>MTKZ01007569.1_pt1 | contig 14820 bp, 12 predicted proteins | sample 1042781 | NCBI WGS metagenome assembly MTKZ01 (sample SAMN06212207, study PRJNA360539) | anaerobic digester metagenome | biome: Wastewater treatment plant; material: sludge; isolation source: anaerobic digester fed with sludge from wastewater treatment plant | place: Denmark: WWTP Viborg ...
ACGTTGCCGTCCACCTTCGCCACCACCGGTTTGTCCAGCTCGATGATCTGGCGCAACAACGCAACCAGACGTGCCACGCCCTTAGCCGGGCCGCCCTCGCGGGCTCCTTCGGCCAGGTCGGCGCCTGCGCAGAAGGTGTTGCCGGTGTGGGTGAGCACCACGGCGCGCACCGCATCGTCGGCCTCGACGTCGCAGAGGTGGGCGGCGAGTTCACCGACCAACCGCGAGCTCAGCGCGTTGCGGTTCTCCGGCGAATCCAACGTGAGCGTTGCGATCCTGTCGTCATCGGAGCGGAGGACGACCGGCGAGTCTGCGGTGGGTGGGGTGGTGGGTGATGCGGTGGTCATCAGTACGACTTCGGCAGGTCGAGGCTGTGCTGTGCGATGAAGTTGAGGATCATCTCACGGCTCACCGGGGCGATACGCGACAGCTTGGAGGCTGCGATGAGCGCTCCGAGGCCGTACTCGCTGGCCAGGCCGTTGCCCCCCAGGGTTTGCACCGCCTGGTCGACGGCGCGTGTTCCGGCCTCACCGGCGGCGTACTTGGCCATGTTGGCCGTCTCGCCTGCACCCATGTGGTCGCCCTGGTCGTACAGGGTGGCCGCCTTCTGCATCATGAGCTTTGCCAGTTGGACCTCGATGTGGGCCTGGGCGAGCGGGTGCGCAACACCCTGATGCGACCCGATCGGTTTGTCCCTCCACACGACGCGTTCCTTCGCGTAGTTGACAGCGATGTTGAGCGCGTAACGCGCCATGCCGATCGCAAACGACGATGCCATGATGCGCTCGGGGTTGAGCCCGGCAAACAGCTGGTCGATCGCAGCGTCCTCGGAGCCGACGAGCGCGTCCGATGGCAGACGGACGTCGTCGATGAACACGGTGAACTGGTGATCGGCGCTGATCATGTCCATCTCGATCTTGGTGTACTCCAGCCCGGTGCTGTCGGTGGGGACGACAAAGAGCACCGGCTTCAGCGCGCCGGTGGCGGAGTCTTCGGTGCGCGCCACGACCAACACGTTCTGGGCGACGTCGACGCCGGAGATGTAGGTCTTCGCCCCGCTGAGAACCCAGTCGTCGCCGTCGCGCCGTGCGGTGGTGGTGATGCGATGCGAGTTCGATCCGGCGTCGGACTCGGTGATGGCGAAGGCCATGATCTCGGATCCGTCCGCCAGGCCCGGAAGCCAACGGTCCTTCTGGGAATCGGTCCCGTATTTCGCAATGACCGTGCCGCAGATCGCCGGCGAGACCACCATCATCAGCAGGCCGCAACCTGCGGTACCCAGTTCCTCCTCGACGATCGCCAGCTCGTACATGCCGCCGCCACCGCCGCCGTACTCGGTGGGCAGGTTGACCCCCAGGTACCCGAGCTTGCCCGCCTCGGCGTACAGCTCGGCCATGTCGCCACCGGAGCGGGCCTTGCCGACCATGTACTCGTAGCCGTAGGCGGCGCCCAACTGGGCGACCGCCTCGCGAAGCGCGAGTTGCTCGGGGGTTTCAGTAAAGCTCACGTGTCCTCCTCGGTGACGACGGCGAGCACGGCGCCCACCTCAACCTGTTGTCCTTCGGTGACGTGCAGTTCGGCGACCGTGCCGGTGACCGGCGCAGTGACCTGGTGTTGCATCTTCATTGCCTCCAGCCACAACAGCGGCTGTCCGGCGCCGACCTGGTCGCCCTCGGCGACGGCGATCCGCACGATCGAGCCGGGCATGGGCGCCAGCAGCGACCCGGGCGCCGTGTGGTCCTCTGCGCTCGGAAACCGGCTGAGCAGTTCCAACGCCACCGGACCGAGCGGCGAGTCGATGGACACGAGGCGATCGTAGGTAGCGACCTCAAAGCGGCGTTGCACGCCGTTCGTGCGGAGCACCACCCGATCCGGCTCCATCGAAACCAGGTGCACATCGTCGTGACCGACGGCCAGCAGACCGTCGCGGGAGATCCGGTAGGACACCTCGATCGTGTCGGTCTCTCCGGCGTCCGGCCCGCCCACTCGACGGAACGACTTCTGCTGGGGTTGCGACACGATGTTGCGCCAGCCGCTCGGCAACCCACCAAGCACCGTCGCGTCGCGCCTGTTTCGCGCAGCCAGCGCGAGGGCGGCGGCGAGCGCAGCGACCGAGGTCGCCCCCTCGTCGGCGAGCGGCCCGCTGAGCACCTCCAGACCGTGACGGTCGAGAAACGCCGTGTCGGTGTCGCCGGCCTGGAAGGACGGGTGTTCGAGGATGCGAACGAGCAACGCCCGGTTGGTGCCGACGCCGTGAATCCTGGAGTTGCGCAGCGCTGTGGCCAAGCGGCGCGTCGCCTCGGCTCGGGTGGGCGCCCAGGCGATCAGCTTGGCCAGCATCGGGTCGTAGTGGGTACCGACGACGGAGCCGTCGGCCACCCCGCTGTCGAGCCGAATCCCCGAACCGGCACCGGCCTCGAAGCCGGGCGGCAGGTCGAACTCGGAGGCGACGCCCGGCACGGAGAAGCGATGCAGCGTGCCGCTCTGGGGCTGCCAGCTGTTCGCCGGGTCCTCTGCGTACAGGCGCACCTCGATGGCGTGCCCGCCGGTGGGCGGGGGATGCTCGTCGAGGGTGCCCCCTTCGGCCAGGTGAAGTTGAAGTGCGACGAGGTCGGTTCCCGTGGTCGCCTCGGTGACCGGGTGCTCCACCTGGAGCCGGGTGTTCATCTCCAGGAAGTAGAACGCTCCCGACTCGTCAGCGAGGAACTCGACGGTGCCGGCGCCGACGTAACCGATCGCAGCGGTGGCGGCGCTCGACGCCTCGAAGAGCCGGTCGCGCATGCCATCGACGCGCTCCACCAGCGGTGACGGCGCTTCCTCCACGATCTTCTGGTGGCGCCGTTGGATCGAGCACTCCCGTTCGCCGACCGCCCAGATCGTTCCGTCTTGGTCGGCCATCACCTGCACCTCGATGTGGCGCCCGGTCTCGAGGTAGGCCTCGCAGAAGACCGTCGGGTCGCCGAACGCAGACGCGGCTTCGGCGGAGGCGAGCTCGAGCTCGTCGGAGAGCGACGCCAAGTCGGTCACGATCCTCATCCCGCGTCCGCCGCCCCCCGACGACGCCTTGATGAGCACGGGAAGGTGCGCTTCGGTGATCGCGTCGGGATCGATCCGGTCGAGCACAGGAACTCCGGCGTCCGCCATCAGCGCCTTCGACTCGATCTTGGATCCCATCGTGTCGATCGACTCGGGCGGCGGCCCGATCCAGGTGAGGCCGGCGTCGATCACCTGGCGGGCAAACGATGCGTTCTCGCTGAGGAAGCCGTAGCCCGGATGCACGGCGTCGGCGCCGCAGCGCCGTGCGGCCTCGATGATCAGCTCCGCCCCCAGGTACGTGTCGGTTGCGCTGTCACCGGGCAGCCTCACCGCAGCGTCCGCCTCGGCGACGAAGGGCTCGTTGGCATCGGCATCGGAGAACACCGCAACGGTGGAGATGCCCAGGTCTCGGCAGGTGCGGAACACCCGACGGGCGATCTCGCCGCGGTTGGCGACCAGCACTGAGGTGATCATCGTTGGGCCCTCGAATCGTCGGGGTTGTTGGGTGCCGTGTTGCGGGCGTGCCGTGGCGTGGGGTGCGAGGTGAAACGTTCTGACGAGGTCACCGGATCACATCCTGAACGTGCCGAAGCCGTCGGCGCCTTTGACGGGCGCCGAGTGAATGGCCGAGAGCGCCAACCCCAGCACGGTGCGGGTGTCCCGCGGGTCGATGATCCCGTCGTCGAGCAGCCGGCCGGACAGAAACTTGGCCGTCGATTCGGCCTCGATCTGCGCCTCGATCATCTCCTTCATGGCGGCGTCGGCGTCCTCGTCGTAGGGGTTGCCTCGGGACTCGGCCGACTGCCGGGCGACGATCGAGATCACCCCGGCGAGCTGTTGGGGGCCCATCACCGCCGACTTTGCGTTTGGCCAGCTGAACAGGAAGCGGGGCTCGAAGGCCCGCCCGCACATGCCGTAGTTGCCGGCGCCGTAGGACGAGGCCATCACCAGGGTGATGTGGGGCACCTTCGAGTTGGCGACGGCGTTCACCATCATGGCGCCGTGCTTGATGATGCCGCCCCGCTCGTACTCCTCGCCGACCATGTATCCGGTGGTGTTCTGAAGGAAGATCAGTGGCGTGTTGATCTGGTTGGCCAGCTGGATGAACTGGGCGGCCTTCTGTGCCTCCTCGCTGAAGAGCACCCCTCGTGCGTTGGCCAGAATGCCGATGGGATAGCCATGGAGTTGCGCCCATCCGGTGACCAGCGACGAACCGTAGAGCGGCTTGAACTCGTCGAAGTCCGACCCGTCGACGACGCGGGCGATCACCTCTCGGGGGTCGAACGGCATCTTGGGGTCGGTCGGCACCAGGCCGAGCAGTTCATCCTCGTCGTAGCGTGGTGGGGAGACAGCCTGGCGTGGGGCCGGACCGTGCTTGTCCCAGTTCAGGCGAGCGACGATGCGTCGGCCGAGCCGGATGGCGTCGTGTTCGTCGACGGCGAAGTAGTCGGCGAGGCCCGAGGTGCGGGCGTGCATGTCGGCGCCCCCGAGCGACTCGTCGTTTGAGTCCTCCCCGGTTGCCATCTTCACCAGCGGCGGGCCGGCCAGGAACACCTTGGAGCGCTCCTTGATCATCACGACGTAGTCCGACATGCCCGGGACGTACGCCCCGCCGGCCGTGGAGTTGCCGAACACCAGGGAGACGACCGGGATGCCCGCCGCCGAGAGCCGGGTGAGATCGCGGAACATGGCCCCGCCGGGGATGAAGATCTCCTTCTGGGTCGGAAGGTCCGCGCCGCCGGACTCGGTCAGGTTGATCATCGGCAACCGGTTGGTCAGCGCGATCTCGTTGGCCCGCAGCACCTTCTTGAGCGTCCACGGGTTGCTCGCCCCGCCCCGCACTGTGGGATCGCTGGCGCTGATCATGCACTCGACGCCCGAGACGACGCCGATGCCCGTCACCACGCTGGCCCCGACGGCGAAGTCGCTGCCCCATGCGGCGAGCCCCGAAAGTTCCATGAACGGCGAGTCCTCGTCCAACAACAGCTCGATGCGTTCGCGAACCGGCAACTTGCCGCGGTTCCGGTGGCGCTCGGTGTATTTGGCGCCGCCCCCGCCGACCGCGGTGGCGTGCTCGGCGTCGAGGTCGGCCACCTGATCGAGGAGGGTTTGCCGGTTGGTGGCGAACTCCTCGCTGGTGGTGTCGAGCGTGGAGGTGAGCGTGGTCACGAGGTGTACCCCAGGAGCTTGCCGGCCAGGCCGGTCATGATTTCGGATGTGCCGCCGCCGATGCCGAGGATCCGCATGTCGCGGTACTGGCGTTCCACTTCGGATTCGCTCATGTATCCCATTCCCCCATGAAGTTGGACCGCCTGATCGACCACCCACTCGCCCGCCTCGACGGCGGTGTTCTTGGCGAAGCACACCTCGGCGATCAGGTCGGCTTCCCCCCGGGCATGCCGGGCGGCCACGTCACGGGTATACACCCTGGCCACATCGATGCGTCGGGCCATGTTGGTCAGGGTGTGTTGCACGGTCTGACGCGAGATCAGTGGTCGGCCGAACGTCTCCCGGGCTCGGCACCACTCGACGGTGATGTCGAGTGCCCGCTGCGCCGCCGCATAGGCCTGCACCGCCAGGGAGATCCGTTCGTCGACGAAGTTGTCGGCGATCTGGCCGAACCCGCCGCCCTCCTGCCCGATCAGGTTGGCGACCGGCACCCGGCACTCCACATACGACAGCTCGGCGGTGTCCGAGCATCGCCACCCCATCTTGTCGAGCTGGCGGGTCACCTCGAACCCCTCGGTGTCGGTGTCGACGACGACGAGCGAGATCCCGTGAGCCCCGTCGCCGCCCGTGCGCACCGCAGTGGTGATGTAGTCCGCCCGGACACCGGAGGTGATGAACGTTTTCGCCCCGTTGAGGACGAAGTGATCGCCGTCGCGAACCGCCGAGGTTCGGATGCCGGCAACGTCGGAGCCGGTGCCGGGTTCGGTGATCGCCAGCGACCCGATTGCCGTCCCGGCCAGCGTCGGGCGAACCCAACGGTCCACCTGGTACGGGTCCCCGGCCTTGGCGATGTGGGGCGCCGAGATGCCGGCGGTGAAGAGCGAAGCGATCAGGCCCCCGGACACGCCGGCGTAGTGCATCTCCTCCACCATCGTCACCACGTCGACGATGTCCCCACCGCCGCCGCCAACCCGGTCGGGGAAGCCGAGGCCGATCAGGCCGAGATCCCCGGCGAGGCGGTGCAGCGAGCGAGGTAGCTCCCCGTCTCGTTCCCAGTCGCCGAGGTGATCGAGGATCTCACGTTCGACAAAGCGGCGAACCGTCCGTCGCAGCTCGTGGCGCTCAGGGGTGTCAAACGGGTTGGCGCCGTTGGGGTCGGGTGTGCTCACAGCAGTACCTCTGGGATCGAAACGTGACGTGAACGAAGCCATTCGCCTAGGGCTTTGGCCTGGGGGTCGAACCTTGCGTTCGAGGAGACGCCCTCGCCGAGGATGTCGTCGACCAAAAGTTCACCGCCCGCAGGTTGGCAAATACGTGGCGGGTGACGTTCAGGCCGGCCGTTTCCGGGAGCAGTTCCTTCAGCCGGTCGACCGTCAGCGTCGTGACGAGCCAGGCCCACTCGGTATCGGTGCGCACCCAGACGCCGATGTTGGCCGAACCGCCCTTGTCCCCGCTGCGGGCGAGGGCGATCGTGCCCAGGGGAAGCTCCCGCGACGGCGCGTCGGGCTGCAGCGCTTCGTCGAGTTTGGGTGCGACGAAGGTGTGCTCGACGGGCTGAAGGTCGGCCACGGTCGTTGGCGCCGCAACTGCGTGGCGGATGCCGTCTGCGGTGACTGCGACGTGGTCGACATCGTTCGCATCGAGGTACGCCGCAGTGAACACGCCATAGGGCGACCCGTTCGACGGGGGCGCCGTCACGTTGAACCCGGGATAGCTGGCGAGCGCCAACTCGATGGCCGCTCCGGAGAAGGCTCGGCCGACAACGTCGGGGTCGTCGCTGCGAACCACACACTGCAGCAGCGCGCTGGCCTCCTGCTCGGTCGCCGCGTTCGGGTGATCGGTGCGGGCGAGGGTCCATTTCATGTCAGCGTCGACCGCATCGGCCATCTGGGCTTTCACGAGCGCTGCCTTGGCCTCGATGTCGAGGCCGGTCAATACGAAGACCACCTCGTTGCGGTGTCCACCCAGGGTATTGAGCCCCACCTTGAGCGTGGACGGGGGCGGTTCGCCGACTGCGCCGCTGAGCCGCACCCGGTCCGGTCCGTCGTCACCGAGCTGGATCGTGTCGAACCGTGTCGTCACATCGGGCCCCGCATAGCGGGCACCGCCGATCTCGTAGAGCAGCTGCGCAGTGACCGTGTCGCGGGTGACTGCACCACCGGTGCCGTCGTGCTTGGTGATCACGCTGGAGCCGTCCTCGAAGACCTCGGCGATCGGGAATCCCGGATGCAACAGATCGGCGATCTCGGTGAACCGCGCGAAGTTGCCCCCGGTCGCCTGGGTACCGCATTCGATGACGTGTCCGGCCGCAACCGCGCCGGCCAAGGGGTCGAGGTCATCGATCGACCAACCGAAGTGGGCCACCGCCGGGCCCACCACCAGCGACGCGTCGGTGACGCGGCCGGTAACGACCACGTCGGCCCCGTGGTTGAGTCCCAAAGGCACCCAGGTAGGCGTTGGCGGCAAGCGGAGAGCCGTACCCAAGCTCGTCCGCACGGGGCAACAGATCGTCGCCCTCCACGTGAGTGATGTGGGCCGACACGCCGATGATGCCGGAGAGCTCGCGCAGCCGGTCGGCCAGTCCTGCCGGGTTGAGGCCGCCGGCGTTGACGACGATCTTCACGCCGGCGTCCATCGCCAGGCCCAGGCAGTCCTCCATCTGCCGCACGAACGTGCCTGCGTACCCGCGGCTGGGATCCTTCAGTCGGCCCATCGCAAGGATCAACATGGTGAGCTCGGCCAGGTAGTCGCCGGTCAGCACGTCGATGTGCCCGCCGGTCACCATCTCACGGACCGCGTCGAACCGGTCGCCGTAGAAGCCCGATGCGTTGGCGATCCTCAGTGGCCCCGTGCTCATCAGTCGTTCCCCTCGCACCCCACCGGTCAGCCGTCGTGGCTCCCAGCAGCCTCGCGCGGAGTCCAAAAACAAACAAGCAGCATTGCTTTATTTGCCGAAGACGGGCCTGGAGGTCCTCGGTCGACGGCCGTGCAGACCTTCGAGCCGTCGATTTCGAGAACGGGAAGGGCGCTACGTGGCGACCGAACCGAGGTCGGCGAACCCGCTGGGGTCGTGGCGACCGATGGAGCCGTGCTCCAACATGCCCCATCCCACGGCGCCGTCGCAGGTGGCGCGTGCGACGTGGTCGGTCACCCCGAACGGAATCCGGTCTGCGACCGAGGGTTCGGAGAGGTCGTAGGTGAGACGTTCGGAGAAGCTCGGACCGTTCCACTGGCCGTGGACCCAGTCGGCATCGCCGCCGTAGCCGCCACCGACGTGGATGTGTGCGCCGAGCAGCGTGTCGACCTCAAGGGTGAGCGGACCGTCTGCGGTCGTCAGCTCGATCACCGCGTGCTCGGGGTGCCTGGTGCCGGGCGTGTAGGTGATGTCGACCCGCGGCCAGCCCAACTGTTCGATTCGGCCGTCGGCCCAGATTCTGGTGGCGTCGTTGAGGATGCGAAAGCCGTCGGGCTGCTCCTGGACGATCACGACGATCGCAAAGTCGTCGAACCGCAACGGCACATAGAGCCAATGGAGGCTTGGATCCTGATCGGCCGGTTTGCCGGCGGGTTCGGCCTCGCCAACCGGGCGGATGCCCCACGACCGGTCGCGGGTGCCGACCCAGGTGGCGGGGTCGACTGCGTACTCGTCGCCGTCGATGGCGAGCGTTCCCTGCCACGTCCCCACCTGGGCGAAGCGGCAGGCGTCAAGGATGGCCTTGCGGCCAATGCGCATGACGTGGGCCGGCTCGTCGACCGGTACGAACGAGCCCTCCCACGTCAGGTCGAACGAGAGGCCCAGCGACGGGTCGTCGCAGATCAGCCTCAGGCTGCGCAGCGGTTCGATGACCTCGATGCGGTAGGCGCCGACGCGTTGGTCGAGGCGGTCATCGCCGAGGGCGTCGGAGAAGTGGACGGCGCTCTGCTGGTCGCCGCGTCGCAGCAAAGCGAACGCGTCGGTGATCCCGAGGTTCGGATACACGCCGAAGCCGGTGATCAGAAACAGCTCGTCGGTGCGATTGTGGGCGTTGAAGTAGCTGCGGTCATAGGCGTTGCGGTCGGTGCTGGCGACGTGCGCCAGCGACAGCGGCACCTGGTGCAGCGGGTATTCGTCAAGTGGGACGGGCATTGCGAGCTCCTCTGGGTGTGTGGTCGAAGGTGGTGCGCGCCTCGGCGACGAGGGCGGTGAGGGCGTCGTCGGTGATGCCGCCCGGGGTGCTGAGGGCCACGCGGTCAACGTCGTCACCGAAGCGGGCAACCAGCCGGGTGGCCACCTGCGCGGGATCGCCGCGGAGCACGACGGCGTCGAGCAGGTCGTCGTCGACCAGGGCGGCCATCTCGTCCCATCGTCCCTCGCGGGACAACGCCCGCAACTCGGGGTGGAGGTGGTCGCGGCCCTCGGTCTCAAGCACCGGGACATAGGCGGGGGTCGAGCCGTAGAAGGCGATCATCCAACGGGCTGCGGTGTCCGCATCGGCCTGGGCGACGGGGTCGGTGGCGCACGCCACGATGGCCTGCCCCACCACGGTGAGGTCGGACCGGGGTCGTCCGGCCGCCTCCAGCCCGGCCTGGATGCGGGGCAGGGTGACGTTGGCCAAATGCCGGTCCGAGGTGAAGGGGTGCACCAGCATTCCGTCGGCCACGGCCGTGGCCAGCCGGGTCATGGCCGGGCCGAGAGCGCCGAGCCAGATCGGCGGCGGGCCCGATGGCAGCGGCCCGGGTTCGAAGGCCGGGGTCATGAGGGTGTGGCTGGTGTGCTCGCCGACGTACCCCAACGGTTCACCGTTCTGCCACGTCCGGCCGATGGCGCGAATTGCCTCGACCCACTCGCGCATTCGACCCACCGGGCTGGACCACGTCGACCCGTAGCGCCGCTCGACGTGCGCCTTGATCTGGGTGCCGAGGCCGAGCGAGAAGCGGCCATCGCTGAGCTCTGCCAGGTCCCACGCCGTGTAAGCGAGGTGCATGGGCGAGCGAGGAAAGGCGATGGCCACGTTGGTGTAGAGGTGGCAGCCGGTGTCTGCAGCGAGGATCAAGGGCAGGAAGACGTCGTGGGGCCCCTCAAAGGTGAAGATGCCGTCGACACCGGCGGCGGCGAGGGCTTCGGCCCGGCTCGCCACCTCGTTGGGTTTGGCCATGAGCAGGGCATCGATCAGCACCGCCAGATCGTAGATGGCCCTGTTCCGTCGACCGACCCAACGGCCGCCCTCGCTCCCGGCCCTGCCGAGTCGTGAAGCGGCCTGCCAGCGGTCAGGTTGACCGGTCAGGTGGTTGGGGGACGAGTTCTGCCAGGAGGGCCCGGACACGCTGGTCGATCTGGTCGCGGATGGGACGAACCGCGTCGACGCCCTGTCCGGCCGGATCATCGAGTTGCCAGTCGAGGTAGCGGGTGCCCGGGTAGAACGGACACTCGTCGCCGCACCCCATGGTGATCACGACGTTCGACGCATCGACCGCAGCGTCCTCGAGTCGCTTGGGTCGAGCGCCTGCTGCGAGCAGGTCGATCCCCAGCTCGGCCATGACCTCGACTACTGCGGGGTTGATCGATGCGGCCGGAGCGGTGCCGGCGGATCGGACGGTTACGGTGTCTCCGGCATGATGAGCGAGCAGAGCGGCTGCCATCTGCGAGCGGCCGGCGTTGTGGACGCAGACGAAGAGGACTTCGGGTGGGTGATCGGTCATGGAGGACTCCGGTAGGGGTAGAAGGGTTGGGTCAGCCCGAGGGCACCATCCAAGCCGTCTCCGCCCAAGGAGTAGAGGGCTTCCTCAATCGGCGTTGTGGACGGCTTTTGATGTGGAAGTATGCGCCGATGAACCGCACGGTTGCCATGGTGATTTGTCTCAGCCTGGTCGCGACGGGCGCATGCTCGGGCGATGCGGACGCTGAGGACTCCCCGGCCAATCGGCAGGGATCGTTCTCCTTGCTGAGCTACAACGTGGCGGGGCTGCCCGAGGGCCTCTCGCAGAGCAACCCTGAGGCTAACGCTCCCACCATTTCCAAGCTGCTTGGCGACTACGACGTCGTGGTCACCCAGGAGGACTTTGGCTTCTACACCGATGTGTTGCGCGCCGATGCGCCTCAGAGGAACATGTCGACGCCCCACCCCGGGCCCGGAGCGCTCAACCCGATCGAGCGGGGCAGCGCCATCACCGGCGATGGGCTGAACGTGATGTCCAACTTCCGACTCATCCCGCCGGATCTTGATCGGGTGCCTTGGACGAACTGCGGTGAAGCTGCGGCCGACTGCCTGGCGTTGAAAGGTTTTGCCAAGACAACGATGGAGCTCGAATCCGATCCAGAGCAGGCCGTCGGTGGCGAGGGCGCCGAGGGCGAGGCCGGCGGCGGGGGTGATCAAAGCGGTGGCGAGTCCATCGCCGTCGACCTGTATACGTTGCACCTCGAGGCCGGCGGCGAGGACGATGCCTTACGCGCCGAGGACCTCGACCTGCTGGCGAGCTATCTGGAGGAACATTCGACGGACCGGCCGGTGATCATCGGAGGTGACTGGAACCTGCACACCGATGAGGAGCCCGATGCCACGCAGTACGCGGAGTTTCTCGCCGAGACCGGGTTGCGAGACGTCTGCTCCACCGTCGAGTGTGGCGACGATGTCGACGTCATCGACAAGGTGGCGTACCGCTCATCGAACCGCATCACGTTGACGCCTACCTCCCACAGCTTCGAGCGCGATCGCTTTGTTGATCCCGACGGCGAACCGCTGAGCGACCACGACCCATTGAGCGTCGACTTCGACTGGGAGATGCGGCCGGGCGGCTGAGCGCTCCAGGTGGCACGGTGTGCCTCGTCTGGGTGCGATCGGACACCAGCTGGGGACCATCCTCGGAGAGGTTGTCGACCCGCCGGTCGCACCGCGATCGGTTCAGGAGGCGGTGACCGGCTCCGCACGGATCACGATGTTGTCGAGGTACTTGCTCTCGCCCGTATTGAAGGCTCCTCCGCAGGTGATCAGCGTGAGGACGTGTTCGCCATGTGTTCGGAACAGCTCCGGTATCTGCAGATCGTCCTTATCCACCTGGAACCGATTGGTTGCGATGTAGCGGATGCGCTGATCATCGGCGTCGGTCACGACGATCTCGCTGCCCGTTTCGAGCTTTCGGAGGTCGAAGAACACGCCCCGAACATCGTTGAAGTCGACGTGGGCGGCGATCACCGCCGATCCGAAGAGTTCTCCAGGCTTGGCTCCGGGCCGGTACCAGCCCGCCCGGGTGGCGCCGGGCAACTCCATCGATCCATTGGGCTTTCGGCCCACAGCGACCACTTGAGCGTCCACTCCGAGAGCCGGAATCTCGAGTCGCACGGGGTCCGCCCCCTCGACGCGAAGTGCGGAGTGAGCGGCAGGCTCGGCGGTGACCTCGGGGACCGGAACGGTCGCTGCGGCCTCCGGTTGGGGCGACTCGGCACCCACCAGGTCCGACCGCGGGGTTTCCGCCGAACTGGCGAACGACCATCCGATGACGACGATCAGAAGCGACAGGGACGTCCCCAGCAGCAGGCGAGCCGGCAGATGCGTCATCGGCGCCCTTTCTGGGTGGCTGTCAGTCGGGTGTTGGTTGAGCGCACGGTACGCGAAAAACCGGTAGGGGAAGGACAGCCCACCCCTACCGGTTCTTGGCGAATTTCAGGTCTTCTAGCGGTTGCGGCCTGAGCGGACAAGGGCGAAGGACGAGACGCCGACACCGGACAGGGCCAGAGCGACCAGCGCAGCGATCAGGAGGGCGTTCGGGCCACCCTGAGCGGCGAGACCGGAGTTACCGCTCGGAACCGAGGTCGGAGCCTCCGTTGCGGGGGCGGTGATGACCGCGTCGATCACGTGGATGATGCCGTTCGAGGCCTTGATGTCAGCGGTGATGACGGTTGCGCCGCCCACGACGAGCTTGTCCCCGTCGAGCTCAACGCTGACCGGGCCACCGAGCGTGTCGACGGTTCCACCCGCTGCTGCGATGGCAGCCTTGGAATCGACTGCGCCTGAAATCACGTGGAGCTTCAGGATCTTGGTGAGGTCACCGGAGGGATCGGCCAGAAGCGTGTCGAGGGTTCCCGCGGGGAGAGCATCGAATGCAGCGTTCGTGGGAGCAAAGACGGTGAAGGGACCTTCGCCAGAAAGGGTATCGACGAGGTCCGCCTCGGTGACGGCCGTGACGAGAGTGGAAAGGTTCGGGTCCGCCGCTGCGATGTCAACGATGGTTCCCGGGTCGTTCTGAGCGCCAGCGGTAGTGCTGAATCCCAGGGTCATGAGGGCGGCACAGAACGTGGCCATCAACAGTTTTCTCATGTTCATTCTCCTGATCGGTGGTGAAGGGCCTGTGCCCGAGCGGAAAATATGCGCTTGGGCGCCTTTTCGTGCCAACTCGCGGTGAAGGGGGTTTCGACGCCATCGCCGGTCAGCCATCGGAAACCCATGGCAGGAAGTGCTTGGATGACGTGGCCTCGGGTGTGGCTATGGTCGAGTTCGCAACCGGTTCCCCCCAGCGCACACCACTTGGATGGAGTGACTCGTCATGAGCAGGTCAGGCGCTCGATCACCTCGAATCGGACCGGCGACCCGTCGCGTCGTTCCCTCCGCAGCAGCGATCGCAACCGTGTTGGCTGTCGTGTCGCTCGGATTGATGACGCACCCGGCGGGCGCCGACGAGATCTCGTGTGATGACATGCGGTGGACAGCGGTCTGGGCCGGTCCACCCTCGGACGCGTCGCGCACCGAGGACGTGAGCTCGATAGTCGATCCGTCTGCGAATCGGCTCGGCGGGGTGCGCAATTCGACCGTTCGTGCGATCGCCACGCCCAGCACCGGCGGGTCGGAAACCCGAGTTCACCTGTCCAACCGATTCGGGACTGCGCCCGTCACGTTCGATCGCGTCACGATCGGAGTGCAGACGACGGGGCCTGCGGTCGCCGCAGGGTCACTGGAAAAGGTGCGGTTCGACGGCGAGAAGGCGGTCACGGTGGCGGCCGGCGATGACGCCGTTTCCGATTCGGTGGCGTTCTCGTTCGAGTCCGGGCAGTCGATCGCCGTGAGCATCTTCGTCGCCGGCGATGCCGCAATGCCCACCATCCACTACACCGCGCGCCAGGCGTCCTACCTGACACCTCCGAATGGCGGGGATCAAACGACCGACGTCGAAGGATCAAAGCTCAGCGAAAAGACGACCTCCCGCCCGTATCTGACCGGCATCGACGTCAGAACGACCGGGGATTTTGGAACCGTGGTGGCGCTCGGCGACTCCATCACCGACGGGTTTCAAGGGCAGGCGCCCGACGGTCGACCCGAAACCGTGGAGGGAATAGATCAGAACGTGCGTTACCCGGACTTTCTCGCCGAGCGGCTTCGGTCGGCCGGCAAACCCTTGGGCGTCATCAACGCTGGAATCAGCGGCAACCGCTTGCTCCGAGACGGCGCCGACGGAGGCAACATCGCCACGAACGGTCCCTCCACAGCCAGCCGAGTCGAGCAGGATGTTCTCGGTCGGGCCGGGGTGACGACAGTGATTCTTCTCGTAGGAATCAACGATCTGGGCAAGACCCCCAACGCCACGGCCGATGAGCTGATCTCCGGCTACGTCGAGATGATCCAGTCACTTCACCAGGCGGGCCTCAAC
>MTKZ01111470.1_pt1 | contig 14798 bp, 10 predicted proteins | sample 1042781 | NCBI WGS metagenome assembly MTKZ01 (sample SAMN06212207, study PRJNA360539) | anaerobic digester metagenome | biome: Wastewater treatment plant; material: sludge; isolation source: anaerobic digester fed with sludge from wastewater treatment plant | place: Denmark: WWTP Viborg ...
GCGGGTGGGCCAGGGTGCCGGCAAGTTCGCGGGCCGCGTCGCGAGGCAGTTGCGTATCCGTGTCGAGCGTGATGACGAATCTGACGGCGGGCAGGATCTCGGTCTGGCCGACGATAACGCTAAACCGATCTTTCGCCCTGCCCCGCAAAAGTGAGTTGAATTCGGCGATCTTGCCCCGCTTGCGTTCCCAGCCCATCCAGATGCCTTCCTGCTCATTCAGCCGCCGCGGGCGATGGAAAAGGAAGAAGGCGTCTTGGCGATCGGCCGCATACTTCCGGTTCAGCGCTTCAATCCCGTCGCTTGCCAGGCGCACGAGTTCCTCATCGCCCGGCATTTCCTCCTGGGGCGCGTCGCGCAGGTCTGTCAGAAGCCCAAAGTGAAGGCGGGCGTCGCGATTGGCCAGAAAACGGAGCTCAAGCGATTCCAGCAGATCCCGAACACCCTCCTTGCTGGTAAGCATCGTGGGCACCACCACCATCGTGCGACAGTCCGGCGGGATTTCGTCAGAGAACTCCATTCTTGGCAGCGTCCGCGGTGCTACCAACCGGGTTGCAAGCCAGTTCGTCACCGACACACCCCAATGGCTCGCGCTTAGCAGCAACGGAATGGCCAACACCAAGAGGCCCCAGACCGGCAGACCCTGGCGCGAGGCGGTGAGCAAGGCGGCCGTCGTCAGGATCCCCGTCAGAGCCAGGATGCTCCCGACATAGAACAGCAGCGGTATGTGGCGACCGATACGTCGGAGGATGATTGTCGTCGAGGGCCGAACGCCGACAGCGCGTTCGAGCAGAGATCGGCCTCTGTCAATGAGGTAATACCCCACGTGGGCCGTGCGATCGTCGCCGCCGATGTGGGCGATCCGGTCGCGGGCGAGTTGGATCGCCCTGCGGGCCACCTCGTGCTCCGAGAGCGGGCTTTGCTTTGCGATATCCTCCACCACGTGGCGATAGCAGTCACGGGTGGCAAAATCCATGTCGTTATAAACGTCAGCCGGGTCGCTGCGGAGGGTCCGCTCGACAGCGCTCATCGTCTCGACGAATTCCTGCCAATCCATCGTCGGGAGAAAACGAAGACTGCCGATACTGTTGCTCATGGAGACCTGGTCGGTCGCCTGGTTCTGGCTTTCGAGTTGAATGAGCTCTTCGATCGTCTGGTTGGCCTCGGCGAGTTGTTGCTCAAGCCAGCTCATCGGCAGGGTCAGACCCGGATTCTGGCCTCGCAGGTGACGAGCGAATTCCGCCACGAACGCGCTGGTGAGCGGCGGATCCTCGCGGACCATGTCAGCCAAGGCCAAGACCAGGTTCCTTGGCTCTTTTTCAGCGATCTCCAGCAGGTGGTCCGCCCAGGAGTTCGCGGCGTCACGATCCCGTCGACACGCCGCGATCCGCACTGCCACGCGGCGCAGGTTCTCGATCAGGGCGAGACGGAGCATGATCGGGATGGCCCACAGCTCGCCGAGTTTCAGTGTGGCGGTTGTCTGGTACGAGGCCACGAAGCGGCTGAGGTTCTCGGCGTCCACGCGCCCATCCACGTGCGAAATCAGTTCCTGAACGATGGCATAAACGCGAGGATGACCGGCCAGCGGGCCGTTCAGGAGCCGCGGCAGTTCCGCGCTGTACGCTCGGGGCAGGTGCCGCCGCGCCGTTCGGATCTGTGACTCGATGAGGTAGAAATTGTCCAGCAGCCAGTCGGCGGCGGGCGTGGTGCGCCGGCCCTGCTCCGCCGAGTTCGCGACGAGTTTGTACGCATGGAGGAGTGCGACTTCGTTCTCGGCCAGACGAGGTAACAACCGGTCAGGCCCACGACGTTCATCGATCTCGTGCGAACTGGCGAGGGCGCGGGCGTGCTGCTTGAGTTGATCGGCGCTGAGCAGCTCAGACCGCAGCGGCGGTTCAGCGTGAAGCTCTCCGTCGTGGCCGCGGGGGGCGCCGAACAATCGGCGGCGGATCAGGTCAATGGACGTTCTCTTGATCGCCGCTCTCAATTCCTGGGACCTCCCGTGGAACACTCCCCGAAGAATCCACTTGATAATGAGAAAGAAAGGGCCACCGATGTGGCCTTTTCTTCAACATGCCGCGAATCAGTAGCGTCGGTTGCCACCGCCGTAGCCGCCGCCACCTCCGGTGCGGGGTGCTCGCGGCTTGGCTTCATTCACGGTGAGCGGACGGCCGCCGTGGTCCTGGCCGTTGAGGGCCGCAATCGCGGCCTGAGCTTCCTGGTCTGAGCTCATCTCCACGAAGCCAAATCCCTTGCTGCGGCCGGTCGAGCGATCGTTGATCACCTCGGCGCTTTGGACCTGGCCGTGCGGGGTGAACAGTTGCTCCAGGTCGGCGCTGCTCACTTCGTAGCCCATGTTCCCGACATACAACTTCTTGCCCATCTTCGTTCTCCTTTGAGAGGGCGTTGCAACCCGCGTTTTTCTTTCAAGGTCGCGCGTGAAAGAGGCCTCCGTTTCAGCCCAGAAAAGTTGGAAGGGCGATTGAGAAGGCGGTGCAGACCCGACGAAGAAGCGTCGCATGTCCGACTCACTCGACAGACCGACCGTTTAAACTTATAGCATGCGGCAGGCAGCATGTCCAGACCATCGGGCTTTCCGCGGCCGCACGTCCGCACGCCTCGGACTCCCGGCTGTATCCGCAGGTGCAGCATGCTCACGTGGCTTCGAAGTCCCGAATTCCTATCGGCAGGCGGCGTCCGTCTCGATAAGCTGGTTGCGTGACCGGCAATCCCGACATCTCACGACGAGGTGTCCCGATTCGTCGGGTCAGGTGCTGCCGTTTCTTCCGCAGTACCACTCTCTTCCCGCTCAAGCGTGACGACATTGGGCCCAGCCGCCTTGTTTTTTGTTGCTCGCGGGGCTCGCGCTTTCTCGGCGTTTTCTCCGCTTCCTGCTGTCGTGAGGCAGCCCGTCCGCGACCTCTCATTCGCTGTTGCCTGCCTGCTCACTGGCTGCAGGCTCGCCTCAGCCTTCCAGTCGAACGACATCGAGGGGTAGGTGCTACCCTCCCTCTTTGTTCAGCCTTGGCGGCTCCCTCATACCCGAGTAACATCAACCTCCATGACCATGATCCCCGACCAGATTATGGACGCGATCCACTTCGCCGAATACGTCATGGCGAAGGAGAAGAAGGACCGAATCGGCAGTTCCGCCGACACCGTCTACCCCATGAAGTTCTTCTTCTTCCACGGCCAGAAAGAGAACCCCCCACCCCCGGGGCCACGCCGCCGCCCCTCGCGGAATCAAATTTCCTATCAGTGATATCTATGGCAGGAACGAGCAGTTTCCGTCAACGCCTGGAGAGCCGGCATGGTGGCGGATGATACACCTCAGGATCACACGAGCATCGCGGCGTCGTCGATGTTCTGGAACCATACCGGTTCTGGTTTTCGTCTTGCGATACCCATCTGGTTAGCCGGTTTATTGGTCCAGTCTGGTTGCGAATGCCAGCGCGACAGGCAGGTGAATACCGCCATTGCCTGGGCGAACGAGAACGGGATGGCCATCGACCATTGGCAGGCGGGGCAACTGCCTGACCAGAGCTGGGATGAGCAGGGATGGATCAAACGAGGCCGTTCGATACCGGACGTCGAGGGCATTCTCCAGCAGCTTCTCCGGAAGCCTGACAAACGGATCGAGCCGATCCTTGTTGTTCGAGCCTTGGGCTACGTGGGAACGGCCACGAGCGTGCCACTGCTGAAAGCGCAACTTGAGGATGATTGGGATGTGATTCGTCACCAGGCAATCTGGTCGCTCGGACAGATCGGGGGGTACGAAGCCATCCAAGCACTGGCTTTCCAGGTGAAGTATGGTCGGACCACCAACGAGCGACGTGGCGCCGCACTGGCCTTGACGAAGATCGGTGATCCAATCGGTATGGCCGCGATGGATGGAATGATTGAGAACCTGCGAGAGGAACAGGTGTATATTGAAGGGGCTCTGGCAGACCTGCGCCGTAAGGTGGGGACACCCGACGAGGGCGGCAGCCGTCCGGCATCGCGGCCGGCAGTGGCCTCCAGTCGGCCGTGACCGCAGCATCGAATTGGCGGAACGGCCGATTGAACCCAGATCGGGAACAATCCGAAGGCTGTGTCCGACTCTTTGGGTTATTCTTATTGATAACCAGCGTCATCGTTCGTCACTTGGCGCCGGAGGGTCATGGCTTGGCAAGCGTAGACAGTTCTGGGAATCTGAGCGGGCTGGTCTGTCGTCCGCGTCGAAGAAGGGACTGCGCGGGTTAGTAACCACATCAGAGTTGCATCGCCACGCTTCCCTTATGTCCTCGCTGCGGCGACCTTGGGGTCGGCCAGAATCTTGGAACGAACAAGCTGCCAGAAATCCGCTTCAGGCAGTTGAAGAGTCGGCCTGATTTTAGGCGTGGGTTGGATGGGGCCGAAATCGTCATCCGAGGCTCTTGTGAGCCCTCTGGCTCGGGCTTCCGACAGAAAGGCCTTCCTGATGGCCTCTGCCTCGCTGGCGGTCGCCTTGCGAGCCCTGGAGGTCGTCAGCGGGATCGTCTTGCTCTGGGCCTCCAATTCCCTGAGACGCACAACGGCCATCGGCAGGTCGGTCCCCAACCAGACGGGCGGACTCGTACCTTGGACGTAATAGCGATACAGAGGAGCCCCATCCTTACCTTTTGCGTAGACGGTCGCGGCCAGTCCTGCGATGGAACGGCCCTTGGCGTCGAAGACTGGATTCGCTGGCCTGCCCGGCCGTTTTTGGGCACTCGAAGACATGGGCATACCCTCTGTCGGAAGGCCGTCTAACCAAGAGGTCCGGACGCGAAAATCAGGCCTCCGAACCCATCATCATTCTTTTCATATTTTTTACAGCTGGCGAAAAAAGTGATGATTTGTTGGGCCTTTTTGATTGGGCGATACTGGACTCGAACCAGTGACCTCGTCCTTGTAAGGGACGCGCTCTAGCCAATTGAGCTAATCGCCCGCAGACAATCATTGTTCTGTTTCAAGCCGGGGGAGTCAATAGGCGACCTGCTAACCGGCGATTGGTCGCTTGCGAGCGAGGCAGAACAGGTTGGCGGAGTCGTATCGAAGGTGGTCTCGCCGCTGGAGTCGCTGAATCAGGCGTCTAATCGGGCCTATCGGGCGTGTGAGATGGTATATCGGAGACATCACCCGCATGAAGCGACCGCTGCCGTCGAACAGGCTCACCTCGAAACCGGCGATCGATAGCAGCCCAGCCAGGGCCTCGCGGGAGAAATGCTCGTGCCATCGTTTCTCGGTGGAGATGTCGCCGATCAGTCTGTCGGGGTTGGCCGCGTAACGATGCTCATAATCCTCTTGAGAATGTCGCAGATGGTAGAACCAGCGGTGCAGGCGAGGGAGGCGAAACTTGAGGTTGCCCAGGTCCAGACAGGAAAAGACATGCAGGCCCGGCACCGTGACGATCAGTACCCCGTCATCCTTGAGCACGCGATGGAACTCGGCGAGCAGGCCTTTCTGATTCACCACGTGCTCAAACACGTCGAGAAGACTGATGGAGTCGATCTCGCGATCCGCGAACGGCAGCGGGACCGGTTCCTTGCGGTGGCTGAGTTCCAATCCGGTTCGCTCACGACATCCGGTCTCGATGGCGTCCTGCGAGGCGTCTATGCCGATCAGTCGCTCGAAGCCCTTGGCTTTGAGCGATTCCAGAAAACGTCCGTTTCCGCACCCGAAGTCCAGGTGGCATCGCCTGCCCGCCGGGACATGTTCCCATGCGAAGCCGTGACGGCCGGGACCGAAGGGATTGTCTGGACGTAGTACGGTTTTCATCGACTGTCCTGCCCGTCGGATCGTATCCCTCAGCCGGGCAGGCGTGCAATGCCAATGCAGAGAGCCGGCCCGCCTCGCGGGGAGGGGCAGGCCGGCTTCCTGTCGGTTCGTCAGTTTGAGCGTGACTGCTTCTTCTTCCGTGCAGCTCGGGCTCTGCTGGCTCGGGTGGACTGGCGCCGCACGGCGCCGTTGACCTTCATCGGCAAGCCGAACAGGCGGATGAAACCGATGGCATCGGTCGAGTCATATTCGGCGCCCATGGTGAAGCTGGCCAAGGCGGGAACAAACAACGACCTGGGGCTCTTGGTTCCGACGGCGCGGCAGTTGCCCTTGTAGAGCTTGATGCGGGCGGTGCCGGTCAGCGGCTTGTTCACCTGGGTAAAGAAGGCGTCGAGGGCGTGCCTCAGCGGACAGTACCACTGACCGTAGTAGACCAGCTCGGCATACCGGTGTGACACGATCTCTTTGTAGTGCAGCGTCTCACGGTCCAGGCAGATGCCTTCCAGGGCCTTGCGGGCTTCGTAAAGGATCGTGCCGCCCGGGGTCTCGTAGACGCCGCGTGACTTCATGCCGACCAACCGGTTCTCGACCAGGTCGACCTGGCCGACGGCGTGCTTGCCGCCCAACTCGTTGAGCTTGGCGATGATCGAGACGCCGCTCATCCGTTGGCCGTTGAGGCCGACCGGCGTGCCCTGCTCAAAATTCACCTCGACATAGGCCGGCGTGTCCGGGGCCTTCTCGATCGGCACGCTGAGCACCAGCATGCGGTCCTGGGGCTCTGCCCACGTCCCTTCCAGTTCAGCTCCCTCGTGCGAGATGTGCCAGAAGTTGCGGTCCCGCGAGTAGATCTTCTTCTTGGACTGCTCGATGGGGATGCCCCGGGCCTCGGCATAGGCGACGGCCGCCTCGCGGCTGCGCAGCTCGAAGCGAGGGTCTTTCCATGGGGCGATTATCTTGAGCGCCGGGTCCAGCGCCATATAGGTCAGCTCGAAACGGACCTGATCGTTCCCCTTGCCGGTGGCCCCGTGAGCCACGGCGTCGGCCTTGAACTCGTGGGCGACTTTGACCTGCTCTTTGGCGATCAGCGGCCGTGCGATGGAGGTGCCCAGCAGATACTTGCCCTCGTAGACCGCACCGCTCTTGACCATCGGCCAGAGGAAGTCCTTAACAAACTCCTCTCGCAGGTCGCGCTCGACGTACTCGCTGGCGCCGCTGTTGAGGGCCTTCTTGCGGGTGTTTTTGAGCTCTTCGCCCTGGCCCAACTCGGCCGCGAAAGCGATGACCTCGCAGTTGTAGGTTTCCTTGATCCACGGGAGGATCACGCTGGTATCCAGCCCGCCGGAGTAGGCGAGCACGACTCTCTTGACTTGGGGTGCCATTTTCCGTCCCTCAATTTGTAGGGTCCGCGCCCACGGACCGCCAACTTCCGAAATGGTCCGCAATGGCGGACCTCACCGGCCGTACCAGGGAAGAACGAGATTATCAGCGATTTGCGGGGCGGTGTCCACCCCGGCGTTGCATACGGCAACGCCGGGGAATGCAGAATTGAGGAAGCGGAATTGAGAATGGGCCACGCTCTGCCGTCGCCCGTGAACCTCACCAACGGTGAACTCCGGAAACAGCGAGGCAGGGCGGGCTTTGCCCGCTGGCGGGCGAACCTCGCNNCTCCAGCCATTCCATCCGTAGATGGACCGACCGCTCTGGGCCGGTATCCACAAAACGTACATGCACAGCCACCGGATCCGAGCCGATAGTCAATTCGATTCGTCCCTCTTTCGGGTGCTGGTAGATGACCGGGTCGAGTGCGGCCAGGACTTTGAGCCTGTTCACCATCGATTCAAAGGTCGGTATCTGCGCGTTCGGATCGAGTTTCGATCGTGGTAAGGGCATCGATCTGCTCAAAGTGAGTTCGTCGATACTACCCTTCGCCATCTCCAACAACAGAAGATTGACGTACTTCTTGGTGGGGCTTGACTCTCCGAGCTCCTTCAATTCCGCGAGGTCAATGGACGCTCCGTCCCCCAGCAACCCGATGCGGCGCCAGAACCGTCTCCACCAGCCGAAAGGCCACATGGCGTAAACCTCCCGTCATCGGATTATTTCGTCCCAAATCCTCGTGGTCAAGAACTCTGGAATAGCAGGGAAGCGAGGTAGGGCGGGCTTTGCCCGCCGGCGGGCGAAGCCCGCCCTACCCGACTGCATCATCTCGTCTCCAGTATATGGGTGATTGCGGCGTCGGGATTCGGCTCAGCGCCCGAGACGCCGACGAAGAATGCCGCGCATAATGTCGAGCGGCGCGGGCCGGCCGATCCATCGCTCGAACTGGGCGGCGGCCTGGCCGACGAACATCGACACACCGTCGACGGTTCGACAACCACGCAGGCGGGCTTCTCTCAACAGGCGGGTCTCGATCGGGTTATAGATGGTATCGAAGACGACCGGTTTGCCTATCAAGGCGTCGGCCGGCAGGAGGGTGTCATCGACATTCGGCCACATGCCGATGCTCGTACAGTTAATGATGACGTCGGCGCCGTGGTCGGCCGCCTGTTCCAACGGCCGGGCCTCGGCACCGAACTCGGCGGCCAGCATCTTGGCGCGGTCGAAGGTGCGATTGTAAATGGTTACTTGGCAGCCGCAGTCGCGCAAACCGGCCACGATCGCCCGGCTGACGCCGCCGGCGCCCAGCACGGCGACTGAGAGCCGACCCAACTCCTCGCGCGTGCAGCCAATGCCTGCACACAAGGCGTCCATCGCGCCGCGGTAGTCGGTGTTGCAGGCGCTGAGCGACGCCGGTCCTTCGCCTCTTACCTCGCCGGGTGCCAATGGCGGCTTGCCCGCCAGTGCTTCAACTTGGGACACGGGCAGACAAGCTGCCCGTGGCACCCCTGGGCACCCTGCGGCCTGAATCTGCAGCGTGTTGGCGGCCCCAATCCGCCGGGCCAGCGGTTCGACCTCGCCGCCGCGCTCGGCCACGTACCGCAGCAGGTTCTCTTTGTGCGGGATCGTCACGCTGCAGCCGCTCATGTTCAGCCATGGCCGCGAGAGGCAATTGTCCACGAAGGCGGCAAAGGCCTCGTACGGCGGTTCGACGCGCAGCGGCAGGTTGACGGCGTCGCAGCCGATCTCGCCGAACGCGGCGTTGAAGATGGCCGGGCTCATCGAGTGCCCTATTGGGCAGCCGATCACACCGTAGACCGCCGTGGCCGGGCCGATCGAGTTGTATCGGTAGAGGCCGAGCATGTCGGCTATTGTGACCTGGCCGGGGGCTGACTCTTGGCCCGTCTCGAGCGACGCGAAAGTGAGCAAAGCTCCGAACTTGCCGGCCAGAACACGCGACAAGAGGCCGGCCTCCCCCATGGCCAACGCGATCGTCGGTCGTTTGGCAGCCGATTCACGCAACGCGTCGAGCACACGCAGCGAGTCAACGATACTCTCGGCCTTTGTGGCCAGCTTGACCACGTCGCACGGCTCGCGGGCGATGTCTTCGAGGATGTTCGACAGGTCCGGCGGAGTCTTCTCGAAATCGTGCCGTGACAGGATCAGCTTCAACGGCCGGGAAGGGTCCCGCGCTTGTCGCAGGGCATCGATGCGCTCCCGCAGCAGCGCCGATCTCCGCCACGCAGCCGACTCGACATCGACGTAGTCACCGCCGACCAGAGCCGCGACTTCGAAGAGTTTGACGCGATGCTCCTCGCTGCCGGTAAAGTTGCCGCCTTCCTCGGCCAGGCGGCATGTGACGATGACACCCACTGCGAACTGCCCGGCCCGGCTCATCAACGCGTGAATCGCGTCGAGATCGGGGTCGCGCAGATGGTCCAGGCGCAGCTCCACCATGTCCGCGCCCAGACGGGTTGCCTGCGCGATCTGTTCTGCCATCTGCGGGCAGTGGTCGGCGGTCAATGGGACACAGAGGGAAGTCATAGCTGTCAGCTTTCAGCTATTAGCGGTCAGCCGGTGCATGCCCATGCAAAGTCGTAGCCACAGCACGCGCCGGCGCGACGATTCATTTCTCGGGTGACGCGCCGTTTTTTCTGCGACCGGCGACGGCCCGGTTGATCGCATTCACAAAGGCCAGAACGCTGGCTTCGATGATATCCGTCGACCGCCCACGGCCGCGATAAGTCTTGCCGTTGCACACCAACTCCAGATTGACCTCTCCCTGGGCATCCTTGCCGCCGGTCACGGCTCGCAGGTCGAACTCCTGGAGTTTGGCCTCGACGCCGGTCAGCCGCATGATGCAGGAGAAAGCAGCATCGATCGGGCCGTCTCCGGTCGCCGCGTCCAGATACATCTTGTCCTCGGCCAGGCTCTTCAATTGCACCGTGGCCGTCGGCGTGACGCCGCTCCCGCCCATCGTCTGAAGGCTGACCAGCTCCCAGGAACGCATGGCCTCGGCCTCCTCAAACAACTGGCTGACAATGGCCTCGATATCTTCATCGAAGACCTCCTTCTTGCGGTCGGCCAGCATCTTGAACTGCTCGAAGACCATCTCGAGCTGCTTGTCGTCCAGTTCGATCCCCAGTTGGAGCAGCCGGTCGCGGAGGGCGTGCCGGCCGGAGTGCTTGCCCAGCACCAGCTTGGATTCGGGAATCCCGACATCCTGCGGGTTCATAATCTCATATGTCTCGCGATGAGCCAGCACGCCGTGCTGGTGGATGCCAGCCTCATGAGCGAAAGCGTTCTGTCCGACGATCGCCTTGTTGCGCTGCACGTAGATGCCGGTCAGCGAGGAGACCAGGCGCGAGGTCGGATAGATCATCTTCGTATTGATCTGCGTCCTCGCCTTGAACACGTCGGCTCGGGTCTTGATGGCCATGACCACCTCTTCGAGCGAGGCGTTGCCCGCCCGCTCGCCCAGGCCGTTGATGGTGCACTCGACCTGCCGGGCCCCGGCCTTCACCGCCGCCAGCGAATTGGCCACCGCCAGCCCCAGGTCGTTGTGGCAGTGCACGCTGATGACCGCCTTTGTGATGTTCTTCACATGGGTCATCAGGTACTCGATGATGTTCGTGAAGTGATCCGGCGTGGAGTAGCCCACCGTATCGGGGATGTTCACCGTGGTTGCCCCGGCCTCGATCGTCGCTTCAACCACTTCCGTCAGGAAGGGCAGCTCGGTGCGAGAAGCATCCTCCGGCGAGAATTCCACGTCCTCGACGAAGCTCTTGGCCAGCTTGACGCCCTCGACGCTGAGTTTGATGATCTCCGCTTCGGCCCGCTTGAGCTTGTATTGCCGGTGGATGGCCGAGGTGGCGCAGAACACGTGGATTCGCGGCTTGGCGGCTTTCTTCACCGCTTCGGCGGCGCGGACGATGTCCTTCTCCGTGCAGCGGGCCAGACCCGCCACGCTGCAACCTCTGACAATCTCAGAAATCGCCTGCACCGCCTCGAAATCGTCCGGCGAGGTGATCGGAAAGCCTGCCTCAATAATGTCCACGTTCAGCCGCTCGAGGGCTCGGGCGATCTCCAGTTTCTGTGCGGTATTCAGCGACGCCCCGGGGGACTGTTCACCGTCCCGCAGCGTGGTGTCGAAAATGCGGATCATCGATTGACCGTCGCCCGATTCTTCCTGTGATGTGGACATGGCATTGACTCCTTGAGGCACCTTGTCCGCGGGGTCGCCGCGGGCGCCTCGAATACGGACACTCATTCACACGTTAGCCGACAGTGGGTCGGTTGCCAACTGTCGGCATGGCCTTTTTGGCCAAACAAAAAAGCCCTACGCGACGCTGCGTAGGGCTTTGGGTTTCGCTGTTTGATTGCCGGATCAGCCACCCGCAGGCCCTACGCGCGCACGAAGCAGCAGCCCGAGCAGAAGCAAGCCCTGGCAAGCGTAGGAACCGGACTGGATGGTACCTGACCTCATGGTTCGCCATCATATCGGCACAAAAGGGCGTTGTCAACACAAAAACGGGGATGAGCCTCCCTTGCGGTGATCGGCCCATCCCCTGGTGCCTCTTTTGGTTGCAGTCGTGCACTACCCACCCCCTGCAGACGCAGGGGATGAGCTTTCAGAGTCTCTCACATCCCGGGTTATCGCAGGTCGACGGCCTCGTCCGGGACCATGATCTCCGGCTCGGTCCAGCCCCCGCAGTAGTCGTAGGGCGGATCGGCGTTGGCAAACTCGACCTCGGCTGCAATGGTGGACACGTCGGTGATCGCGGCAGCCTTCACGGCGTTCGGAGTCACCGAGAAGACGCTGTCGCCGATGAACACCCCACGGGTGTAACCGCCGTAGTAGCCCCAGTAGCAGCCGTTCGCCTCGGAGGTGTCCACCGAGGAGATGCCGCCCAGATACTCGAACCCGCTCGCCACGCTCACCCGGTAGACCATCAACCCGCTGAACTTCCACTCACCGTAGGACCAGGGATTGCCCGAAGTACCTTCGTCGTACACGTCGATCGGGAAGGCCAGCAGGCCGTAGTCGGCACCGCTGGGCCTGAACAGGTTGAATGCCTTCGGGTTGTAGTTCGCCTCACTGTTGCTTCCCCGGCCACCGATGGTTTCGCGATGCAACAACTGCGGGTTAGTCATGTCGGTCACGTCGAAGACCGAGAGCTGCACGCCCTTGACCCACGCCCAATCGCCGTCGGGCTCGGCGTCCTTGCCGATGGTCAGCAGGTGGTTCTCATCCAGCAACTGAATGTGATCCGAGTATCCCGGACAGATCAGTGCGCCCTTCATTTGCGGCGACGTCGGGTCGCTCAGGTCGATGACGAACAGCGGGTCGGTCCGCCGGAAGGTGACCACGAAGCCCCGATTTCCGAAGAACCGGGCAGAGTAGATGGTTTCGCCCTGGCCGATGTCCTCCACGCTGCCGACGATGTCCAATGCGTCGCCCTGCTGGCCCAGCACGTACACGTTGTTGGTCGTGCCGCCCCCGTTGCCGCTGAAGTCGTCCTCGGTGGTCGCGATGCGGAGGTAGTCCTGGTATTCGCCGAGCGAGTATTGATTCAACGGACGGCCGGGTACCAGCCCGCTGGCCGCGTATTCGGTACCCGTGTCGGTAAAGCTGAGTTTGTGGATCTCGGTGTCGCTTCGCGTGATCTCCCAGAAACCGGACCAGCCGTACTCCGTGTCGGTCACGTAGAGCGCCGCGGTGCTCGCGTAGATCGTTCCCGCATCCGCGACAATACTGGTCGAAACCGGTTCGCCGGTCGGGTCGGTGACGTCCAGCGTGACCACCGTGGTGAGACCGTAGCCCTGCTCGTCCAGTGGACGCGAAACGCCCTCCCAGCCGACGACATCACCCGACCGCTTGCCGCCCGCAGCATCCTCGACCTCGTAGTCGGGCAGCCACTCCTCTAATGTGATTTCGCTCAACTGGTTGACGGTGATGTCGTACGGAAGTCGCGGCATGGTCGTCAGAACAACGTGCAGCTTGTTTTCGATCATCCGGCTGGAAGCCATCGCGCCTTCCAGTCGAATCTTGGCCTCGATGTCCGGGTTGGCCGGGTCGGTCACGTCGATGATGGTTACCAGGACCTGGCCGCCGTCATTCCACGGGCCGCCGACAACATCATCATCGTCGATGTCATCCGGCGAGTTGTCCCCGTCTCCGGGACTGGTGATGGTGCCATCGTCGGGCCTGGTGCCGTCGTCTCCTCCGTCCGATGGATCGATGCCGCCACCGTCACTGCCATCGCCCGACGGCTCTGTCGAGCCTTCACCCGTTTCGGCAAACGACTCGGTGGCTCCGCCGGAAACCGGCGTATCCATCATGAGCGGCATAGGATAATAGATGTATTCCTGCGACAGTGCGACGAGCCTGTTTTTCCCCGTGACTTCGTCTTTGTAAAGATAGAGCGAGTCGCCGTAGGAATCGAGTTCGATGGTTTTCACCTCGGCCAGGGGCGAGGCGGAAGCGATGTGGACGGTACTCTGGTCGAGCACGTAGATGTGGCTCCCGTTGTTCTTCACCAGGTCGCTTTCATCAACGCCGGCCTCCTGGATGTTGGTGCCGGAGTAGTCGTCAGCCCCACTGTCTGCGTCGTCTTCCGCTCCGTTGGCATCGCCGCCCGTCGCCATATCCGTGGGAGCCATTGGCAACCCGCCCCAGAAGATCGGGAACGGGTTGCGGTTGTTGTTCCGCATGGCGTTCCTCGCCTGATCGGCGAAGTAACTTCGCAGCTCTTCGCTCGACGCGAAAGCCTTCAAACCGGCCACTCGGGGCTTGTTGTTGAGGAAATCCAGGCAGTTGGCACCGCTGAGGGTGAAGAGAAAACCGATCGCAATCAGCATCGCAGAACGTCGCATGAGAAGGCTCCTTCGGATCGATACCGCAGTAGTTGGTGTGAGTGTTCGACCTGCGCCGCAGGCTTACTCCTATTATAAGAATCCCCCCAGTGTCCATAACAAACCTGGCCCGCACCGGCATCGTGCCTGACTTGCTCTGATACCAGGTGTGCGGCGACCGTCATTGTCATCTCGGTCAACAGGTAGCCATGAGAATACGCATCGTAAGCTATTGTCGAGAATAAGGTTGAAGCTGTGCCGCCTCGTGGGCCGTCTTGACACCTCGCGCCAGCTCCCGATTTGCCGTCCAAGTACACCCGACAGCGTGGATCTCCGCGATCGGTGTCGCGTGTTTGTCTAACGCGTTGATTCGTCGCGATTTCCGTACCATGATTGTGCTGCCGTCTTGGCGGTGTCCAAACGCAGGACACAGGCTGATGTTTCGTCAGCCGGGACGTCTCGCTTTGCTCGGCATATTGCGTTCAGTTCAAAGCCAGTTGCAGACCGGCGGCCCATAGGAGCCGTTTCGCTGCACCGAAAGGACAGGCAGATGAGAAGAACAGCGAGCATCGCTCTGGGGTGTGCGGTGGTGTGGGGCGTCGTCGGCCAGGTCTTGGCCGGGCCGGCGAGCCGGCCGGCGGATGTGCCGCCATGCGAGATCGTCTCGGTCAAGCGAATCTGGGATGCAGCCCCGCACAACGCCTTCACTGATCTCATTCGTTTTCAGGACAAGTGGTACTGCACGTTCCGCGAGAGCCAGGGGCATGTCGGCGGCGACGGCAAGCTGCGCG
>MTKZ01037655.1_pt1 | contig 14797 bp, 17 predicted proteins | sample 1042781 | NCBI WGS metagenome assembly MTKZ01 (sample SAMN06212207, study PRJNA360539) | anaerobic digester metagenome | biome: Wastewater treatment plant; material: sludge; isolation source: anaerobic digester fed with sludge from wastewater treatment plant | place: Denmark: WWTP Viborg ...
AAGGTTCCTTTGATTGCGGAAGCTTCAAAGAGAGGTCCAGCTTTAAACATGATAACCGCCTTGTCATACGGACTGCAAAGCCCGATTGCGACTATTGTCATGATTGTTTCTTCTATCATTCTTTCTTTCCAGTTTTCCGGTGGCTTGCTTCTAGCCATTGTTGTGGTCAATATCAGTACCGATTTGCTTATCGGCTATATTATGACGGCCGATTGTTTTGGCCCGATTGTTGATAATGCTGCCGGGATTGCCGAAATGGCAAAAGCCCCAAAAGAAACAATCAGGGCATTATCTAAGCTTGACTCTGTCGGGAATACCATGAAAGCGATTACAAAGGCTTACGCGATGTCTTCCGGAACAATTACCGCCTTTGTCATTTTCGCCACTTTTTTTACGATGACCGGAATCAGTTCCCTGAATTTAACCGATACCTACAACCTTGGCTTTTTGTTTTTGGGAATCTCCCTTCCTTATCTGATCTCTTCCATTACGATCGGATCTACGGCCAAAACCGCTCAAAAGATGGTTGATGAAATCAGAAGGCAATTTAAAGAAATTAAAGGACTTCTTGAGGGAAAAGCCAAGCCAGATTACTCCCGTTGCGTAGATATTGCCACGACCAATGCGATTAAAGAAATGGCAATCCCCGGCTTTATCAGTATTTTTATTCCGATTTTTACCGGTTTAATTTTTGGCACCCAATCTCTGGGTTGTTTACTAATTGGCGCCGTCGCTTCAGCTGCCTTGCTTGGGCCATTTTTCAACAACTTGGGAACTTCGCTAGATAATGCCAAAAAATTAATTGAAAACTCCGAAGAAGAAAACAATTCTTTGNNCAATTCTTTGGCTCATTCGGCCGCGGTGGTGGGTGATACAATAGGCGATCCGCTAAAAGACGTTGCCGGACCTTCTTTGCTGATTTTTATGAAATTAATCGGAATGTCCGCTCTCCTTGTAGCTCCCTTGCTGCATTAACTTCGCGTTTTTTGCTTTTTTTTGCTAAAATCTAGATAGTTCTGTTCGCAATATGGTGGCTGTAGCTCAATGGTAGAGCGCTGGCCTGTGGAGCCGGATGTTGCGGGTTCGAATCCCGTCAGCTACCCAAGAGGGCTGGATGTTGCCCCGTCAATCTTTACTGGAAAGATTAGCCGTATAAATTAACACAAGTCGTTCATCATATTGAGTTCCGATGTTTTTCTTCTCTTCTTCTTCTTGCCAGCTCCTTCTTGTAAATATTTTCAAATGTTAATTCTTGTTTAAATTTCCTATCCTGCTCGTTTAATAATTCCCACATCAATTTGTTCCTTTTAATGTACTCTTTTTCAGTAATCCCTAATTTTTTGCAGCATTAATTCTTTGCTTTTTTCGTTGTTCCAGGTGTTCATGTTGATCTTCATGACAACTTCTACATAAATAAACAAGGTTACTTATGGCGCTTGTACCGCCATTTTCAAGAGGATTTATGTGGTGAGTGTGTCCTAATAACACCTTTTTTCTACAAATTGCGCATTTAAAATTATACAAATTTGCTACGTACTTCCTTCTTATGCCCCAATCGGGAGGAATAAAATAATCATTTCTATGTAGCGGTTCAACGTTCTTTTTCCAGAATTCAAACTCCGGGATGATTCTATCTTTAGGGTGATTATCATACAATTCGAATTTTGTCTTTTGTCGCTTTTCCACTTTAAGACTCCAAAAAAGAAGGTCCCAAAGAAATTTAATTATCAAGAAAATTACCCAGCACAAAAAAATAAATATCATTATGTCTGGAAATTCGTTAATATTTAAGCCTATACCCATTTTTTTGCTCCCACAACGCTAAATATCTTCTAAGTTGTAAAGTTAAAACATTTTAACATATTCTCATTTTCCTTAATTCCAACTGTTATATAATAGGTCGTGATATTGTCCAGTAGGCCACCCTAAAAAATTATTTTGTCACTAAGGTTTTAAGCTCTTATTCTTAACGATCAGGCGTTAAAACATTAACTTCAAAAAAAAATAAAAAACTCCTTAAAAGGCCTGGGTCACTTGTGGTAAGTAAAACCATCAGTGGCGGGTGAGTAGTAGAGATATAGCCTCTTGTAGGAGCTGTCTTATTCTCCAATCAGTCCCTGTCTCAAAGAATTGGTGAGGACAAGACACCGTACATAGCTGGTAACTGATTACTTATTTACCCTTTTCCAGACCTTTTAAAGAGCTTTACTCAAATAAAATTGTGTTTTAAGAATTAACATAATTATACAAGAATATTCAACATTTATTTTATTACACCATTAGATAATAAATACAAAAGAGGACACAAAGATATTTGAAACTTTTAGGAGAATTCCACAACAGTTCCTTCTTGGGGAACAAAAGAAAGAGAGACTTCCTGATTGGGAAACTTTGCTCCTGGACCAAAAACATGGGCTTTGGTAAAGGTATCTTTATCACAAATTGAAATTTTGGATAATATTTGGGAAAGAGATTCTCCTAATTTAATAATAAAAGGGTTTTCCATATCTGCCGCCATCCCAGGTCTTTTTAAATAAATCCGACCAAAGTTCAATTTTTGCCAAATTAATTCTTTCAATTGATCCAATCCGGTATTTTTATCGGCGCTGATCAATAAATCAAAATTTATATTTTTTGGCTTTTGCGGTAAAAGATCGGCTTTGTTTAAAACAGCCAAGGAGGGAAGATAAACGCGATTTGTCATAAAAGCGTCAATTAATTGGTCAAGGCTGATTTTTTCCTTGATCGTAATATCGGCATTGACCAAACGAAACTCCCTGGCCAATTCCTTAATTGTATCTTCGTCAAAAGGAAGGGGAATATTTGAAGAAAAATTAACTCCGCCAAAAGACGTTTTGGTTATTGAAACCTTCGGCGGCAAGCAATCAAGCCTGATTCCGGCTTCAAAAAGTTCTTTTTTAATCTCCTCAACCCGGTCTTTATATTTGGGATCAACAACAATTACAATCAAATCCGCGTTTCTGGCGACAGAAATAACTTCCTTTCCGCGGCCCTTGCCGGCTGCCGCACCGCTAATAATCCCGGGAATATCAAAAATCTGAATTTTGGCTCCTTTGTAGTCCATCATTCCCGGAACAACATCAAGAGTCGTAAAATCATAAGCGCCCACTTTCGATTCGGCATTGGTTAGTTTATTGATCAAGGTTGACTTGCCGACAGAAGGAAACCCGACCAGGGCGACGGAAGCATCTCCGGTTTTGGCCACGGCAAAACCGCCGCCTCCGCCTCCGCCACCGGAAGATTTCAGCCACTGCTCGTTTTTAAGCTTGGCGATTTTCGCCCTCATCAAACCGATAAATTTATTGGTCGCTTTATGGTGGGGCGTTTTGGCCAAAACCTCTTCAATTTCTTTTATTCTTTCTTCAATTGTCTGCATGGTATAATTTTAGAGTGAAAGAGAGTAGAGTAAAAGAGTAAAAGTTATTTTCTCTTGCTCTAACCTCTGTCCTCTTTTACTCTAATGGCAAAAAAAATCATTTTCATTTTATCATTTTTCTTCATTTTTTGGCCGGGAACCATTTTTGCCGCCGAAAATAAAGTCGGCATTCATATTTTGGAGCCGGCCGATTTAAATAAAGCCGCCGAATTGGTTAATTCCTCCGGCGGAGATTGGGGATACGTCACGATTGTTATCAGAGATGATGATTTTAATTTTGAAAAATGGCAAAATTTTATGGATAGTTGCCGAGAGATGCACCTTTTTCCCTTGGTCAGAATTGCAACCCATCTTGAGGGAAGTAATTGGGCTAAGCCCAAAATAGAGGACGCCGAAAAATGGGCCAATTTTTTAAACCAACTTAATTGGCCAATATCTGATCGTTTTGTCATTGTTTTTAATGAACCGAATCACGCAAAAGAGTGGGGAGGAGAAATAAATCCAAAAGAGTATACGCAAATTTATTCCTTTTTTAAAGAAAAGTTAAAAGCTAAAAATGAAAAGTTCAAAGTCTTAAATGCGGGTTTGGATTTGGCGGCCGGGAACACTAAAAGTACTATGGAATCTTTTAAATTTATGCAAGAAATGAATTGGGAAATTCCCGGAATCTTTGATTCGCTTGACGCTTGGGTTTCCCATTCTTACCCTAATCGCGGCTATTTGGGCAAACCCTGGGAATCGGGCAAAACCAGTGTCCGAGGATATCAATGGGAACTTTCTGTTTTAAAAAACAATTTTAATTTAAAAAAAGAACTGGCTGTTTATATTACCGAAACCGGCTGGCCGTCTGATAGTTCAAAGCCTAAAGCTAAAAGTGCAAAGTCAAAATATTACAACCGAAATATTGTTGCCAATTATCTTAAACAGGCTTTTGAAACCGTTTGGCTTAAAGACTCCCGTGTTAAAGCAGTGACGCCGTTTTTATTAAACTATCCCGAGCCTCTTTTTGCCGATTTTTCCTGGCTGGACCAAAAAGGAGAACCCTATCCTCAATTTGAAACTCTTAAAAGCTTGCCTAAAAACTCCTGGTGGCCGGAACAGGAAGAAAAGTTTACTTTGGGAAAAATTTTCCTGCCTCCTTTTTTATTAACGGAAAGCGTTTTTAAAGGCGAAGTCTCATTAACCAACGAAGGCCAATCCATTTTGGGAGAAAAAAGCTCTCTTGTCTTTAAAAAAAGGCAGTCGGACCCGGGGATTTATGTTTCCGATTTGACTTTAACCGACAACCAAAAAGTTAAACCTTCGGAAAAAGCGACCTTAAGCTTTGAGATTAAAACCGGAACGGCTTCCGGAGAATTCAAATTTTCCTGGGAAAGCCTCAGCGAACAAAAAATTACGGTCTTGAAACCGACTTTTATCAACAAAGCCGGCCTGACCATTTGGGAAAAAATTATTTCCAGGCTCAAATTCTGGTAGCTTTACTTATCCTTGCGCGATAAGTTGCGTGATTATTGCGCGATTAAAAATGTTATAATACCAATATGTTTGCTNNGCAATATGTTTGCTCCCAAATATTCAATTTCCGACAAAATACTTAATTCCCTGACGGAAATTGCCGAAATCAAGTCTTTGGTTGGCCGATCCAAGCTTTTACCCGAAAGGGAAGTTTTTTTGAGAAGGGCGGCTGTTATTAAAATGGCGCATACTTCAACGTCTATCGAAGGAAATGCTTTAAAAGAATTTCAGGTTGCTCAAGTAGCGGAAGGAAAGAATATCAACGCCGCCGAAGACCAAATAAAAGAAGTTAAAAACTATTTAACAGCCCTGCGTTTTATTGACAAGCTTTCCGCCGAAAAAAAGGATTTTGACGTCGAAGATATTTTGAATCTGCATAAAATCGTTGTTGACGGCCTGATTGATAAAGAAAAAATCGGCCGGTTCCGAAAAGGACCGGTTTATGTTGTCAACATTCTGCCCGACAATAAAGAAGAATTGGCTTATACTCCGCCGGAAGCGGCCAGTGTTCCTGTCCATATGCGCGAATTGGTTTTTTGGCTTCATGGAAAAAAGGAAATTCACCCGATTATCCGCGCCGGCCTATTCCATTATCAATTTGAAACCATCCATCCTTTTACTGACGGCAACGGCCGCTGCGGCCGGCTTTTATCCTTGCTTCATCTTTATCAGTCGGGCTGGGATTTTAAAAAAGTTTTGATTCTGGAAGATTATTATAACCAAAACCGCAAAGCCTATTATGAAGCCTTACAAACAGGGGAGACCTTTGCCAAAAGACAAAAAGTGGATTTAAGCAATTGGCTTGGTTATTACATTGAAGGGTTTTTAAACGAGACCCGAAAGGTGAAAGACCAAATTTTAAGTCTTTCGGCGGTCGGCGATCTTAAAACCAGCCGGAATGTTTTGGACAAGGATGAGTTGAAAATTATTGATTTTGTTGTCAGCCTGGGAAGAATCACCAGCGCCGACGTGGTAGAAATTCTGGGAATTCCCAAAAGGACCGCCCAGGACAAACTCAAAAGGCTGGAAGAGATCAAAGCTTTGGAAAAAAGAGGCGCCGGTCCGGCAACCGATTACGTTATTCCCGAGAAATAAAAAAGACTGCGCGATACATTGCGCGATTTTTGCGCAAAAAAAACGGCAGTAATATTTTTACTGCCGTTATGCTTCAAGAAAGAAACTTCAAATAAATCTACCGGTTCCGAGACAAGAACTGCAGCTGACATCTTCAAGCCCGTTTTNNTCCCTGTCCCGTGACATTTTGGACACGCGGCGGGATGGTCTTGAAATCCTCTGCCTTCGCAAATCGGACAATCAACTTTCATCCTAACATCATTTTTAAGAAAGAGGGCCTCCATTGTTCTCTCTCCCTGACAGAAAGGACACAGCTTTCCTTTCACCCCCTTTTTGAACTTCACCCCAAGTTCTACACCCTGGTCAGAAGTAGCTCCTTTAGCCTTACCCATGCTTCCTCCTTGTTTTCTTTTTTTAGTCCTATCACCAATCCAAGCCGTAACTTTTATCCGGTAATTACAACAAGAACGAAACGTAGAGGGTAATTTACATCTTTCTTTTTGTATGTATAAAAGAGCAAACACCGCTTTTGGTGATTTTTTTATCAGTACTTTATCAAAAATATTCAGCAAGTCAAGTAATATTGAAGTTAAATTAATTTTATACTCTAACTTGACACCTTCGAGGGGTACGGCTATAAATTAACTGATAACTACAAATATTAAAAATCATTTTCCTTTAATCAGCGTTTCCTGGTCATTAACTTCTAAGTGTAACTATAATTGTCTTTTTTGCTTCAAAGTTTTTAGCGAAAGAGAAATCAACGACAGGGAAGCCGAAATAATTCTAAAAAATCTTGCTAACTCAGGAGTAAGGAAAATCTCTTTTACGGGAGGCGAACCTCTTCTCTGGCCGGGAAATTTTCCAAAACTTTTAAAACAAGCCAAATCTTTAAAAATTATTACCATGATTATAACCAACGGTTCTTTATTGAACTCCGAAAAATTAAAGCTTTTTGGCGATAATTTAGATTGGATTACTTTGCCCCTCGACGGATCAAACGAAGAAAACCAAATTCTTGTCGGAAGACCTCCCGGACATTTTTCCCAAGTTATAAAATTACTAGATCAACTAAAGACAGGCAATTATAAACTAAAAATAAATACTGTTTTGTGTAAACAAAATTTCAAGGATATTGAAAATATCGCCCAATTAATAAAAAAATACAAAATTAAAAGATGGAAGGTTTTCCAGTTTTTTCCTATTCGAAGCGCTTCTTTTGCCTATAAAGATAAATATGAGGTCTCCAATCATGAGTTTAATCAGGTTAAGGCTAAAATTAAATCATTATTTAAGCCTGACGAATGCTCAATACATCTTGCTTCTATTAAGGAATTAGAAAATTCTTATTTTTGCATCGATCCTAATGGAATTGTCTATACTACCAGGAGGGGAAAAGATTATCCTCTTGGAGATTTAAAAAAACAGTCGGGGAGAGAAATCTGGGAAAATACTACACAATTTGATAAAAAGGCATATTGGGAAAGAACCAGCTGGTTTATTGGGTCAAAATAGTCAAACCCCCGCTTTCAAGAACTTTTTTTGAGCCCGGAGCGATTTCCTTCTTCTCTTTTAGATGAAGCTAGATTATTTACCTTTCTAATTTTAAAAATAAAGATATAATTTATGAATGAAGGTCAATCTTTATTGGTCTTGGGAAACTCCCCAAAAGCCAGCTGATATTTGTGTCGTTTTTGATGTTTATGCCGCTACTTCAAACATTAGTCTTATACTTTCCCGAAATCCCCAAAAACTTTTTATCGTTAATGAAAATAATGTCTTAACGCTTAAAGAAAAATTTCCCGACTCTCTTGTTGTTGGTGAAAGTTTTTATTTGCCCAATGATTTTTTTGATTCTCGCAATCTTCCCTATTTAATTAACCAATTAGATTTGGAGAACAAGACAATCTTGTACATGAGCAATAATGGTTCAAGAGTAATTGAGGATCTTATTCAAAAAAAAGTTAAAAAGGTGATTACCTGCTCTTTTAACAATTTGCTTTCTGTTTTCGAATGGTTGAAAAAACAAGAAATTGGAGAAATTGATTTAGTTGCTTCGGGCGAAAAGGGTTTTAACGATAAAAAATCCTGGGAGGATTGGTATGCCGGCCTATCTTTAAAAAATTTACTGGAAGGCAAAAACTTTATTGAAAATTACACCCAAAAAGCTAAAGACTTTGTTAAAAACAACTATTATAAAAGGTCTCGTTTATCGGAACCGGAAATTTTCCAAAATTTTCCTCTGGTTTTTACTTTGAACAAATATCCACTTGTTCCGATTTGCCAAGAAAACGAGGGTTATCTTTCAGTCAATACTGATAAAAAGTGAGCCCGGAGCGATTCGAACGCTCGACCAATTCCTTAAGAGGGAACTGCTCTACCAACTGAGCTACGGGCCCAATAAATTTGAGTTTGGATATCAGATATTAGAGAAAGAGTTACTTTTCTCCAGATTCTTTATCCTTATTTAAAATCTCAATTACTTTTTGAGATTCTTCGTCGGTGAGATCAAATTCCAATTTGCCTTCTCTGCCTTCGATCTCAACTTCCATAATGACTTTGGCTTTTTTTATTTGCATTTTTCTCCTTTCTGAGTGCGCCTGAAGGGACTTGAACCCCTAACCTCATGGTCCGAAGCCACGCGCTCTATCCAGTTGAGCTACAGGCGCCCCTTCGTTATCAAAGACCGGTGATCTATTTCTGGACGACAATCCAGAAACAAGCTCCGCTTACCATTGAGCTACAGAGGCCAATCTTTTAAAAGCCTCGTCTAATTTGCTCAAAAGTATGACCAATTATAGCGCATCAACCAATTTTGTGCCAGAGTCTGAGGATCAAGTTATTTGAAGTATTTTTTGTTTTTTAGCTTCTCTGGAAGAAGACTTTCGCTCTTTTTCGGGTAAGGCTCATATCCTCGACCGTATCCAAGGTCTTTCATAAGCTTGGTGGGCGCATTCCTTAGATTTAGGGGTATCGGCAGGTTACCAAGCCTCCTGACATCTTCCAGAGCCGCAAAATAGGCATTGTAAGCGCTTCTATCCTTCTTTGCCAAACAAAGATAAATAACCCCGTGGGCCAGATTTTCCTGGCATTCGGGATAGCCGATCGTCTCGCAAGCCCGAAAAACCGCATTGGCAACCACCAAGGCCGTCGGCTGGGCAACACCGATATCTTCGGAGGCAAAAATAACCATCCTGCGAGCAATAAACAATGGGTCTTCGCCGGCCTCAACCATGCGCGCCAGATAATATAAGGCGGCGTCAGGGTCTGAAGCGCGCACGCTTTTAATAAAAGCGCTAATCGTATTGTAGTGTTCTTCGCCAACTCGGTCGTAAGATAAAGAATGTCTTTGTAAGGACTCTTCAATATCTTTTAAAGACAATGTTTTGCCGCTACTGATTCTGGAAGCGATTTCCAGGGTATTTAAGATTATTCGGGCGTCACCATTGGCTGACTGGATTAAAAAAGTGATCGCTTCTTTATTTATCTTAAGATTAAGTTCTTCCAATGCACGTAAGCAAATTTTTCCCAAATCCTCGGGCGTCAGTTGATTTAAAACCAAGACGCGGCAACGCGACAAAAGGGGAGAAATAACTTCAAAAGAGGGATTTTCCGTTGTTGCGCCGATTAAAATAATGGTTCCGTCTTCAACGTGAGGCAATAAAGCATCCTGTTGGGCTTTATTGAAACGGTGAATTTCATCAAGGAAAAAAATGGTTTTTTGGTTATATCCCCTAAGTCTTTCTTTTGCCTGACCGACTACTTTACGAACATCTGCCAAAGTGGCGGTAACGGCGGAAAAATTTTCAAAATGACTTTTGGTCGCTTTGGCCACAATTCTGGCCAAAGAAGTTTTTCCCGATCCCGGAGGGCCCCAAAAAATCAAGGAAACCAATTGGTCAGATTCTATTAATTTCCGAAGAACCCCGCTTGGACCGACAAGATGAGCTTGGCCAAAAAACTGATCCAAATTTTCCGGCCTTAATCTTTCCGCCAAAGGAATATTATCCATTTATTTATAATAAACCCAAAGAAAACCCAAAATCAAGAGCTAAAAACCAATTATTCCGGAATTTGAAATTGGAAGTCTAAGTCGGGCGGAAAAACGGATTCGTCCTGAAAGTTTATTTTTTCCAAATCAGTTGAAAGATCGGCAAGCTTAGCTTTAAGATTCGCTGTTTGGGAATTAAATATATTATCTTCATTGGTTTTTTCGAAAAAAACAAACGGAGTCGGTAAAACATTGGCCTTGCTTTGAATTGACAATTTCGTCTGATTTGTGCCTGTTAAATAATAAGCCAAAACAAGAATCAATAAAAAGAAAATCGGCGAAGTCACCATTAAAAATTTCTGAATTTTTTTCATAAAGTTAATTTAAGTTATTAATTGTTTTTTTTAATAAAAGGGCAACTTCCTCTTTCTTTTGCGACAAAAATTGATTATGGTTGCGCAATACCCCCTGGCTGTCGGAATTTTTATCAACCGAGGCTAAAAATGTTCTTTGCTGGGCCTGAACATCCTTTTTAATTAAGTTAATTTGCGAAACCAAGTTTTCTTCGTCGGGAATAGATTCCTCTTCTATTAAAGTTAAAAGAAAAGAAAGGAAGTCCATAAATTTTTTATAGTTGATTAAACCAATTGCCCGATAGGCAAGTTTTCGGCCGGATAAATAATTTTCTTCATAACGAAGCGATCTTTGTTTGATTTCTTTCCAATCGGTTAGGCCGTAAATTTCTTCAGAAAACTTTCTCGCCTCGTTTTGATAATTATCCAAATATACGTATGCCAAATTATCCTGGTATTCAAGAATTTTAGTGGTCTTGGCCAATTCCGATCGGAGATAAATAAAATAACTCTCAATTGCCAATGCCCGACTTTGTTGTAAATCTTTGAGAGCCTGAAGGAGATTGTTATTGCTAGATAAATTTAAACTGTCTCTGTTTTGATTAAGCATAGATAAATAAAATTGGGAGTGTTGGTTAATATCAACCAACCGATAAAGAAAAGTCTGGTATCCGTTATCGGTTTTTGAAGATGAGCTCTGTCCATAAATAAATTTAAACGAAAGAAAGAAAGCGAAAATAAATCCCAAAAAAGAAAGAAAGAAAATTCTTTTTTTCACAAATTAAGTTTATTAAGAACAATGAAAACTGTCAATTACAAATTGGCAACAAAAGCCTGCAGGCCACTGCCGATAGAAACCAACAAAATAACCGAAGCCGCTCCGATAATTATTCCCAAAGTCGTTAAAACCGAACGGCTTTTGTTGGTTTTTAAAGCGATTGTGGCTAATTTAAAAACTTCATATCACCGTTTAGTTAAAAAAATTTCATTATTTCTTCGCCCGATTTGGTATTGAAATTGCCCGTCGGTTCGTCGACCAAAATAAGATCGAGGATGTTGGAAAGAACCCGGGCGATAGCCACTCTTTTCCGCAAACCACCGGAAAGACCGACAGATATCTTTTAAGATCGGTTGGTCAGTATGTTTTTTTGCCGACAATTTTTATTTCCGCGATTAAAATAAGACACAAAAGACCGAACGGTTTCAAAAGGAACGGAAACGAAACAACGTAACCATCACTTTACTATATTATGGATGATTTATGGGCAATTTTATTGATTTTCCCCCTCAATTCCTCTCAAGGAAAGACATCAAGGGTGATAATCACCTCGAGTCCTTCTTTAATTTAAACCACACCAACTTTATCAACAACCGCTTTAATCTTCATTAAAATCGAATCGGCAACCTCAAGATAGGAGGAGGGGAAAGACGTTAAGTCCGACAAAGGAGGGATAACTTCATTTACGACTCGGTCTACCGACGGATAAACAGTGGCAGATTTAACCGCCGGATCAAAAAGTTCTACATCCTAAACCGAATTTATTTAATGAAATTGAGCATTTTTTAATATTTTTTGACGGAGTCGGTCAATGCAAATAGTTGGTTTGTGCCGGAGAGAGGATTTGAACCTCCACGGGCAAAGCCCACAGCGCCCTAAACGCTGCGTGTCTACCATTTCACCACTCCGACCTGAGCATATTTTACCATAAAAAAACCCCAAAGTAGGCCAGCAGGCTTACCTCGGGATCTTGGTGAAAGATACCACAATAAGAGCTAATTGTCAAGTCTATGGGTCTTTTTAGCCAAAACGAAAATTGAAGGACCAAAATAAAAAAAAGAGAGCAGGTTTTGGCAATAATTTTCTAAAAACAACAAAATTTTTAAAGGTAAAATTCTTTTAATTATAGGGCTGCGGAAATTGGAAACGGAATAATATTTCACAATTTCAAATCCATTCTTTCTCAAATCCTGAAAAATTTTTTTAGGATGGTGGTTTAAAAAGAGGATCCTTTTTTTGGCAATGCTCTCGCGCGACCTTTGTTCGTAAGGCTTAAGATTAAAAAGAAACAGCCAATCCAAGCGTAAAAAAGCTTTAATTATGGCTAAAAAATGGATTTTATTGGCAAATTCCAAAATCAAATAGCCGTTATCCTTCAAAATCCGGGAAATTTCTTTAATTGTTGCTCCGGAATCGGCCAAATGGTGGATAACCCGAATCATTAAAGCCATTTCAAAAGAAGAATCGGCCAAAGTTAAATCCGGAAAAGAAGTTTCTTTATATTCAATTTTAACTTTGGATTTTAAAGCCGAAAGATTTTCCCGGGCCATTTTTAAATGATTCTGGGATGGATCAGTAATCAAGATTTTTTTAACATAAGGCAGGTAAGTTGGGGTTAAGCGACCATAGCCACCGCCCAAATCAACCAAACTTTCTTTTTTGCCAACAAGGTCCAAAAATTTCTTTAAGGCCATCTTCTCGGCCAAATCTTCATATTTTCGGGAATGCCAATATTGAGGATAGTCAAATAAATCGTAGGGCGCGGGCATCAGCTTGAAAAACCTTCATTCATCTCTTCCATAAATTTGTTAACGCCAAAGCACCAGCTTCCGTTTGATTTGGGCGTATATTTCTTCATCATTAAACAGGGGTCGTCACAAAGTCCCTTATCGCAATAGTTTTCCTTGATCCCTTTGGCAACGCTTTCGATCGCTTCTTCAAAAGAAGTATATGTTTTCGTTCCCCGGCTATGGATTCCCCAGCCCCAGCAATTAAACCATTCGGGATGGGAAGTCTTGCAAAGATTGGATTCCTGTTGGGCAATCGCGACCAAAAGCCGGTGGTCCAACCCATACTTTTCCGAGGTAGAACAAATTAAATCGGCATAAGCTAAAAGGGGAGACTTATATTTTTTTAAATAATTTTCAATCGTTAAGCATCGGCCGTCGCTAACTTTGGCCGCGATTGAGATTTCTCCGGCGTAATCGGGCAAGGCAGCATAAAGCTGGCTTTCCGAAACCGGAGCAATCTTGGTTCCCAAAACATCTCCCGGACGATTGGAATGGTAAAGGGAAGAAAGCATGATAATCAAGGTTAAAGGGGTAAAAGTAAAGAAAATAAACACCAAAAATAATCCCTTCTTAAACGAAGGGCGTATGGAAAAACAATCTTTAAGATATATTCGGGGCTTCATCTTTTTTTATCTTTCTTTATCCTGACAGGAAATTGTTTTTTTGTCAAGTTAACGCTATAATGAACAAATAATGAAACAGGCAAATGAAACGGTCAATCCCCCGAAGACGGAGGAAAATCCAAATTTGAATCTCAAAAATCAGGAAGAAAGTTTGAATTTTAAAAAATCGGATTTANNAAAAATCGGATTTCCTTAGGGGCAAAGGTCTTGCTCAAAAAAAGCCCAATTCTTTCCGGCCGATTGTTTTTCGGGGAACCCAGCATCGAGGTTAAAATCCAGGAATCAATATCCTTTTTCCATCATTATTAAATTTGTTGGCAAAAAAATGAACGGCAATATTGAAATAAAAAAACTAGCCAAAGCGGAAACGGAAATTATTTTGCATCTTCCTTGGGAGGAAATTAAAAACAAATACGAGGAAGTCGTTAACAAATCTGCCGCCGATGCGCAAATTAAAGGTTTTCGTAAAGGCAAGGCGCCGAAAAAATTAGTCGAGGAAACTCTGGATAAGTCCAAAGTTTATTCCTTGGTCGTCCAGGAAATTCTTCCCTCATATTACGAAACGGCAATCAAAGACAATAACCTTAAACCCATTGTCAACCCGAAAGTTTCTTTGGATTCGGCCAAAGAGAACGAAAATTGGGAGGTCAGAATATTGATTGCGGAAAAACCTCAATTTAGTTTAGGTAACTATAAAGAAGAAATTGTCAAAATTAATAAATCGGCCGAGATTTGGGTTCCGGGAAAAGATGAAGGCAAGAAAGATAAAGAAAACGATCCCCAAGCCATTCAAAAAAAGAAAGACGAAAAAATCCAAGCCGCCCTCAAATGGCTTTCGGAAAATATTAAAATGGATTTCTCCGATTTAATTATTGAGGAGGAAGTTAACCGCCGCCTTTCTCAATTGGTTGAACAAACCCAAAAACTGGGTTTAACAATTGAACAATATCTAGTCTCTACCGGAAAATCGGTTGATCAGATTAAAAGCGAGTATCAAAAAGAGGCCGCTTCTCTTTGGCAGATTGAATTTATTCTGGAGGAAATAAGCGACAAGGAAAACCTGACTGTTGAAGAAAAAGAAATTAACGAATTGATTGAAAAAGCCGGCTCCGAGGAAGAAAAAAAAGCCTTAACCACCCAAAAATATCTTTTAGCCTCGGTTGTCCGCAGGCAAAAAACCCTTGACTTCCTGGCCAATTTGTCTTGAAAACGCCGTACGAGGTAACTAGATCGTGGACACTTTATTTTTATTTAAGTATTCTTCAGGTGTTTGATA
>MTKZ01011371.1_pt1 | contig 14792 bp, 12 predicted proteins | sample 1042781 | NCBI WGS metagenome assembly MTKZ01 (sample SAMN06212207, study PRJNA360539) | anaerobic digester metagenome | biome: Wastewater treatment plant; material: sludge; isolation source: anaerobic digester fed with sludge from wastewater treatment plant | place: Denmark: WWTP Viborg ...
CAGGGCAGGGTGGCGAATTTCCGCGAGACGGTTATTTTGCTCACCAGCAATTTGGGCGCAAAATATCTGAACGACCCCGCGCTGAGCGAGGAGAACGCGCGTGATTTGGCAATGCAGGATGTGCGCGAGTTCTTCCGCCCGGAGTTCCTCAACCGCTTGGATGACATTGTGATGTTCAAGCCTTTGCCGCCGGATGTGATGCGCAAAATTTTGGATTTGATGATTTCCAAAGAGGCGCAAATGGCCGCCGAGCGCGGAATTGGCCTGGAGATTTTGCCCACCGCGCGGCAATGGATGCTGGATCAGAACAACGAGCCGGGCATGGGCGCGCGACCGCNNGCGAGAAATTGGCCGATTATTTGCTCACGCTGACATCGCCGCCCGCCAAGGTGATTGTGGATGCGGACGCGAGCGGGTTGGTGTTTAGGAAAGACCTGTGAGGTTTCCAAAACCTCACAGGTCTCCGAATTCTTGATAAACTACCGGCCATGAAGTCGGTTGAGCCGTTGCAGCCGGGTCGTTACTATCATATTTTTAACCGAGGAAATAACCGCGAAGACTTATTCCGCGAGGAGCGCAATTACGCTTATTTTTTGCAACTCTACGCAAAATATATCCATCCGATTGCAGATACATGCGCGTATTGTTTGATGCGGAATCATTTTCACGTGTTGCTCAAAATAAGAGAAGTGGAGCGCAAGACCTCACAGGTCTCGCAGACCTGTGAGGTCTTGGATACTCCGCGCGTTTCTCAGCATTTCTCCATTTTTTTTTAACGCTTACTCAAAAGCCATCAACAAAGCCTATGCCCGCACGGGCAGTTTGTTTGAGGAAAGATTTGGGCGAATAGAGGTCATTTCGGAGCGCTATTTTGCCCAACTTGTCTTTTACATTCACTTTAACCCGCAAAAGCATGGTTTTGTGGATGACTTTCGGGAATGGCCATGGTCGTCATACCATTCCTTGTATGCAATTGGAGAAACAAAACTTGATCGGGACAAGGTTTTGAATTGGTTTGGTGGGTCTGCGCAATACAAAGCACTTCATCAAGGACTTGTTGAGGAAAAAACCATATCTGCGCTGATAGCAGAAGATTTTGAGTAGAGCTGGGGCTTGCGCAAAAGGTCAAAAAATCTGTAAGATTTCCAAAATCTCACAGATTTATATTTTCCCACTCCCTTTCCAAAACAGCGTAAATCACGTCATCGGCCCACGCGCCTTTGAACCAAATATTCTCGCGCAGGTGCGCTTCTTGGCGCATGCCCAGCCGCAGCATCAACTTCCACGAGCGCTCATGGCGCGGGTCGGTGATGGCGTAAACGCGGTGCAACCCGCGCACGGCGAAAGCGTGATTGATCAACGCGCGGGCGGCCTCGGTGGCCAGCCCTTGCCCTTGATGCGCCGGGTCAAATGTCCAGCCTATCTCGGCTTGCTGGCCGGCCTCATCCATCTTCAAGTAAAGGTCGCCGATGAGAGCGCCGCTGGCTTTGTGTTCCACGCCAAATTGAAACCACCCGCCGGGCGTAAATGGCTCAGCCTCCAGCGTGTCGGCAATCAGCTTGCGCCCGCGCTCAAGATCATAGTTTTCCCAAAGCTGCCAGCGCTCCACATCGGGCAAGGCGCGGTAGGCCACAAAGGCCGCAAGGTCATCCATCCGCAAGCGGCGGATGACGAGGCGCGGGGTCTCAAATGCCTCAAACCTCACTCGGCGCATTCTCCCGATAAAACCGCCCAAACAAAACCGCGCCCACCAACATCACGTAAAACGCCAGCGGCATGAGCACAAGGAAAGCCGCAAAGCAAAAAATGATGGTGGAGTAAAGCAGGAAGAACAGCATATACGAGGTGTAATACAACCCCATCAACACCACCCACGCCACAAAATACCCCAGCTTGTCTTTGCGGATGATGCCGGTGACCTTGCGCAATTCAAACCCCGCCGCAAATTTGTCTTTTGCCACAAAATTTGCCAGCGCCACGGGCGTGGGGATGAGGCCGAGGATGAGCAACGCCATGCCGACCACAAAACCGATGAAGAAAACGCCGATCCAAAGATAAAAGGAGAAAAAATTATCTGGCAGCCCGCCGCCATAATAAGAACCCCTTTGCGCGGTGATCGTGCTGATCAGCCCGCCCATGTATGCGATATACGCAAAAAGAATCGCCAAAATACCGGGCAGGACATAGATCAGGCTAATCAGCGCGCCGCGCAACCCATCTAGCAGCAGCTTGCCAAAATTGCCCCACTCTGGCATGGTTGGCTCTTCGCCTTTGATGGCCGAGCGCATGATTTGCGCCAAATAGCCATACGCGGCCAGCACGGGCAAAATGGGCACAAACATCCCGCCGGCCATAAGCAAAGACCCAATAAAAAAATTGCTCTTTCCGCGCGGCCCGCTAAATGGAAAACGCAAAACGGCTTTCAGATCGGTAATTGAAAAAGAGTTATCCATGCTGTTCCTGTTATTGCTGATTGGCCCTGGTTGGCTATTGCTTGACAACACCCAATGAGCATTGTAATCAAAAATTTCTCAATCAACTCATTCCGACCAGCCGCACAACTTCTCAATATGCGCCGCGCTGCCATCGCGCAGCCAGCCATCCAACTGAGCAATATCTTTGAGCTGCTGCCCGCGCAAACGCGGCACAACCATGTACGCGCACGCTACATCTGTCAGCGCGCTCATATCGCTCCACAACTTTTCAAACTGCGCCACCGGATACACATCTTCCTGGCCGTGCCCCCANNCCCAGCGTTTTTTCACATCCTTGAGCGTGATGTAAGTGGGCAAACGGGCCGCCATTGCGCCAATGGCCTCATCCACCCGCGCGGGGTTGCGCAGGTCTGCCCGCGCCAGCCCAAACGCGGCCAGCAACCCATCAATGTCAATCCACGTCGTCATTGAGTTGTAATAACTCAGCAAAAATTCGTCATCCTCGCGCGGCATGGCCAGCCCTTCCACCAGCCGCGCCCGCCCGTTCACCCGCGCCAGCCCGCCCCCGCGATCCTCCATTTGCCGCGCGATCACCTCAAACGTGAGCGCCGCGCCGCCCGCCAAATGCCGCCCCAGCATGGCCGGGTCAACATTTGCGCCCAGAGTATCCACGTTGTGCAGCATTAGTGTGCGCAAATTGGGGTGCGCGCCTAGCACATGCGCCAACGCGCCATTGCGCAACAAATTGGGCAGCTCAAACCAATGCCCCACCGGATGAATACATTGCGATGGCACGTTATCGGTGTAATCGCTGCCCTCGCCTGTGCTTTGCGCCCAACCGATGAGCGCGGCTTGCGCTCCCTCGCGCACTTTTTGCGCTTGCGCGTCCAGCTTTTGCTGCGGCGCTTCCTCGTAGGCAAAACGCAGGTCGCGGGCCATGGGCACAAACCGCTGGCCGATGGCCCTGCCCGGTGAGAGAATCGCCGCCGCCCCGGTTTTGCTCTGCCACGCCGCAATCGCATCATGCGTCAAATAACTGGTGCTGATGAGATGCGGGATGTCGCAGGCGTGGCGCTCGGCATCGCGGCGCGTGCGGGCCAGGTGCGCCTCCAGAAAATTGCGGTATTGCCCGCCCAATTTTGCAAACGGGTGCAACGCCTTGACCACACCCGCGCCCTGCGTCCAGCGGCTGCCCACGCCCGCCGCCAGCGTGAACACCGCGACCTCGCCGCGTTGCAATGCAGCCAGCCCGCGCTGGGTGATGGCGCTCTCGGCGGGTGTGGTCGCGTCCATCACCTCGCTTTCGCGCACATCCTCAATTTTTGTGGTGATGGGCAACCGGTTCTGGGCCAGGCCAATCTTGCCTGCCCGCATCTCCGCGCGAATGCGCTCGTGCAGGGCGGTGTCTATTCCTTGCCTGTTAGGCGGGGTTAAGGGTAGGGCGGATGGCTCACTCTCGGTTTCGTTCGCCACCTCCGGCTTTTCCCAAGAAGATGGAAGAAAACTCATCTCTGCCCATGTCCCGCGCGGGTTGACGGCGAAGTCATACACCACCGGCTCCATCGCAAAAGGCAGCGCGGTCTCCAACTCGCGCTTGGTCTGGCGCAAAATCTCGGCCATGCGCTCCTTCGCCTCATTCAGCCGGTGCGGCGCAAACCAGAACCCCATCCCGCCGCCGCTCATGCCGCCCAGCATCCAAAACCCCAAAAAGTCCGCCCCAAATTCGGCGCGGGCGCGCTCAATCAACGTTTGGGTATACAAGTTGCCCGCTTGCGGGATGATGATTTGCAGCGGCCCGCCAAAATTGCGGTTGGTGAGTGATGCAAGCGTAGCGCTCCGGGCGGTCAAACCGCCCGGAGCGCTTGTCTCTTTCACAATCTCATCGTAAATGCGCATGGCCTCTTGCCGTGCGGTCCATTCTGGCTCGCTGCGCAACAAATATTTTTCGGTCACCATTTCCAAAATGGGGCCAACATTTTGGGCCATGCCGCCATGCACCAGCACAAGCGAGCGCTGAATCTGCTCAATCACGCCCGCCGCAGATTCCATCGGCAAAAGGGTGTGATGGGGCAGCAGCGTGCCGCGGCTGATGCCATGCTCCGGGTCGCCGGGCTGGGCCAATGCGCCCTCGATGCGTTTGACGCCCGGCCACACGCCGCCGCTGTCTTGCCAGCCGCCGCCGCTGCCAGCCAGCCATTCGCCCAGCACGGCGCGGGCGGCCACCAAGCGGCGCTCATCCTCGCTCAACCCGCCGGTGAGCGATTTTGTCTGGCTGGTGGCGCGCATGAGCGCGGCGATGAGCGCCGCCAGCAGGGTGGTGCTCACCGCCAGCCGCGAACCTTTGGGGATGTCGTTCACGTGGCTGGTAATCTCCAGCCCCATCCCCGGCCCGGCCAGTTGCGCCAACACCTCGCTCAGCGGCGTCTCGGTGTTCTCCAGCGCGGGTGGGATGACGCCGCTGGCGATCACGGCGGCCTTGAGCAAACCGAGATAATCGCGGGCGAAATCAAACACCTCGCTCAATTCGCTAATCTCCGCGCAGGCTTTCAGGTCAACGCTGCGCAACCGCAAGATGGGCTGGTTAATCACGCGCACATACGCCTCCACCGGTGGGCGTGGCTGGGCGTCTCGCCCGCGCACGCCCAGGTCTACCGAGATGTTCATCACCCGCGCGCCTTCGGGGAAGTCCATGCCCAAAAAGAAGATGTCGCTCCAGCCGGAGTGCGAGAGATCCATCCGCACCGGGGTTTGCTCGCGCAATGTTGCCCCGCTTAGTTGGACGGAATGGGCGTGGTCGTAGGGGCGATCGCCCTTGCCCAACAAATCGGGATGGATTTTTAATGGATGATCCTCCACGCGCATTGGGGCGAACATCCATTGGTTGCCGGGCACACTTTGTACGCTGCGCCGCACCTGGTTTGCCAGCGTTTGGAACGCCAGCCGGTGATACGCCGCCGCCAGCGCGCTGGAGATGGCCTCGCTGGGGCCATCATCGGCTTGCGCCTTTAGAAAGGTGTCAATTGCCGCGTCAAACTGGCGATCCAGCAATTTGACGTGGCCCTCGTGCGAGATCATCGCGCCTTTTGCGCGGGCTTGCTCTAAACGCGGGATGATGTGAAAACGGTGGATGGCGTAGAGAAAAAATAAAGCCCGCACGCGCTCATATAAGTTGTCGCGGCTGCGGCGAAAGTCATCCAGCGCGGCGCATTCGGCTTGCAGTTCGCTCAGCGTCATGTGGGCGCACAGATCATCCAGCGAGCGGTTGCGCGTGGCCGGGTTTGGTGAGGTGATAAGGTCAATCAGAGACATTGGGTTATATGCTGGTTGCTGACAGCGGGTGGATTATGCCGCATTACAATCTCGGGGCGATGAAAATTACACTGGAACGCGCCACCGATGCCACGCGCCCAATCATCCATCACTTTTTTCTGCAGTTTTTTTACGCGCTCGCCGAGTTTGACCCATATATTTACATCAATGATTTTGGGTTGCCCATCTACCAGCCAGATGGCCCGCCCGCGCCCGGCAGCGGCCCGCGCACGTTTGATGAAGCCGTGCAAATGAATTTTTGGATGCGCGACCAGTGCGAGCAATACATCATCCGCGCAGATGGGCGGCCCGCCGGGTATGTGATGGTGGCGGCGGGCATGGCGCATTTGCCCGCGGGCGTGGCGTATGAGGTGTTGGATTTTTATATCGCGCCGCCGTATCGCCGCAAGGGCGTGGGCAGCCGGGCGGCAAAGCTGGCGTTCAATTTGCATCACGGGGCGTGGATTGTGTATGAGCTTCAACGCAACGAGCCAGCCAAGGCGTTTTGGCGCAGGGTGATTGGCGCATACACCCGCGGCAACTTTGCGGAATCGGGCACAGATTATGATGTGAGCCAGCGGTTTGAGAATTAGAGCGCTGCGTGGCATCACGCCCTGGCGCTTTTTGCCACCGCGTTCGCCATCTCGCTCACCACGCGCATGAGCTTGTTCTTCCATTGCTCTGGCGTGCCACTGCGCACAAAGCTGAGCTGTTTGCGCCCGATCAACGCGCCTTCGCCCAGCAGTTTTTCCAGCGCCCGTGTGTTCATCTTCTCAATGACATCTGCCCGCACGGTGAAGCGATTGCCATCGGTGGTGATCGCCGTCGCTCCCAGCGCCATCGCCTGAAGGTTGAGCCGCATTTGGAACATGAGATTTTTGGCGGGCAGGGGCAACACGCCAAAACGATCCTCAATCTCCTCTTCAAACGCCTTGATCTTTTCCTCGCTGTCCAGGCTCGCCATGCGGCGGTAAAGTTGCAGCCGCAAATCCATGTTCTCGGATGAGCCAATGTAATTTTCTGGCAGCCCGGTGGCGATGGGCAGATCAATCGTCACGGGGCGCGGCTCTGGCGCGGGCGCGGGCGTGCCATCGCGCCCCGCGCGGACGGTGGCGACCTCGCGGGCAAGCAGCCGCGTGTAAAGCTCCAGCCCAACGCTGGCAACGTGCCCGCTTTGTTTTGGCCCCAGCATATCGCCCGCGCCGCGCAGTTCAAGATCGCGCATGGCCACCATGTAGCCCGCGCCCATGCCCGCCGCCTCGCGCAGGGTCTCCAAACGCTCGCGGGCTTCGGGGGTCATGTGGCCTTTGCGGTCATACAAAAAGTAAGCATACGCCTGGGTGATGCTGCGGCCAACCCGCCCGCGCAACTGATACAACTCGGCCAGACCAAACATATCGGCCCGGTCAATGATGATGGTGTTGGCGTTGGAGATATCCAGCCCGCTTTCCACGATGTTGGTGCACAACAAAATATCCAGCGCGCCCTCGGTAAACCGGCTCATCACACGGGCCAGATTGCGCTCGTCCATTTGCCCGTGCGCCACTTCAATTGTGGCTTCTGGCACCAGCCTTTTTAACTTTTCTTCCAGCAAATAAATGGTGCTGATGCGGTTGTGGATGAAGAACACCTGCCCATCCCGGTCAAGCTCGCGCAGAATAGCCTGCTGCACCAACCCGTTATCAAACGCGCCCACATGCGAGATGATCGGCAGCCGCTCGGCGGGCGGCGTTTCAATCCGGCTGATGTCTCGCACGCCGCTGAGACCGAGATACAACGTGCGGGGGATTGGCGTGGCGGTCAGCGTGAGCACATCCACACTGGAGCGCAGTTTTTTGAGCTTTTCTTTTTGCTTAATGCCAAAGCGGTGCTCCTCGTCAATAATGGCGAGGCCGAGATTTTTGAATTGGACGCTCTCGGCCACCACGCCGTGTGTGCCAATCACAATGTCCACCTTGCCTTCGCGCAGCCCTTCCAGCACCGCCCGTTTTTCTGCGGGTGTGCGAAACCGCGAGAGCATCTCCACCTTAATCGGGTACATTGCCAGCCGGCGCGAGAAGGTGTTCCAATGCTGCTGAGCCAGCACGGTGGTGGGCACCAGCACCGCCACCTGAGTGCCATCTTGCACGGCCTTAAACGCCGCGCGAAGGGCCACCTCGGTTTTGCCAAAGCCCACATCCCCGCATATCAAACGATCCATTGGCGTAGGCTGTTCCATGTCTTTCTTGGTCTCGCGGATGGCGCTCAGTTGGTCATCGGTCTCAACGAAGGGGAAGCTGGCCTCCAGCTCGGCTTGCCACGGCGTATCTTTGCCAAACGCGTGGCCTTGCGCCAGTTCGCGCTCGGCATACAGGCGCAACATTTCGCGGGCCATTTCTGCGGCGTTGCCCTTTGCTTTTGTGCGCGCTTGCGCCCATTCCTGCGTGCCCAGCTTGCTTAGCTTGGGCTGCATGTCATCGCCGCCCACATACCGGCTGATGCGGTCCAACTGGTGGATTGGCACATACAGCCGGTCGGCATCGGCGAACTCCAGCATCAAATACTCGCGCTCGTGATCCTCCACGGTCAGCTTTTGCGCGCCGCGGTAAATGCCCACGCCATAATCCTCATGCACAACCGCATCGCCCGGCGACCAATCTGCAAACGCTTTTTCTGGCGCGGCGCGGCGGGCGCGGGTATAGCTGCTTGGTTCTGGCCGCATATAGCCAAAAATTTCGGCGTCGGTGATGAGGGCGAACTGGTTGCTGGTCAACTCCCAGCCGCCGGGCAACGCGCCGGTGACAAAGGTCAACCCATGCGCGGGTGGCTCATCCAAATTGGTTTGGGCGGCGATGGCGCTGTGCCGGTCACTCCACATCTCGGCCAGCCGCGCCGCCTGACGAGACACAACCACCGTTGTCCCCGTTTGTGTTTCCAAATGCTTGAGAAACGGCGCAAGCTGGCCCGCAAAATGCTGGCCCGGCTCAAAACTTTGGCTGATGGGATGCGCGGCGGCGACGTTTTCTGCGCTTCCGAGGATGAGCGCGCGCGTTTGGCTCACCTCTGCCCGGTGAGAAGGGAGAAACTCCCCCCACGAAACATACGGCAGCGCGTCTGGCGCTTTGCCATTGATCAAAACAATCTCGCGTTCGCGCTGGGCTTTGGCCTCAAGCTCCTCCCATGCGGCGGCCACCTCATTTTCATCGTCAATCACCAGCAGGCCGCCTGCGCCAAGGTAATCGGCCAGGGTTGAGTAGGTTTGAGCGCTGCGGGCGGTCAAACCGCCCGCAGCGCTAAGAATCTCAAGTGGCGCAATATCCAGCGTGTCGGTCTGCGCGCCGCTGCGCTGCGTGCCGGGGTCAAAATAGCGAATGCTGTCCACCTGATCGCCGAACAGCTCAATGCGGGTGGGCAGGTCGGTGGCGGGTGACCACACATCAAGAATGCCGCCGCGCCGGCTAAACGCGCCAACGCGTTCGACCACGCTGGCCGGTTCATAGCCAATGCTCACCCAATGCGAGATCAGTTTTTCCAGCTCCAGCTCCTGGTCGCGTTTGATGACCCGCGCGAGAAGTTTGTAAGAGCGCGGGTGCAAAGTGGGCTGCATGAGGGCGCGTGGGCCGCTCACGATCACTTGCGTGGCTGGCGCATCATGCGCGCGGGCCAGCGCGGCCAGCACGCGGCTGCGCTGCGCCACCACCTCTGCCACCGGCTTGACCTCATCGTAAAAAGAGGTGTTTGGTTCGGCAAGGCGAAACACGGCCTTGTCATCGCCCAGCAGGTTCCGCAGGGCGTCTTGCGCGGTGCGAGACGCATCTACCGAAGCCACCAAATACAAGATGGGCTTTTGCAACTGTGCCGCCAGCGCGGCCACAAGGTAGGGTCGCGCAGCGCGCATAAGCCCGATGCCGCCGGAATGTGGCGCGGCGACACCGCCCGCCCAGACCTCATCACAAAACTTTTTGATGGGCGGTTGCGCGCGGAGATATTGGGTTAAACCCTGCAAGGACACAAGGCTATTTTAATTCCAGATGCGGATACAGTTCGCGCAGGAGTTGGTAGGTGAGGGCGACGAGCAGAACCAGCAGGATGGCGGCGAACACGCCCGATGGAGCGGGATATACGCCCCAAAGATAATACACATAGGCGTTGGTTGACGCCGCGCTCACAACCACCGGAACATACAGCAGGCGCGGCATGTAAAACGCAAGGGCAATTGAGATTACATCTGCGGCGAACATATACCGATCGTGCATGCGAGGCAGCATGAACGGCACAAGAATCAGACAAAACACGGCTGCCAAAATCATTTTTTCTGACGTTGGTTTTTGTTTGCTGGCGCATGTCAATGCCATAAACATTAATACAGCCGCCGCAGAGAGAATAATCATGGGGCCGTCCAGCAGGTTAAAAAATCTGTCTGGGATGAATGCCAGAAGATTTGGAAAGTTCATCTGCAAGGCGGGGAATTGATCGGATTGTTTGAGATAGAGCGTGAGCAAATCACCCAGCGGGCGGCCGGGGATGAGGCTGGGCGCAAACGAGACCAGCCACACAAGCGGTATGAGAAGCAAGTGCTTGAACGGCATTTGTTTCTTTAGCCAAAAAATGAGCAGCACAGGCGCAAAAAAGATGGCCTGCGCCTTGAATGAAAATGCCAGCCCAAAACAAATAGCCGCGGCAGATGGCCGCCCGCGCAGAAGAAAATAAAGACACCCCACCAGAAACGCGGTATACACGGCGTCAATTTGCGCCCAGGCCGCGCTGTTTAGCACAACGGTTGGCGAAAATAGCACGGCCAGCCACGCCAGCGCCGGGGCCAGCCCACGGCCATATTTGAGCTGAACGATTTTGTAAGTGAAGAAGGCGCACAAAAAATCAAACGGGACTGAGAATAGCTTGATGCTGATCTCTGGCGGCAAAAATTGAAGCCGGTTTGAGGCAATATAAAGCCAGAATTCGTATAGCGGTGGATAATTTGTAAAACCTTTGGCCAGCAAAGAAAAACCACCCGTTTGGGCCTTTTCATACCACTTTATAAAGTAGATATTAAAGTCCCCGGATGTGAACATGCGAAGCTGCCAGCGCACGACAAGCGCCAGCGCAGTGCCTATTATTAGGACAAACACGGGCAACCAAGTGCGAAAGACATCAACGCGCGGATGGGCAAATTCATCGCGCATGGGTTGAATCATACACCTTGCCTGAGCAAATTGCGCAAAATTTCACGGGACAAAATTTCGTGCTTTATCATTGCGGTACATTCGGGAAGTTCCTCTGGATCTGCAGGAGAAGAAGATGCTAAAAGTAAAAATTTTTGGCGCCGGAATTGCGGCGCTTATTTTGTTGTCTGCCTGTTCGCGGCCGGGCACAACAACCACAAATCAGCGCAGCGCCACGCTAAACAAGCAAACGCTCAGCGCGACCGTGAGCGCAACCGGCAACATTCAACCAGAGAGCGACGCAAAGTTGACGTTTCAGGTGGCGGGGCAGGTGGCCGAAGTGCTGAAACAGCAGGGCGACCGCGTGGCGAAGGGAGAGGCCATCGCCAAATTGGACACGACCGATTTGAGCATCGCAGTTTCGCAGGCCGAGGCTTCCTTCCAGCAAGCCAAAACAAATGTGAGCAACGCCGAGCAAGCCGTGATTGTGGCGCAAGCCAATTACAGCCGCACGGTTGAGGGCGCCCGACCAAGCGATGTGGCTGCGGCGCAGGCCGCGTATAACGCCGCCATTGAAAATTACAACAAAGCCAAAAAAGGCCCTACCGCGCAAGATTTGGGCGTGGTAGAGGCGGCCTTGCGGAACGCCGAGGCATCCCTCAAACAGGCGCAGTTTGCGTATGACATGCAGTTCAAATTGAACCCGGCGGCCATCGGCGCAAGCCCCGCCGCGCTGCAATTGGAGCAAGCCACCAACGCGTATAACTCGGCCAAGGCGCAATATGACAAGGTTGCGCTTGGCGCAGATAGCGCGGCGCTGGCCGGGGCGCTTCAGCAGGTGCAAAGCGCAAAAGCCGCTCTGGATAAAGCCAAAGAACCCGCCCGCTCGTTTGATGTGGATCAGGTTGAGGCGCAGGTTTCGCAAGCCAGCCTGCAACTGGATAACGCCCGCACCGCGCAAAAGCTGGCAGAGTTGCAGGCGCAATCGGCCAAACGCAAGCTGGAGCAAGCCACCCTGACCGCGCCAAAAGATGGCGTGTTGTCTGCGCTCACGGTCAAAGTGGGCGAGATGACCAGCGGGCAACCCGTCGCCACGCTGGTGGATGACAGCAAATTGCACATAGACATCACGGTGGATGAAATTGACGTGGCCAAGGTAAAAGTGGGGCAGGATGTGGTTGTGACGCTGGACGCGCTGGCCGGAACGGAGCTGCGCGGTAAAGTGGAGCGCATCTCGCCCACCTCCACCACCATTAACGGCGTGGTTTCGTATGTGGTGCGGGTGGTGCTCACGCAAACATCGGCAAACCTGCGCACTGGCATGACGGCCAACGCCAGCATTGTGCTGGATAAGCGGGAGAACGCGCTCGTGGCCCCCAACTGGGCCATCCGCCGCGACCGCCAAACCAGCAAGTCGTATCTCACCATCAAGAACGGCGATAAGACCAGCGAGGTTGAGGTGCAGGTGGGGCTGAAGAACGAGACGTTTACCGAAATTCTGGGCGGCGCGAGCGAAGGGCAGGTGGTGGTTGCGCCGGTTACGCCCTCGGCAATTACGAACTGAGTTTTGCTGTGCCAAATTTAACCAACTCGGCTGTCCCCGTCATAGAGGCGCAAGACATCACCAAGGTTTACCGGATGGGTGAGATTGAGGTGTATGCGCTGCATGGCGCATCGCTGCAAATCTTCCCCGGCGAGCTGGCCTCCATCATGGGGCCATCGGGCAGCGGCAAAAGCACGCTCATGAACATCCTCGGCTGTCTGGATCAGCCCAGCGGCGGGTTGTACAAGCTGGATGGCGTGGATGTGAGTCAGTTGAATGAGAATCAACTGGCCGAGATTCGCAACAAAAAAATCGGGTTTGTGTTTCAATCGTTCAACTTGCTGCGCCGAACCACCGCGCTGGAAAATGTGGAGCAGCCCATGATTTACGCCGGCGTTAATGCGCGAGACCGCCGCGAACGGGCGCGAGCCGCGCTGGCGGCGGTGGGTCTGGGTGACCGCACCGGCCATCACGCCAACGAGCTTTCTGGCGGGCAGCAACAACGCGTCGCCATCGCCCGCGCCCTTGTCACCGAGCCTTCTATGATTTTGGCCGATGAACCCACCGGCAACCTAGACAGCAAAAGCGGCGCGGAGATCATGTGTCTGTTTCAGCAACTGAATCAGGACAAGGGCATCACCGTGATTTTTGTGACGCACGACCCGCGCATTGCCCAGCACACGCGGCGCGTTATTCGCATCTCGGATGGCAAAATCACCGGCGATGACGCCGTGACCGACCAGTTGATGGCGTGCAAGTGAATGCAAAATGCCGAAATGCAAAATGCACAAACAACTTACCAATTTTGTCTCGCATGATGCAGTTTTTGCATTTTGCATTTTTTAATTTTGAATTTTTTTGATCTCCTCCGCCTTGCCACAAAAACGCTGTTTGCCAACAAACTGCGTGCCATTCTCACCATGCTGGGCATCAGCATTGGCATTGGCGCGGTGATCACGCTCATGTCGGTGGGGGCGGGGCTGCAAAAATACATCAACGACCAGTTTGCGGGCGCGGGCACCACCACCATCGCCGTCATGCCAGGGCGCATTCGCACGGGGATGAATGGCGGCGCGTTTGCGGGCAACACCACCCTCACCATGTCCGATTNNATGTCCGATTACCGCGTGGTGGCGGCATCGCTGAACAACGCCAGCGAGGTGGGCGCCAGCTTTGCACGGAACGGGAATTTTATTTACGCAGGCCGCAACTCCGAGGTGAACGTGAACGGCGTGACGCCCAATTACAGCGCCATCCGCGGCTGGAAAACCGCAACCGGGCGTTTTGTGGATGAGCAAGACAACGCCGGGCGTTCGCGGGTGGTGGTGCTGGGGCAAACGGTGGTCAACGACCTTTTTCCCGATGAGGACCCGCTGGACAAAGAGGTGAAGTTGAACAATGTGCCGTTTCGAGTGATTGGGGTGATGGAATCCAAGGGCGCCTCGTTTATTGGCGACCAGGACGCCGTGGCATTTATCCCCATCCTAACCGCGCAAGAACGGCTGTTCTCGGCCAACTCCACCAACGCCACCGGCGAGCGCGTCGTCTCACAAATCGTGGCGCAGGCCGCCAGCGATGCCGTTCGCCCGCAAGTGATGGCCGACCTGGCGCAAATTTTGGCCGAACATCGCCACATCCCACCCGGCGAGGAAAACGACTTTTCGGTCATCAGCTCGGCGGAATTAATCAACACTTTTGGCGCGGTCACCAGCGTGCTCACCGTCTTTCTGGCGGCCATCGCGGCCATCTCGCTTTTGGTGGGCGGCATCGGCATCATGAACATCATGCTGGTCAGCGTCATCGAGCGCACCCGCGAGATTGGGCTGCGCAAGGCCATTGGCGCAACGCCACGCGCCATCCTCACCCAGTTTTTGGCAGAGGCGGTGGTCATTTCTGTGCTGGGCGGGCTGATGGGAACCGCGCTGGGCATACTCGGCGCGCTGGGGCTGGCGGCTTTCGCGCCATTTCCGCCGCTCATCCAACCCGCCGCCATTCTTTTGGCCACGGGTTTCTCGGCGGCGGTGGGGTTGTTCTTTGGCATTTATCCCGCCCGCCGCGCCGCCCATCTCAACCCCATTGACGCGCTTCGGTTTGAGTAAATGCAACAAAAAAGGAGCCGCATTTCTGCGACTCCTTGATGCCGGTAAGATTAACAAATCAGATTGCTTGAAACGACCTGACCTATTTGTGCTTTAGCGGATGGCCTTCTCGGTCTGCTTGTCGAACAGGTGCATGTTGTCCATGTTCATGGCAATTTGCACCGTGTTGCCAACCTTGGACTTGGTGCGCGGGTCAACGCGGGCCAGGAAGGGCTTATCCTTCGCGTTCAGGTAAATAATCACTTCGTTGCCCATCAACTCGGTC
>MTKZ01015416.1_pt1 | contig 14782 bp, 13 predicted proteins | sample 1042781 | NCBI WGS metagenome assembly MTKZ01 (sample SAMN06212207, study PRJNA360539) | anaerobic digester metagenome | biome: Wastewater treatment plant; material: sludge; isolation source: anaerobic digester fed with sludge from wastewater treatment plant | place: Denmark: WWTP Viborg ...
CAATTGCGCATCCTTTTTGTCGGGAGACTGGTTATCCAGAAGGACCCCATGACTTTCCTGAAAGCCCTTAAGGTTTTTTCACAGGAAATAACGGATTTTGAAGTGCACATCGTAGGGGACGGTTCCCTTCGAAAGAAGATGGAGCGCTTTATGGAAAAAGCAGGATTGTCGCCCAATGTGAAGTTCCTGGGGAAAATAGCGGAAGAAAAGATGGTGGAAGAATACCAGTCGGCTCATGTGATGGTAGCCCCCTCACTGAATGAAGGAATGAGCATTTCAGTGCTCGAAGCGCTGAGTTGCGGGGTGTACCTGATCGCTACCCGGGCCAGCGGATTTGAGGAGATGATAAAGGAAGGTGTGAACGGGGAGTTTTTGAATTTCCGGGATTCAAAGGATTTGTCAGGGAGATTAACTGAATTTTACTTACAATACCGGGGAAAAAAGCCAGTACCTGAAACAGATCTGGGACAAATCAGTAATACTCTCAATTGGAGAAGTATTTCCCAAAATTATTTGGCTCAATTCAATTTTATTTTAAATGATTCTGAATGAAAAGGATTTAAAACCGGATAAAATTGACCTGGGGAAAGGCAAACGCAGTATTGTCAGGGACATTCGCAAGTAGAGTAATTTTGAAGTTAAGTGGGTGGTTGTGAAGTAGCGGCCACCCACTTTTTCTTTTGGGGAGATTGCTTTTCTATTTTGGTTTTCTTCCTGACTTGTCCCCCCTCAAATTAGTGCGGTCGTAAGTATCTATCAATCAATGTTTGGTTATAAAAAAAGACAACATTTACCGCACTAAGGGTAGATTTAGTATGAAAATCAAGGTTGTCAAAACCGCATCGAAGGCACAGGCAGTACAGGTTGTGCGTTACCCGAATAACAAACGGGTCGTCCTGACTTGTGCAATTATTAATTATTTTCCAAGTTTGATTTGTAAGAGACTGATAGTGAAGTATTTATTTTTATATTATTTGTTTCGTATCGCATGAACTCTTTTTTGGAGGGTGTGTTTCCCATTGGGTCCCGAAGGGACAATTCATACCAGCCCAATCAACACTGTTTAACCATAATCCAGAATTTCAAAATTGAACCCCGGCGAGAATTGCCTGTATGAAATCAAACCAAGAAAATACACCTCGTCTCAAGGAGATCGGGTTAAACGCGAAAAGTTGGAATTCTTATTTATTGTATTTTTACCCTCAGGTTGGTACCTGAGTAATTACAAATATTTTATCATTTTGTAATCAGTCAATCAAAACCTTCTCTAAAACGGAGACCATCTCCTTGTGTTTTCTGGGATTATCGTGTTTTAATCTTTCAATATTCTGCAATTTCCAATGAACGGATGGTAATTCTCTGGCATTTTTAACGGATAACTTTTCCCAATCCGGGTTGCCATCCTTGAAACTCATTATAAATTGCCGGTCATCGTTTGTTAGTTTCGACCGAACTTGTCCAACTAACTGTACTCGAGTTCGTTCATAATCGTCATAACTAAACGGTATATTTGCCATACCTGAAAATTGAGTTGCAAAGGCTTGTCGCTGATCAATAAACATCGGACTGACTACCTCGCTGATTGGTCGCATGTGAGAAATAAGCGCAACAAGGAAACCGTCTTTTATATTTTTGATCGATCATAGTTGAGCCAATTCTTTTGATATTGTAATATGAAATTCAGAATCATACGAACCATTACTGACAATACTGCGATCTCCCTGCCCAAGATTGACCGAAGATAAGTCAAGAAATTGGAACCAATGATGATTCGCCTTTTTCGCCATATATAAAAATAAGCGTTTGACTTTTACCGAACTGCATCCTTCCAAAAGCTTCTGCAACAGTCCAGGTCTAAGATTTACCAAGCCAGACATGATTTGATAAGCCTCCATTATATCCAACTTTTCCGGAGTTAAGTAAAGACATTCAAAAATTGCCCTTTCTGCTGAAGAAATGATCAATGGAAATTGTGTTTCCTGAAACTCTTCCATCCAAATCCCTTCCGGAAGAAATGAAGTCTTGACGTGGTTTACCGCTTCATTCCATGAATATTGTTTAAACCATGCAGGCAATCTCGTATTCAATAGAGAGAATAAATAGACAGTCTCGGCCCCCGTGCGGATATAATGCGAAAATCCTAACATAGATAGAGCTGTTGGGCCACCAATATAAACAGGCAGATTAGCTTGTTTTTGCAGGGAATAAAGTGCGCCTTGCCAACCTACAGTTTCATTCGGGCGTTTGAATGCACCAACACCAACCGATTCAAGCCAACCACTTTTTCGGTACCTTTGTTGCAGGTCATATGAGAATCCGTTTTCATCAAGCCATGAAGCAAGCATTATGGTTCCCGGAACATGCAAATCCAGAAGTTTCTTTAATTTTATTTCATTATTCGTACTCACAGTACAAATATCGTAATATTTTTAAAGAAACAAGCGATATTCAGATTATTTTAACCTACTGCATTGTTATTGACTTGCTCTACAATCCGAATAATTCGGTCTTGATCTTCATCTTCAAAAAGGCCAAATATACCGTGGTCGTTAATATCGGTAAATGGTGGTTGGAACAACAAACGGGTCGTCCTGACTTGTGCAATTTTTAATTATCCAACTGCCATCAAAGACCTTCAGTAGTTGAAAAATGCGCCTGATAGTAAGTCAATTGAGTTGCTCATTACCATAAAACTGGCGAATCAATTCAAAGAAATGAAACAAAGCTGTAAAAATAATAATCCAACTTATTATTGAGATAAAGCGTTCACTTCCATAAAAAATAAGGGTGACAAGTATAAAACTGATGATGGAGATCAGGAATATGGCCGGCAATCTGAATATTATCAATGGTGTTTTTCTAAGCACTGCAAAAACAATTAAAATCAGCGATATAAAAAAGCAAACCAAAAAAACCGGTTTAAAAGCAGAACATACCATCGTTAGAACTACAATTGTCACAATTGAAACCGGGAAGAACCATTTTTGATATTTACTGATATTAAGCTTTGTCTTGTGCACAATGAAATCTAAGATAATCAGAATAATTAACAAAGAAAAAAACAGGTAATTTCTGAATGCCAGGTGGAGTTTATTTAAAAAGATAATGGGAATAAGTCCGTGATTTTTATAGTAAAAAATGATTACTCTAATGAAACCTGGTTTATTTAAATTTTCATCATATGTTTTAAATATGGAGTCATTTCTGTGCCAATCGCCATCAATACTGGTTTTATTATTCGATTCAAGAAGAGTTTTTTCGGAATTTGTCGATATTAAAACAAATTTGTTAAGATTAAAAGTAAAAGTATTTCCCAAAAAATCAATTGATGGCGAATTTCTAAAGGATCTGAATTGAAAATCTATTTTGTTGATAATCCAAACTATACTGTCTGCTTTCTCCTTCACGGATAAAAAAGGCGCGTCAATAATGGAATTTTTACAATGGAAATATCCTTTTGGGTGATAAAATTTTTGTTCACTAATTTTGACAAATTTACATCCGAATTGATGAAATCACGAAAAGAGGAAACAAAAACTGAATCCGTGGAAGTCGTCCTTTTATGAATCAGTTTATCAATTTCATCAATAAATTGTCCTAAATCTTTTTTGGAAAGAAAATCTTTCACTATGAATCCACTGTGTATGTTCGCATAAATTGTCCACGGCATTATAATAAACAGAAACGAGACAATCATAATTGCCAGTTTAGCCCTTAAATACTTTTGATTCAGGCTTAAGATGAAAACATACATGAAATAGAAAATAGGAATCATTAAAATGATTCCTTTTACCAAAAGACTTATCGCCAATAATATACCTGTCAGAAAAGCTGTAAAAAAAGTAGTTTGCCGTTCAAAATACAAGACGCTAACGGAAGCAATGAACAGCGTGAATATTTGAATGCTTTCGGTCATGATTTCTTCAGCCATTTTGTAATGGATCAGGATAAATATCAGACCAGACAGTAAACCTATACAAAATCCTGTCTTTTGTCGAATTAAAAAACCTAGATAAGGAAAGAATGAAGCCACCAAGAGCAGCATAATAAGCTGGGAGTATCTTGCTATGGCTGGTGACACTCCGAAAATTCTGTAAACTATCCCCAAGAACATTGGATAAACCGGTGGACAAGCTATATCAGGGTATGGCCCCCTTTGCAATGCATACTCATACCCTGTTCTTTTATCAATTGTCTCTTTTGACAGCATGTATTTCAGGAACAAATCTCCGTTTCCTGTTTCTGCTTTTAGGGCATAATTTACACCTCGAAACTGATAACCAAATGAATCACCCTGAATTTTAACTGTATTCTCATATCTGACAAATGATAAAAATATTGTTATGTATACCAGAAAGAGGAGCAAACAGATCAGGATTAAATAAGGTTGTTTAATAAAACCCAGGTGGTTACTTATATCTTGGATCTTTTGTATTATGGAGAATTGTTTTAGTCCGACTAATATAAGGGAAAATATAGATATGATTATCAGGGTTCTGAAAATACTCCAATGAAAAATGGACTTCAAGACATCCATTTTTGAAACACCAGTATCAAGGTCTTTTATTAATAATACATTACCATCATCAAACTGAAATCCAGAACTGCTGATTACATACTGTTTATTTTCCACATGGATTTTTACTGATTTTATTTCTGAAATATCAGTTTTATTACCAGCTATTTCCAGGTTTGAGAAACTACTATAGTTGTCAAATTGCCATGACAGGGAATCAATATGCTCCAGATTGATTTTGCGTAGAAATGGCGTTATTCCATAAATTTTTATATCACAGTTAACAGCATCCCTGATTCCCTCCAACTGGATTGTAAAAGGTTGACAGATTTTTACACAAGACAAATATCTTTTTGTCAGTATACTAAAGACAATTATTGCAAATAATATTACAGAAGCAGTTATAATATAAATCGCAGTTTTTATTTTCTTCATAGTGTCTAAAACCTGTTTATCGTTTCCCGGAACGACTTGATAAATAACGAATGCAAAATATAAGAAATTACCTTCTGTGTGACCAAAAATAATAAATAACTGCCAGCGTAATAGTTAACTTCAGTTTGTTTTTAACCCTGGTTAACCAGGGAAGTTTGACCAATGGTACACCATATTTTTTATATAATGAATATAGAACCGAATTTTCTCCACAGTAATTCTTATTGATCATGTTACGTCTCCACTCCTCATTTACCCAATGGATCACAAACCATTCCTCCGGTATTTCTTTTTTGCCGGCGATCATTTTCCGGACATCGTTCCAACTGTCCCGGTTCGACATTTCCACAATGTACTGTTGTAAACCCAGTTCCTCAATGGCATCGTTCAGGATCTGAATGGGTTTGTTCCAGTCCCGGTTGTCCGCATCCACTTCTACGATAGCTCTTTCATAGCAGCGTTTCATCAGTTCGCTTTTGGGAGGGCATTTCATAATATTACCCACCACTTTCAGGTCGTGATGGGTGCGGAAAACGTATGGCGCCTTGAAATCCAGCGGTTTCAGGCAGGTTATATCCATATCCGCCCACCAGCCGCCGTATTCATATAGTACCTTATATCTGAAAATATCAGAGAATCCGGCATAGCTGCCTTTGCCGTGGCCGAATTGATTCTTGTTCCTGTAAGCAAAAACCTGCTCACGGGAAATGATCAGGCCAGCATCCCGTTGGATCAATTGTTTCGTTAATGGTGTTATGATTTTATCGTAGGTCCAAAGAACAAAACTGTGCCCGCATTGCAGAAACGATTCAATGGTTAGTATTTCCAACGGACTCAACTGATTCCCTATCCAGAGCGCATGCACACAACTGGATAAATCTTTTGTGGGATTCGGATCAGACATCATAATTGAAGATAAATGTTCTTTCATTTAAGGAGCTGCTAACAATAAACTGTGCCAGCATCCCAGAGAGGCTATCCAGTGAATTTTCGTTCAAAATATCAAAAAGTGTTTCAACAGACCTGTTCATGATGGTTAGGATCAAGCGTTTTTTTATATCATTTGATGGAATCTGATCGAGTAGTGACTGATACTTATCCGTTATTTGGTTTATATTTTGCCCTGTGGGTTCTATTTTTGCGATGTATTTATGCAATCTTTCGACTAACATATTTTCCAAATATTTATAATCCAATCCCTTATAACTTTCCTCAAGCGCTTCTCTTTCTAATGCCTGATTATACCATGTTTGAATTTGTGTTAGGAAGCTATCAAAATGATTTTTGTTTTTTATAGCTATGATTCCACCATCTGTTATCTGCCTTGAAGACAAAGTTTTAAAAATATGGTTTAATTCGGAAGAATGCAAACTCCACAAAGCAAGATCAGAAGGATGATAGACTGTATTTAAGAATATATATGCGTGAGTTTTGTTGCAAAAGGAAATTATGTCAGGAATTTCTTGCCAGTTCATTCGCATAGGACAGGCAGATATCCAGAAAGGATGACCATTTCTTTTATTGTATTTTGCAAAAAAGTCCATATTTTTTATAACGACATTGAAATCTGCATTGAGGCGAATTCTTTCAAATGTTTCCTTATTTAATGAATCGAGCGAAACGCCAATCTTGAAATTACCTTTTTCAAGTAATCTGATGATTTTTTCATTCAGAATAGTTCCGTTGGTTTGTAAATCCATTAAGCATCGTGGATTAACCTTGATCATTTCTTCTTAAATAGAACTTGTCATAATTTATTGCGCCCACCCCATCATAATTCCCGGCTTTCAACTGTTCATAACATATGTTACATCCAAGCGATAAATCATCATGAAGGATGTGTTCTTTTAATCTGGCTAATCTTTCTCCTTTCCAGATTTCATTGATGCTTTGCTCCGGATATGTACCAATATCAAAAGTCCTGTTGAAACAGCAACTGATTATTTTACCACTGGATTGGAAATAGAGGTTTTTGAATGGCGCTGAGCAAAAAATCATTTTTCTCCCCCTGTATCGATGATTATTAAAGTTTTTCTTTTTTTCGACAGATACCGGGCGATATTTGTCTTTTTCGAACTTAATCAGATCCAGAATTTTGAGAAAATGAATCGCAAATACGTTTTCTAAAAGTCGTACTTTAAAGATTAATTCGTTAAATTTCAACTGGTTGAGTTTTGTACATGCTTTTTTTAAAATTTTCATCGAAGATCAATTCATTGTATTGAGAAAATGCTTCACATCTTTCCAAACTGCCCATTCTGTATCCCCCCAATGGTGATAAATATGAAGAAATACTGGGCGGAAAATAATCCTTTTTTTTGCAAATCCAAATGTCAGGTTTCCAAGGTATTTCATGGTCGGATGGTGGTAATCTGCAATAAAATTGAATTCAATGGGAAGAGTTGGGTGGTGTTCCAAATTGAATTTCCATACTGTTGCCACCAGCGTTCCCTGGTCTCTTACCTGCCAGTTCTTATCCTTGAAAATCTCCAGGGTCCACTGATGCCAATTCTCCATAAATTCAACTGATTCAGAATTGAAAAGAAAAACGCCGCCATTCCAGTGTTGCCAGTTCTTCTCTTTAACATCTACATTAAATTTCTGTCTGATGCGATCTGCCAGATAGTCCGACTTTTCTAACAGAATAATATTTCCCCGGGGGTCTGTCCAGCGAAAATTAACCCTGTCATGGAAAAATCCCTCACGTAAAAAATAGTACACAGGAGCCGAGGGATTTCTGTAAATTTTTTCATTCAACCTCACAAAGGTGTTTCTTATTTGTTCATTGTACTGAAATTTTCTCTGTTGATTAGCACTTTTAGATTTATGTTTTTTGATTTCTGTGCCTTTCATCATGGTCAAAGCTGTAACTATGACAATAGAAAGTCTAAATAGAATAAACTGAATGAATCGTTCGAAAAAAGTCTTTATTGGAGATCGTTTTCTCCGTCTTTTTTGGTTAATTGTATCAAACAATGAATATAATACTTCGCGCTTCTTTAAGATATCCGGATCGAATGTTGAATGAATGGCTGCTTCACTAAATTCCTGCAACCGACAATGGTCTGTGCAAAAAATAATGGGAGCTATAAAGTGGTTAAAAACGTCGTCCACGTTTTTACGAACCGCCAGCACATCACCGTCAAGGTAGCAATATTCATGAGACATATCCAGGAATCGATGCAGACCTGTCTTTAGATAAATGGCTGCCTGGTGGTTGGTCATCGATTCTGGCGTACTGACATCTAAAATGTTGCCATGCTCAATTCCGGATTCATTTCGTGCAAGATCAGTGACAACAATTATTTCATAAGAAGTGAAATGCTTTAATGTTCTGATGGAAAGATTCAGCTCATCGATGTGTTCTTTTTGGCCTACAACGACAAAAACGAAAATGCGCTTCTTCATCTGTTCAAAACCACTTTGGATTTAAAAATGTTCAAAGTAAAACCGTCGTATAATTAAAGAAAACCACTTAAAGATTTTCAAGAAATCCATCCCAATGTTACAAATTCCCCGATTAAAGAATATAAGATGTAAAGGTAATAACCACCATAACATAGTATGCTTTATCACAACAAGAATCACCAGGAATAAAGGCAGCCATTCTTCATAAATATCATTTAAAAAGAACCGGAGTTTTGTAAATCGTTCTTTGACAGGTAATTTAAAGGTGCCCCAACTGATAATAAGAAGTAGATTTACAAAACTGAAAATTGACAGAACAATCATAAGGATGGGCACATAAATTACGAAAAGCAGAATCAACAAAACTGACTCAATAGCTAATGTATAATTAATAATCCTGGCAGTTTTTTTCATTCCATATAAAGTGGCGAAAGTCTTTATGCCGGATGTAATATCATCCTGTTCATCTTCTAACTGATGACACAAAATATTTCGAAATCCTTTCGCAAATAATAAAAGGTAAAGCAATAATCCTGACAGGAATCCAACTGACCATTTGACTCCGTAGAGAATTCCAAATACGTTAAGAGCAATAAAAACAGGGAGTATATGCCCGTAATGAATGTCGCAGATCAATCCGGGTAATCCACGTTCTTTTAATCGAAAGGGCCGGAATGAATAAAAAATCAGACATAAGATCAACAGAACAAGCAATCCGGTTGTTGATAATGAGTTTGGCAGCCAGATCCAAGGTATTGATCCGATAAAAAAAAGGCCTCCACCAATGAACAGCATGGAGGTCCTGCTTAATCTGAAAGCACTGTTTGGCTTTCCTGCCAGCCGGTCTGTTTCAATATCGGAAATATCGTTCAGAAAATATCCAAAGGCTGCAAAACCCGTAACAGAGGTAATAAAGAACAATAAATATAACCAGAAAGACGGATTGAGTAGGTTTGATTGCCAAACAACAAAGTAAATCGTCGCGATGATGGGAGGAACGATATGATTCCACCAGAGTCCTATCCTTAACTTTTTGAAAAAATCTCTCACCTATTGATTCTTATGTATTTATCCTTTTATCTATATCCAACCCACTGTTTCCACCATATTTCAAGAACATACAGTTTCCATAACCTCCAATGATCTTTCTGTGCGATAAGCAGGTTCAGCGAATCAGCTTTAATGATATGCTGTTTTACCAGGCATCCATTCTTAAGCGCCAGTGCATATCTGTCAATATTCATGTAATACGAATCCGGTCCCACAAATCCCTGCTTCTTTCTATATAATATGACATCAGGGAGGGATTGCTTAATATTCTCGTAAAGGGGATATTTTGCTACATCCGGGCTGTAATATGCTTTTTCATTTAACGAAAAAATGTACTCTACAAGCTCATGATCCAGAAAGGGAACCCTGACTTCCAGGGAATTTGCCATACTGGAACGATCAATTTTTGTAAGCACCAGTTCTCCCATGAAAGTCTTAATATCCATTATTTGAAAATTCTTGAGAGGCGAAAGTTCTTGGTTCACATAGTGCCGGTAAAACCAGTCAGAGTCATTTCTGAGAAAAGTTGCTAAATCAGGATGGATCAGTTCTTTGATTTCCTTTTCGGAGAATCTTCCCATTGCCATTGCATCAGCATATTCATTTGTCAAAAAACCGGTATATCCCTTTAGTAAGATCCCAATAAGCTTCTTCCACCATAAATTCGACAACGGAGGCATTGTCGCCATGCGTTTCTGCCACCAATAGCCGCAGAAGATTTCATCTGCTCCTTCACCTGACAATACTGCCTTATTGTGCTTTGCAGCCAGATTACTAACCATATAGGTCGGAATAATCGAAATATCTGCAATAGGCTCGTCATAGAAGTACATCAGTTTTTTAACCAGCTCAAATTGTTCTTCTCCGGCCAGGGCATGGAAAAAGGGCATGTTGAATTTATTTGCCACCATTTCTGCATATTGATGTTCGCTCTGATCCCAATCTTCAAAACCTATGGAGAAAGTGTTGGCCGTATAGCCCAGGCGATGCAGATAATAAACAATAGCGCTGCTGTCATATCCGCCGCTTAGAAAGCTACCGACCGGCACATCGCTCCGGATGTGCTGATTTATGGATTGATACAACAATTCATCCACTTTTACTACAGCTTTTTTTACCTCAGGCTTCTCATTGCCGGGTATAAGTTTCCAGTATTCCTTTATTTCCTCAATCCTTCCGGAGGGGTAATCATATACCAGGAAATGGGCTGGGGGCAATTTTGACACTTCCTTCCAGATAGTTGCCGGGCTGGGGATGTAACGATAGTTTAAATAATCGAATACCGAAGTGTAATCTATGGTCAATGTCGTTTCGGGTTCGAGGTGAATGGCTTTGATTTCGGAAGCAAATAGGAATTTATCCTTAAAATGGGCATAGTACAGGGGTTTGATACCAAACCGGTCCCGGACAAGAAAGAGTTTTTTTTTTGCGCATCCCAAATGCCGAATGCAAACATGCCCTTGATTCTGTCCAAAAGACCGTATCCCCATTCTTCATATCCGTGGAGTAAGACTTCCGAATCGGAGGTTGACTTAAAACAATGACCCTTTGCGGTTAATATGGCCGTTAATTCAGTATAATTATAAATCTCTCCATTGTAAGTCAGCCAGAGTGTCTGGTTTTCGTTTGTCATGGGCTGATGCCCGGCTACAGTCAGGTCAAGAAAAGAAAGCCTTTGGTGACCAAGGGCCACAAGACCATCGGCTGATAACCATGTTCCAGCATCATTAGGGCCACGATGAACCAGTACATCCCGCATCTTATTGAAGCATTGCTCTTCAATTTTTTGGGTATAATTTAATTGGCCAAGGATGCCACACATATTTAATTGAGTAAAAGATTAAAATGCTAATATTATTTAAAATCCTGAATTGGAAAAAACAATCTTTTATTCGGTTTTCCATAAATCAATCTAGCAGTTTCCTTAATGTCGGCATTAATTAAGTAACATTTTAAGTTTTCCTTTAATTGATTTTTAGTTAAAACTAAATCTGGCGAATAATTGATATCTTTATACAGATTACCAAGAAAGAAATTGCTAATGTTAAATTGTGAGTTTATATTATTTAAAGTCGAAGTGCATGCAAAGTTATAACAAGCATCATAAACATCTCCATTTGGATAGAACATCAGCGCAATTGATTTGCACGAAGTACAATCAAATGTTCCTTCAGTAAGGGGGCGAATAATCCCATCAAAGTTTACTGCGATACGTTTTAATATTTCAATAATTTGAAATCGATCAAAATCAGTCCAAATTTCTCTTAAGTCTCTTCCTATATTGATATTTTTAACTCCTAGAGAAATTATAAATGACAAAATTCTATCAAGATTAGTTATATTATTCTTTTTTACAACACAATGAATTGAGATATGCTCATGATTCTTTTTAACTCCATACTGAATCATATTTATTATATGGTTAAATTCAGTTTTACTAACTTTATTTGAATGGAATTCATAAGGTCCATCTAAGCTGATACAAAGATTAGTTCGATGTTCAATATGATAGTTAATAATTTCTTCATTTAAAGCTATTCCATTTGTCTCTGTTGATAAACTAGTCCTATCTATCTTTAAAGACGCAAACCAATGAATATATTCTTTCAACATGTCCCAGTTTAATAAAGGTTCCCCACCATAAATATTGATATGGCATGGTTGGGTTTTAATCATCTTCAGTAAATATTCAGTTGCTTTTATTGCAGTTGTGAAGTCCATAAACTCATCACCATTATAATTCGACAGATGTCCGAAACATCTTTCACATTTATGCTGACATTTAGTACTTATGTTGAGTGCCATGCCAATTACATACGTTGATACATTGTATGAACCTTTTAAAATATTATGATATTTTAACTGATCATTAAATCCTTTCCTGAAGTATTTCTTTATCAAATTGACTGCCATGATATATTTAATAACAATGGATAATTTCCTTGAATATACAAAAACTTAGTGGAATTTATGTTCTTCATATTTGTATTGAAAGTAACAATGTACGGATAGATAAAATTCTGAATCTGCATAACCCATGCGATGTCTATTATAAATAAGGAATTGCTAAAGATATTTTCTGGAATTTTACATTGCAATCTTTTAGTACCCCGATTTCTAAAAAATCCTTGAGATTTATCACTATTTTCAGATAACAACGGTGTTGCTACAAATAACGGATTTCCGTTCATGTCATTCACCCTTAACGCTATATTGATGGGTTCTTTGTCATCAAGGACGTCAAACTCCACCCCGATCACGATCTTTTCATCCACATAAATAGGTTCGCCCGTACTTCTGTTCTCATTGCTGACTGTGATCCTGCGCATGCGGATGAATTCATTGCCAGGGGCGCTGCCGGGATTGGTCCATTCGCGAATGTTGGCTGAATGCCTGTTATCTTCCGCCTTGTTCCCTGGATTGATGGAAAAGATGTTCTCGGAATAGGCGGCAACCATTTTACCCGTTTCCCCCTGCCCTATCAGCTTTCCCTGTTCGAGGTACAGGCAACGGGTCGTGAAACGAGAAAGGGTGTTCAGGTTATGGCTCACCAGCAAAATGGTCTTTCCCGAGGTCAGCAGCTGCTGCATCTTTATAAAACTCTTCGCCTGAAAGGCAGCATCCCCCACAGAGATCACCTCGTCCATCAACAGGATATCAGCATCAAGATGGGTAATAATCGAAAAAGCAAGCCGAACGTACATTCCTGATGAATAGTGCTTGACAGGGGTGTCAATAAAATTCTCCAGCGCGCTGAATGCAATGATTTCATCCACCTTTTGGCGGATCTCGGCCCGCGCCATGCCCAGCATCTCACCTGTCAGGAAAATATTTTCCATCCCGCTTAAGTCAGGATGAAACCCGGTCCCAAGGTCGAGTACAGACGCCACCCTGCCCTTCATCGTTGCCTTTCCGGATGTAGGGTGCGTAATGCCTCCCAATACCCTCAAAAGAGTGCTTTTCCCCGATCCATTGGCACCAATGACTCCAACCGCCTCACCTTTGTTCACCTTGAAACTGACGTCGTCCAATGCCATGATCTCTTTGGGCAGGGATTTATTGCTGCCTTGAAGCATCCTGCCGGCATACTCCTTGATTGTACTGGGCCTGTTCTTATCCAGGACATAGACCTTGGTCAGGTTTTCGGCAACGATAGCTGGTTCATTCATGGCAACAGAGCTATGCTTCGGTTTATAATTCATCAACCATGCGGATTTCCATTCGTCTGAAATAATCCAAACCCGAAATGAAAAGGATAAGTATGGGGACCAATCCAAAAAAATATTCGACTGCCGGGGGTTCCGTATTCAGAAAACTCCACCTTAGTCCGCTGATGATCCCTGCCATAGGATTGAGGTACAATAACCATGAATAACTTTCCGGCACCATCGTTCCGGGGAAAAACACCGGAGTGGCAAAGATACCGAAACCAATGATATAGGGGATGATAATCAACAGATCGCGGAAACGTATAGTCAGGGCACTTAACCAGATGGAAATGCTTAATCCTGTTATCAAGGTGAGAAGCACAAAAACAGGCATTGCCAGGATGTTCAGCGTGATGGGCTGATGCAGGATGAGCATCAGGAGGATCAGCAATCCGGTCCAGATGATAAAATCAACCAGTCCCACCAGGGCATAGGCCAGCGGGAGAATGATCTTCGGGAAATTCAGTTTCTGGATAAGGTGACGCGACTGAATGAGCGAACTGCCGGAATAACCAATGATGAAGGAGAAATAATACCAGGCAATCATACCGGGAAAGGCAAATAGCGGGTAAGGCACCTTACCGGTATCAATCTTCAGCAGGTAGTCAAAAAAGAATGTAATAAGACCCAGCCCGACAATGGCCTGTACCAGGCTCCAGGCAATCCCGAGATAGGTCTGGGCGTATTTGGCCTTCACGTCACGCACTGCAAAGGTCCTCATCAGCGCTTTATGCTTGTTGAGGCTAATCAAATATTGCCTTAGAGAAAGCGTACCTGATATGACGACCGTATTCTGGTCTGTTTTGTTCATGAGGGCAAAATTATGAAAAACGTCACACATTGCATGGAAGTCGTAAAGAATAGGCAAAAGAAACCTGAAAAGAAATGATTCTTGTTGTATTTTTACGCAGGACAAAAATCAGCTTTAGATGATCCGGAAAAGTTACATAGAGAATTTTTTATATTTGCTCTTTGCTCTTTCCCTGGCTTTCCTGCTGTATGGGAACACGATCCCTAACGGTTATTCCCTTGACGATACCTATGTTACCCAGAACAATCCGAAGGTCCAGAAAGGTTTTGCGGGCATTCCTGAGATCTTTTTCAGCCGGTATGTGGATGAAGAAGGAAATTCTTTTGGTTACAGGCCAGTTGCTATGGCTACCTT
>MTKZ01022220.1_pt1 | contig 14782 bp, 13 predicted proteins | sample 1042781 | NCBI WGS metagenome assembly MTKZ01 (sample SAMN06212207, study PRJNA360539) | anaerobic digester metagenome | biome: Wastewater treatment plant; material: sludge; isolation source: anaerobic digester fed with sludge from wastewater treatment plant | place: Denmark: WWTP Viborg ...
CAGCCGGAAGTATCTCTGCTGCTTTCAGGTATGTCCACCATGGAGCAGGTTGAGCAAAATCTGCGAAGCGCTTCACGATCCGGTGTCGGACGCCTGAGCGACGACGATCGCGCAACGATCAGTCGGGTTCAAAAAGCCTGGTCCGGGCTGGCGCCTGTGCCATGCACGGGCTGTGAGTATTGCTTACCCTGTCCAAACGGTGTCGAAATCCCACGCGTTTTCAAACTCTACAACGAATCGGTTATGTATGACCGTCAAGGGCGGGGGCAAAACGCTTACCAAAATGACTTCTCCGAGGATCAGAGAGCCGATATGTGCGTGGAATGCGGGCAGTGTGAGGACTTGTGCCCACAGAGCATCCAAATTATTCAAAAACTGAAGGATGCGCACTCCTATCTTACGGGAGAACCTGCTTGATAACACCAATCCCGGCAGAACCAGTAAAAAGGAAAGACCAAAACTGGATCATCCTGGCTGGTCTGGCTTTCTTGGCTGTCCTGATTGCCTGGTTGTGGTTCACGCCGGCTGGTTTTTGGGGAAAATTACGCGCGCTCGGCTATGCCGTATGCCACCAACTGGAAGAACGCTCTTTTTGTATCCACGGCGTTTGTTCGCCGCTTTGCGCCCGTTGTACGGGGATGTACCTGGGGGCGATTGTTTCGCTGGGGTATCAATCGCTTCAAGGACGCAAGGCGAAGTTCCCCCCGGCGTGGGTGATTATGGTGCTGGTGCTGCTACTTGGGTGGTTCGGAGTGGATGGCATAAACTCTTTCCTGCATTTCTTCCCTAACTTTTCTGGCATTTACGAGCCAACCAATCTGCTCAGATTGATAACTGGTTTTGGGGTGGGGTTGGGTATTGGCACGGTGCTGTTTGTGTTGTTTAATCGTACAGCCTGGAGCAACTGGGTAGACGTATCGCCGTATAAAAAATGGTTCGTCTTCCCGTTGCTGCTCGCTTTGGCCGCTTTGTTGATCGTCTTATTACAGACGAATCATCCGCTGGTGATCTATCCCGTGATGGTCATCTCTGGGTTGGGGGTCTTCCTGGTCCTGAGTAGTGTCTATACTGTGGTAGCGTTGATGATCCTGAGACGGGAGAATGCCCAATTACGCTGGCGGGAACTGGTGCTGCCTGTCCTGATGGGTATGACGATTGCTTTGCTGCAAATATTGCTGACATCATGGCTGCGTTTTGCGCTGACTGGCACGTGGGAACCGTTAAACCTCTGATTTTCTACTGTCCTCCTGGTAAAGAGTGGCTATAATGTAGGAGTTGAGGAATATCTCAGCGATAAGGAAGGAAATAATGACAGAAGTTATAGGCGGAATTCTTGGCGCTTTTGGCTTGTCGGTTTCGGCAGGTCTCAACGCCTACATTCCATTGCTGGTGGTTTCACTGCTGGCTAAGTTTACCGATCTAATTGAACTGGCAAAACCCTGGGATGCCCTGGAAAGCTGGTGGACGATCGGCGTGTTGGGGATTTTGGTGATCATAGAAGCGATTGCTGATAAAGTTCCGGTGGTCGATCATGTTAATGACGCCATCCAGACCTTTATCCGCCCGACTGCCGGCGCAATTCTGTTTGCAGCAAGCGCCAAATCGATCACAGAGATCCACCCGGTCTTGTCCTTGATTTGCGGGTTGTTGGTGGCCGGCTCGGTGCACGCTGCCAAATCAGTGGTTGCCAGACCGGTGGTGGATGTGGCTACAGCGGGAATGGGCACGCCAGTGGTCAGCACGCTCGAAGATATTTTTGCCACTGTTGTCTCGGTATTATCTATTTTGGTTCCGATTTTGATGATTATCATCGTGTTTTTGACCATATGGTTGATCGCGTCCGTCATCAACCGCCGACGTAGAGCAAGAACCAGTGAGAGTGAGAGTTAAAGGAGAAGTGAAATGACAGAACAAACAAATTCAAATCAGGAGCAGGTAACTTCTGCGTGGTCGATTGTAAGCCTGATCGGCGGTATCTCTAACTTTGTAGGTTTTCCTTTTTGGGGAGCCTTGGTGGCGTTGATTGCGGGATATATCGCTAAATCCGAAATTGAAAAGGGTCACGGGCGGATCGGCGGAGAACGCCTGGCGAACGCCGGATTGATCCTTGGCTGGATAGGCATGGGTTTGGGATTGCTGATGATATGCCTTAGTGTCTTGATGGTGTTGGGTTTGATAAGCGGCGCTGTCATTTGTGGTCCGCTTAGTGCGCTGATTAATTCTGTTCAATAATGAGGTAATTTTATGGAAGATCAAAACTATCAAACTTATACAGAAACTGAAGTCATCGACTCGAAGCCGCTTTACACCGAGCAGCCGAAGAAGAAAAGCAACGCGTGGTGGATCATCTTGCTGGTGCTTTTGCTGGTTTTATGCTGCTGTATTGTCATTGGCGGAGCAGTGGTATTTTTTATGGTTGCCAGCGGTCAATATCGCATCGACTGGTCCATGCTGACCCCCTTGCTAAGCTTCATCTAATTTTTTAACAGTCTACTCACCAGCCTGGTTGCAAAACCAGGCCTGGTGCAATTAATTCGGGTCTACCAAGAATCTCCTGCACGGTTTCCAAGCATGTTTTCCTTACTGTAGGCTCGATCAGCAGATCGTCAAATTCATCTTCGTCAAGCAGTCGATACTCTCCACTTGGATAAACGACCAGGTCAAGCGCGAGATCCTGCCACGTGATGCTTTCCGCGGTAAAGTGGGCTGGGTAGCTGAGATTGATGTACCAGCATTTCACCTGGTCGGATGAGCCCTGATGGACCTCAAAGACGTTATACCAGCGGTCGGTGTAGTAGCTCTCCAGAAACAAGTCGCCTTTCCGGAATGTGACTTTGTCCACAGGCACTGCATCGGCTCCGCTAAAGCCAGCCCTTACCTGCCTGAAGGTGGAACTTTCGGCAACGAGCTCGCTTTCCCAGCTGAAAACAGGCTCGCCCAAATGGTTTTGTTTGTAGACGGTAAGGGTTTGTGCTTTCATAGGCTTGGAAACACCCGAATCTTGTCTTTAGGCCAGCTCACATTAATCCTTGAACCAATCTCCGCAGGGGTCTGACTCCGGGCAAACAGCGTGGTCTCACCGCAAAGCAGCTCAAGCTGGTGGTACTCTCCCATAAAGAGCGAATCGCGAACGATGCATTCAAAGCGATTTTCCTCATAAAACGCCAAAGAGCCAATTTGTGCGTCTTCAGGGCGCAGCAGGATCTGGCATTCCTGACCGACAAGATATGGGTGTGGTTGATCGGTTAAAGTCAGATCAGCAAAGGTCGTCTTGATCTTCAGGGGTTTTGTCTGTCTAACCACACCCTCAACAAGGTTTCCCAATCCAAGAAACTCTGCGACCCATGGCGTGGCGGGCTGCTCAAAAAGTTCCTGCGGAGTGCCTTGCTGCAAAATGACGCCGTCGTGCAGGATCACCAGCCGGTCTGCCAGCCCAAAGGCTTCCTCGCGGTCGTGCGTCACGTAGATGACGGGGATCTGGCTCTGATGCAGGATGGCGCGCAGTTCCTGGATGAGCTGCGTCCGCAGGGTGTGGTCCAGCGCGCCAAGCGGCTCGTCGAGCATCAGCAGCTTGGGCGAAGGCGCTAGCGCGCGTGCCAGCGCGACCCGCTGCTGCTCACCGCCTGAGAGTTCGGTGATGGGGCGGTCGGCAAAGCTTTGCATGCGGATGCTTTCCAAGCCAGCCTGCACGCGCGGTGTGATTTCCTCTTCGTTCAAGCCCTGCATCTGCAGACCAAAGGCGATGTTCTGCGCAACCGTCTTATGCGGGAAGAGGGCGTAGTCCTGGAACATCAAGCCAAAACCGCGTTTGTGGGTTGGCACCTCGCGCAGGTCTTCCCCTTGCCAAAGCACCGCGCCGGATTCCGGCTCTTCAAGCCCGGCAATGATGCGCAGGATGGTGCTCTTGCCCGAACCGGAAGATCCCAGCAGGCAGACCAACTCGCCTTTAGCCACCTCAAAACTGACCCCCTTAAGCAAGGGTTTGTTTTCGTAATCTTTTGTCAGGTTTAGTACTTCGAGCATTAAAACAACTCCTCTCCGGGGAGGCGGATTTTTTCGATCAACAAACTGCCCAGTCCGCAGACCAACAACAGCAAGCTGGACATTGCCAGTGCCTGACCGTAGTTTAACGCACCAGGCTGTGAAATGTAACGGTAAATTGCCACGGGGATGGTGGGGGCGTGCGGATTACTGAGGAAGCTCGACGCGCCAAATTCACCCAGCGAGATCGTGAACACAAAGACCAGGCTCACCAGTAAACTCCGAAGAAGGATGGGCAGGTCCACTTTTAGCAGCACCTGAAGCGGATTTGCGCCGAGCGAACGGGAAGCTTCGCGCAGCGATTCCGGGATGCCGCGGATGGCGGGCAGCATTGTGCGCACCACGAACGGCAGGGCGATCAGCGAGTGCGCAATCGGGATCAAGAGCGGGAAGGTGCTGTTTGCCCAGGGCGGGCGGTTGAAGATCAGCAGAAAGCCAAGCCCAAGCGTAACCGCACTGGCGCCAAGCGGCAACATAAACAGGGGTTCCAGGAACTTGTTAAAGCGGGCTAGCCGCGCCATGGCGTAGGCGGTCAGCGTGCCAAGCAAACCGGCAATCAGGATCGTCACGCCCGAGTAGAGCAGCGAATTGCGAATTGCCTGGATCGGCGGCACGTAAAAGATCGATCCACTGCGGTTCTGAAAAAGTTCTCTGTAATAGCGCAGGGTAAGCCCCACTTCCACCTCTGCCCGCTGACCGCGATCCGCTTCAAGGGTCACGAATGAACGCGTGATCAGGCTCAAGACCGGAACCGCGAACAGTAAGATCAGGCTGACCAACATGAAAATCACGAAGGCTTTCTGCCAGCGCTTGTGTGGGCGGCTGAGGGCGCTCCGTTCCGGATTGAGGGCTGCCTTGCCGTAGCGTGGCGTGTTGACCCAGTTTTGCAGCAGCGTCACGAGCAAGGTGATGCCGAGCTGGATCACCGAGAGCAATCCCGCCACCGGCAGGTTGAAGCGGTTCATTGCCTGGTTGTAGATCTCCACTTCGATGGTGCTGAACTGCGGACCGCCAAGCATCAACACCACGCCAAAACTGGTGAAGTCAAACAGGAAAACCAGCAGCGAAGCGCTCAGCAGCGAGGGTAATAGCAAAGGCAGCGTAATCGTGGTGAAGGTCTGCCAGGGCGTCGCGCCGAGCATCCGGGCCGCGTGCTCCAGGCGCGGATTGAGCCGGCTCCAGGAAGAGCCAACAATGCGGATGATGATGGAGGTGTTGTAAAAGACGTGCGCCAGCAAAATGGCGGGCAAACTGTTTAGCAGTTTCAGAGGGGGATTGCTCAGATTGAAAAGCGCCATCAGCGCCTGATTGATCCACCCTTGCGGGCCGATCAGCGTGTTGAAGGCTGCTGCCACCACCACAGTTGGCAGGATGAAGGGTAACAGGCTGATGGCGCGCAGCCCTTTGCGACCGGGAAAATCGAACCTGGCAAAGAGCCAGGCAGCCGGCAAACCTACCACCAGGGTAAGAGTGGTGGAAAGAAAGGCCTGCAAAAAGGTGAAGTTGAGCGGTTTGCTGACCTGCGAACACTCAAAAAGTTGCCAGCCCTGGCTGAAGCGCTCCGAGAAGACCAGCTTGAAAATGGCGATAAGGGGCTGATAGAAAAAGTAGGCGAGGAACGCCAGTGGTATCAGCCAGAGAGCGAGCGTCAGCAGGGCAGGGCGTTTGCGCATAAAACCAGGCTTAGTTCAGCATTAAATTGATCCAGGCGTTGATCCAGGCATCCCTTTGGGATGCGATCAATTCTGGCGCAAGGTTGGCAGGCTCTTGGGGCGTTTCAACGGTTAGTGCAAAAGCCTCGGGAATGACTGCGTCAGGCAGAACCGGGAAGACGAACATCTGCATGGGCACATCCTCCTGGAAGGATTGGCTGAGGAGGAAGTCGATAAATTTTACTGCCGCTGTACGGTTTTTGGTGCCCTTCAGGATGCCCGCGAATTCTATCTGGCGCCAGCACATACCTGCCTCAACCAGCGAGGCGGTTGGCGATTCGCTTAGCTCCGTCTCGGCGTAGATGAACTCAGCGGCCGGGCTGGAAGCGTACGAAACCACCATTGGCTGGGCACCTCTGCCGGAGGAACCGGAAAAGTTGGTGTAGTAGGCTGTTTCCCAATCCGAAGTGATCAGAACTCCGTTGGCTTTCATCGCCTGCCACCAATCCAACCAGCCATCCTCACCAAATTCAGCGATCGTCGCCAGCATGAAAGCCAGCCCGGGGGAGGAGGTGGAGGGATTCTCGACAACCAGCAGATTGGCATAGCGAGGGTCAGCCAATTCAGCCAGGGAGGTGGGGAGGGGTAAAGCGTTTTGCTCGAACCAGGCTTTGTCGTAATTGATGCAGACGTCGCCATAATCCACAGGTAGCGCTCGGTTTTCTGGGTCGAGCTTGAACTCCGCTGGGATCTGCGCTAACTGCGGGGCATCGTAAGGCTCGAGGATGTTTTCATCCAAAGCGCGCGAGAGAAAGGTGTTATCCAGCCCAAAGAACACGTCCGCGCTTGGCGTACTGCCAGAGAGCGACTCGAGGATCAGGCGGTTTAGTGTCGCGCCGGTGTCGCCGCCTTTGACAAAGTTAACTTTGATGTTGTTGGCGGTTTCGAAGACCGAAATGACTTCCTGGCTGACCGAGAACGAATCGTGTGTCATGACCGTCAGGGGGGTTGGTTCGCCAGGCACCTGGGTGGGGGAGGTGGTTGAGGTGCAGGCTGCCAGGAGAAGCGAAAGCGTAAACGTTAAAAAGAGCATTTTTTTGGACATGAGGTTATCCTCCTGAGATAGATTTGGTTCTGAACACGAGCAAGCAGCCGGATTTAAAATCGAGTTCAATCGAATCCGCCAGGGCGACATTACTGGTGCCGCGGGATTGCCAGGGAATAAGGGTTTCATCTTTGAGCGGGTATTCCAGTCCCTTGGTGGTGATCCCTTCAACGGGCTCACCCCAGGGAATGAGGGAGACAAGATCGCCGGGTTGGGTGGGCAGGCTGGCGCTTTTGTTAAGCACGCGTGCTTCGGTCAGGCCGTCATCCAGGGAGAGGGTTTTCCCGGCCAGGTCCGGGCGGGCGAGCAGGCTGAGATTGCCGAGGGTGTGGTCCACCCTGTCTCCGAAGGGATAGGCGATCACGATTTGCGCGTAGCCGTTTTCAAGTGCGTATTCGAGTGCCAGTTCGAGGTCGGTCTGCTCTTTGGCGGGAGGAAAGCGCGTCACGTCGATGCCAGCTGCAATGATTTCAGCCAGATCAATTTCGCCAACCGAGTCGAGATCGCCGATCAACAGGTGGGGCTTTAGCCCGAGCCGCTTGAGGTGACGGAGACCGCCATCCACAGCTATCAGGAAGTCGCCTGGCAGCAGCTTAATTTCAAAGCCGGATTTGGCTTGACCATTTGCGAAGAGCACAGCGCGTTTGTCAGTTTGCATCAAAAAACACCTTCCGCCGGGAGGGTGTTTTTTTGGTCCTGCTGCACATCCCTCCGCCGGCATTATCCGGATCAGGTCATTCGGGTCGGACTGTGCGTCCCTCTCAGCCTTGCGGCTCCCCGTGGTGATGGAATGATGATAGCACAGAAGCCATTTGAATTCAACGGTATGTGGAGCCCGTGTAGACTTGAAAACAAACCGGGTTGAATTTTCAACCCGGTTTGTGACTAACCCACAAGAAACTGTTTCGAGGTTACCCCCCAGCCAGCAATTTGGCGATGGAGCCTGTGACGATGCCCCACAGCGAGAAATCCTGCCCGCCATAGACCAGCATCCAGTTGTTGATGGTATTCATGAAGAAGTAGGAACCAAGACCCACCAGGAACACCATGATGATGCCCGATACCGCCGCGCCAACAATTGCACCGCGAACGCCGCCGGTACCGTTGCCGATAATGGCAGCCGTACCAATCTCGAAGAAGCAGGTAAAGGTCAGCGGAATAATGATTGTCGGGAACATTCCAGCAGTCAGAAGTATGGTAATGGTGGAGGTGATCATTGCCACGATAAAGCCGATGATCAGGGCGTTGGGGGCGTAGTTGAAGAGCACAGGGCAGTCCAACGCGGGGATGGCGCCAGGAACGACTTTGTCGGCAATACCTTTGAAGGCAGGCACGATTTCAGCGATCAACATACGCACGCCTAAAAGCATGACCGTCACACCAGTTCCAAAGAAGAGTGATTTGGAGAAGATGTAGGTAAACGCGCCGGTATTACCGCCAGCGTACCCCCAAACCTCACCGGGGACCTGTCCGTTCGCGCGGAGAATAAACGACATGACGATATAGGTCAGCGCGATCACGATTGAGCCGGTGATCGAAACTTCTCTCAGGAAGCCAAGCCCCTTCGGGAATTTGATATCTTCCGTGGATTTCTCTTTGTTGCCGATCAGTTTGCCGAGATAGCCGGAAATGACCGAGAGAGTCGTGGTGGGGTGACCGATGGTGAAGCTGTCATCGCCAGTCACTTCTTTGACCAGCGGTTTCATCAGGTTGGGTGCGACTACCAGGTAGATACCGGTCATAATAGTTGCCAGCACCACCAGCGGGACGCCTTCCAGCCCGGCATTAACACCGGCAGCGGTGAATACATATGGGAACCAATACAACATGTGACCAGTCAGGAAGACGCTCTTCCACTTGGTGAAGCGTGCCACCAAAATATTGATCAGGAAACCGATCACCATCGCGATTCCGATCTGAGTACCATAGGGCGACATGTCAATGTCGGGGGTTCCGGCTGCGGAGGGCATGATAGTGTTGAAGGCTTTTGCCAAACCATCAATGGAGCTGCCTACAATGATGCCGGTACCTTGGCTGAGAACGAAGAAGCCAATAGCGGTCATGGCAGTTCCGCGCAGGATCTCGCCAAAGGATTTCTTTTGCAGAATTAGACCGATCATGGCGATCAGGGCAAGGAAGATCGCACCCTGACCAAATATTTCATTGATTATAAAATTTAGAACTTTCACGATGGCTCCTTTTATGAACGATGTTCTTCCAAGAATTTGAGTGTCTTTTCGGTGATTTCAGCTGTGCTCATGAAATTCCGAATTGGGATGACCGGCACCGTGGCGCGGTCTGCGATGCGGGAGTAGAGATCTTCGGATATAAAAATTGCGTCGCATTTGTTCGACAGGCAGGTTCCAACATCACCACAAAATACTTCTGCTTCAAAATTTTGTTTCTTTAACACCTCCTCAAGCTTCATTCTTAACATCAGGGATGATCCACATCCAAAGCCGCAGACTGTTTGTATCTTCATTGTTGCTCCATTTTGATTGATCGAGTTCTAAAAAAGCAGCTAATGCAATTTTTGCGCCAGGAAGTGGATGCCCGGCTGTTCAGTACATACCCTTCCTTTATATACTGTTCACTTCATGGACGGGTATAGGAAAAAGAACACGAAACTTTGACACACAAAGTGTACCAGTTGTCTTATTTCTCTGCAATAGTAAACGGCAATAATTGCCCAGTGATCTTAGGAAAATGATGGCTATCTTGAAAGGGTTAAAAGGTATAATTTCTTAATACAACTTATCCACCATTGGTGAGAAGGAAGTAACAAGTGGCAAGAATCACCAAAACATCGCGTGTCCTGGAGGCTTTGCTCTCTGAAATCAACCGTCCTGAGTCTCAACATGGCGACTGCCTGCCCTCTGAAAGGGAGTTGGGTGAGCGCTTTCATGTCAGCCGGGTGGTGATCCGCGGCGCGCTCGCGAGGCTGGAGGAGGAAGGTCTCATTTACCGCATGCAGGGGAAGGGGGCGTTTGTCAGCAAGAACAAGGTCAACCAAAATGCATCCCGCCTGACGAGTTTCACCCAGGATATGCTCCAGCGCAATATGACCCCAGGTTCGAAGATCCTGGCCAAGGAGTTTGTTCCATGCACGCCTTTCCTCGTCTCCAAGCTGCAGATCCCACGCGAGGAACCAGTTTTCATGTTGAAAAGACTGCGAATGGCAGACAATTTGCCGATGGCGATCGAAGTCTGCTTTCTCAGGGAGTGGATTGGCAAACGCATTGTCGATTCTTTGGTAGATAATGCCTCGCTTTATCGCTTGCTGGCGGAAAAATGTGGAATTCGATTCAAGTATGCCATGCAAACGATCGAGGTCGGAACACTTGAGAAAGCAGAGCGCGACCTATTGGGGGGGAATTGCCCACGCTGTACGGCGATTATTACCCGGCAAACTTTTGATGTAGAAAACAACGTCGTGGAGTTCGTAGAATCGCGTTACCGAAGTGATCGTTACCTTTTTAACATGCTTTTGGATATGGAAAAACCCAAAAAGTGAATTTGAAACCAGCTCGACTGAATTTTCGGTTGGTTTTTCTATGAAAACAGCACATGACTTGTTGTGATTGGGAAAGGATGCTATAATTTTCAGTTCATTGTCGGACATAGAAAAAATAAAAAACTATTGACTCACAGATCATTTTGTTATATAATAATCGCTTGCGTTTAATGCCTGAACTGACGCGTGGAATGCGTACTTGCGCCACGCTTTTATCATGTTAGGAGATATTGATGACTGACCTGATGCCACCAAAAAATTATGCGAGGATCCCTGTAGGGTTGGAATTGCCCCAGCTAATCCAGGTCCAGCTAGATTCTTTCCAGCGCCTCAAAGATGAGGGACTGGGAAGTTTGTTTAATGAAATCTCCCCTATTATCTCTTATGGCAATGAATTGCGGTTGCACTTCCCCAGTGACACCCCGCTAGCCAAACAATTTGATCTCAAGTATTGGTTCGAACCACCCAAAAACACGGTTGAGGAATGCCTCGAACGTGATCTGACTTATGCCTGTCCACTGTATGTTTCGGTTTTGCTGGATGGCAATGAATTAGGTGAAAAGCAAAGGCAGGAACTCTTCCTTGGGGATTTCCCTGAGATGACTCAGAAGGGTACTTTTATTATCAACGGAACTGAGCGCGTTGTTGTTTCTCAGCTAATCCGGTCACCGGGCGTGTATTTTGAAGCAGAGCTTGATCGCACCACGGGTCGAATGATGTCTACAGCCAAGCTGATCCCTGACCGGGGAGCCTGGATGGAACTCGAAACTCGCAAGAACGATTTCATTATCCTGAAATTCAATCGCAAACGCACCGTGCCCATCACGGTCTTTTTGCGTGCACTGGCAATTTTGAATGATGGCATGAGTGATTCTCTGATTAAAGAGGGTACGGATGAAGAGATCCTTGCTCTGTTTGCCGATGTGGATAACAACCAGGATCACCTTTACATTCAGAATTCCTTCGATCAGGAACCTGATTACGACCCAAGCAGCAACTTCTCTGTTGCTGAAGCGTCGTTGATCGAATTTTATAAAAAACTACGACCGGGTGAACCCCCGACACTTGATAATGCAAAGACTTATGTGACTGAGCAGATCTTTGATTCACGGCATTACGACCTGGAAGAGGTTGGTCGCTATAAACTGAATCAGAAGCTCGACCTGCAGGATGTTGTCCCGATTGCACATCGCACCATTACCAAGAACGACATTGTGCGCCTGATCCGCCACATGATCGAGATCAACAACGGCGTGCGCCCTCCGGATGATATTGATCACCTCGGAAATCGCCGTGTTAAGACTGTTGGCGAACTGATCCAAAACAAACTGCGTGTCGGTTTGCGGCGCATGGAACGCGTTATTAAAGAGCGCATGTCCATCCGCGATCAAAACACCTCGCTCTCACCTGTCAGCCTGGTGAACATCCGCCCGTTGGTGGCATCACTGCGCGAATTCTTTGGCTCAAGCCAGCTCTCGCAGTTTATGGAAGAGACAAACCCGCTTTCAGAACTCCGCCACAAACGCACAGTCTCAGCCCTCGGACCTGGCGGCTTGCGCCGCGAGCGTGCTGGCTTTGATGTGCGCGACGTGCACTTCTCGCATTACGGCCGCATTTGCCCGATCGAGACCCCTGAAGGTCCGAACATCGGTCTGATCGGTCGTCTGGCTGCCTACGCCTCTGTCAACAAGTATGGTTTCATCGAAACGCCTTATCGACGTGTTTATCGTTCAATGAAAGGTGATGATCCGAGCTTGGTGGATCATTTGCTGCGCCAGAACATCGTAGACCCGAAGACTGGTGAAGTGATTTACGAAGCAGAAACACGTGTCACTAAAGAAATGGCGAAGAAGATCAGCAAGCTCGGCATCGAGAATGTGCTTGTTCGTCCTTTCGTCACCAATGAGTATGTCTATCTTTCAGCGGATGCGGAAGATAAATACGTCATCGCCCAGGCGAATGCGCCTGTGAATGAATACAACGAATTTATTCGCCGAAACTCCTGCCGCTATTACAACCAGTTCGCGATCTATGATTACGAGTACATCGACTTCATGGATGTTGCTCCAAACCAGGTGGTTGGCATTTCTGCAGCCCTGATCCCCTTCCTTGAGCATGACGATGCAGGCCGCGCCCTGATGGGCTCCAACATGCAGACCCAGGCTGTGCCTCTGCTGCGACCGGAAGTGCCGATTGTTTCAACGGGCATGGAAGCAGCTGCTGTAGCAGATTCCGGGCAGGTGGTCATCGCCGAAGAAGACGGCGAAGTGTTGTCCGTCACCGGCGACAGCCTGGTGGTCAAGCAGACTACCGGCGACCTCAAGCTCTACAAACTTCGCAAATACCAGCGTTCCAACCAGTCCACCTGTATCGATCAGCGACCTGCTGTTTCGCAGGGGCAGTTGATCCATAAGGGCGACGTGATCGTCGATTCCTCCTCAACGGAAGATGGCAAATTGGCCTTGGGTCAAAATGTAACCGTTGCGTTACTCCCATGGGAAGGCTTCAACTTTGAAGATGCCATCCTGATTTCGGAGCGCCTGGTTGAGGAAGATCGTTACACCAGCATCCACATCGAGAAATACGAAGTGGAAGCCCGCGATACCAAACTTGGTCCCGAAGAGATCACGCGTGAAATCCCCAATGTCGGCGATGACACTATCCGTGACCTCGACGAATCCGGTATCATTCGGATTGGCGCTGAAGTTGGTCCGAACGACATTCTGGTTGGCAAGATCACCCCCAAAGGTGAAAAAGAACTCACTCCTGAAGAACGCTTGTTGCGCGCCATCTTTGGTGAGAAATCACGCGACGTCAAGGATACTTCTCTGCGCATGCCCCATGGCGAACGTGGAATCGTGGTGGATGTAAAAGTCTTCACCCGCGAAGAAAACAGCGATCTTTCGGCTGGTGTGGATAAAATGGTGCGCGTCTCTGTTGCGCAACGCCGCAAGATCACCGCTGGCGACAAAATGGCTGGACGGCATGGTAACAAAGGCTGCGTCTCGATGGTGCTGCCGGTTGAAGATATGCCCTTCCTGGAAGATGGAACCCCTGTGGATATCATCCTCAATCCGCTTGGCATTCCTGGTCGTATGAATATCGGCCAGGTGCTCGAAGCCGAACTCGGCTGGGCTGCACGCAGCTTGGGCTTTAGGGCGATTACCCCTGTATTTGACGGCGCCACCGAAGCTGAAATCGAAGCCGAACTGGCAAGAGCCTGGTTGATCGATGAAGCCTGGCGCGTCATTGGCGAAAAAGGCTGGGAATGGCTGAGCACGGTCGATCATGACCCCGAGATGATCCTGGATGACCAGGAAGTGCGTTTACTTTACCTGGAACAAACGCTTGGCGATCAGGAGCAGGATATGTTTGCCCTGAAAGAAAACGAGATTTTGGCTCGCCGGGCAGCTTTGAATGAATGGCTGAAGAGTGAGGGATTCGATCCTGCAACCGTTACCGCCTTCCCGGAGGATAATATCGCCGTTAAGGATCGTGTTTCCCAGGACGATACCGCTGTAAAAGTCTGTTTATCGCTCTGGAGTAAGAAACTGGGTCAACCAATTTCCGCCCAACTCGAACGTAATGAAGTAGAACAACAGGCAAAGCAACTTATGCTCGAAACAGGCAATCCCATGCCTACGATCGGCAAGCAGTTGGTACGCGATGGGCGAACTGGTGAGTTCTATGATCAACCCGTCACCATCGGCGTCATGACCATGCTCAAACTGCACCACCTGGTGGAGGATAAAGTCCATGCCCGTTCCACTGGACCCTACAGCCTGGTCACCCAGCAACCCCTGGGCGGTAAGGCTCAGTTTGGTGGTCAGCGCTTTGGTGAAATGGAAGTTTGGGCGTTGGAAGCTTATGGCGCGGCTCACACCCTGCAGGAAATGCTGACGGTCAAGTCGGATGACGTGGCAGGTCGTACTGCAACATATGAAGCAATTGTCAAGGACACTCCCATTGAGGCTCCCGGCATCCCGGCTGCTTTCAGAGTGCTGGTGAAGGAACTTCAATCCCTAAGCCTGGCAGTGGAAGCGATCATGGAGGATGGGGAAGTGATGCGATTCGGGAAGGATGACGAACGTGCGCATAGCGCGCGCGTCCCAACCGGACTGTTGGATCAAGGCAGTGATTTCTTCAAGTCATTGAAAGAAGTTGCTTGACGTAATTGATCGAGGCGTGATAGAATCATGCCTCGCCCTGCTAGGCAGGGTTTATGTTAACCCGCCTGGCGTTAGGTTATAAACGCGAGGCCATCGAATAAATATGATGGCCTTGATTGATGAGAAGATAGAGTAATTAGTAGCACGGAGGCAAAGAAGTGCCAACAATTAATCAACTGGTAAGAAGTGGTCGCCAGACCAAAACCCGCAAAAGCAAGTCACCTGCTTTGCAATATACACTCAATTCTGAGAAGCAACGCCGCACCCGCCAACCCAAGGGCGCACCTCAGAAGCGTGGTGT
>MTKZ01011826.1_pt1 | contig 14771 bp, 10 predicted proteins | sample 1042781 | NCBI WGS metagenome assembly MTKZ01 (sample SAMN06212207, study PRJNA360539) | anaerobic digester metagenome | biome: Wastewater treatment plant; material: sludge; isolation source: anaerobic digester fed with sludge from wastewater treatment plant | place: Denmark: WWTP Viborg ...
TATTGGGAGGGGGGATGACTTTCACCTTTGTAAAAGCCAGAGGTGGCAAGATCGGCAATTCCCTGTGCGAGGACGAATTCCTTGAAACCGCCCTGCGTATTGAGCAGACTGCGAAAGAAAAGGGGGTTAACATCATCATGGCCTCCGATGTGGTGGCTGCGGATGCTTTTTCGAACGATGCCAATACAATGGTGTGCAAAGCCGGTGAAATTCCCGAAGGATGGATGGGACTGGATGCCGGCCCTGAATCCATTGCCTATTTCAGGGAGGTCATCGGAAAATCAGGCACTATTTTGTGGAACGGCCCCGTAGGTGTCTTTGAGATGGAAAAATTTGCCGCCGGATCCATAGCCGTTGGCCAGGCCATTGTCGATGCCACCTCCAAAGGAGGTTTTTCCCTGGTGGGTGGCGGAGATTCCGTGGCTTGTGTCAACCAGTTCGGTTTTTCCGAAGGGGTTTCTTACATCTCCACCGCCGGCGGTGCGCTCCTGGAATACCTCGAGGGGCGGGAACTTCCCGGCGTAGCTGCCGTTAGGGGAAACTAACTCCTTTTTCCGAACCATATCCTGAAAATGACGTTTCATCAGTTGATAAATTTCATCAGCCATAACAACTTAATTTAAAATTACCACGCTGAAGAAAATTAAACTTCCGGCGTATCTTGTTAAAGAGGTTGTTCCAAATCCGGGACAACCTCTTTATATTTGGAGAAAATCTGTTTGTGATGAGAAAAGAGAACGTTTTCATTTTTTTAACCGCTGTATTGCTGGCATTGATGCCGGGCTGTAAGACAGGCAAACAAGAAGTGATGAGTGAATTTTTAATCACCGATGGCTGGGAATTCCGCCAGGCGGGGGAGACGGAATGGCTTCCGGCGACCGTTCCCGGCACTGTGCATACCGACCTGATGGCCAATGGGAAAATCGAAGATCCTTACTTTCGTCTGAATGAGCACCAGGTGCAATGGGTTGACAAGGTGGACTGGGAATACCGCACCCACTTTGATGTTGCTCCGGAATTGCTGGCCATGGACAGGGTGGTTCTTCATTTCCGGGGACTGGATACGTATGCCGAAGTGAAGGTCAACGGCTATGAAGTTTTAAAAGCTGACAACATGTTCCGGGAATGGACGGCTGATGTGAAAGCCGTATTGAAGGAAGGAGAGAATGAGCTTTTCATTCTTTTCCGTTCTCCCATTACCGAAGGGATAAAAAAATACGATGCCTATCCCTATGTGATTCCGGTGTCGGGCAATGACCTGGCGGAGATCGGCCAGGTGGAAGGGGGCAAAATGGTAAGTGTCTTTACCCGCAAGGCCGGATATCATTTTGGCTGGGACTGGGGGCCCAGGCTGGTCACCAGTGGTATATGGCGTCCTGTGCTGCTGAAAGCGTGGAAGGATGCCCGCATTACAGACCTTCACTTTGAACAGCTCAGCGTGGGTGCTGACAAAGCCTCTTTCAACGCTCTCTTTGAAATTGAAGCGGAGGAAGATGGCCTTGCGGAAGTGCGTGTCGAAAACGACGGCAACCTGCTGGCTTCGGCCCAGGTAAACCTGATGGCAGGAATTAACAGTTACTCCGTCGGCTTTGAGATCGTCAATCCGCGGCTCTGGTGGACCAACGGATTGGGAGAACCTTATTTGTATAACCTCATGGGAACACTGAAGGTTAACGGCATCGTATCGGAGGAAAGCAAAAGGATAGGGATCCATACCCTGGAACTGGTCAGGGAAAAGGATGACAAGGGGACCACCTTTTATTTTAAACTGAATGGTGTTCCGGTTTTCATGAAGGGTGTCAATTACATTCCCAACGACATGTTCCTGCCGAGGGTAACAGAGGAGAATTACCGCAAGGTGGTCCGTACGGCGAAGGTGTCGAACATGAATATGTTCCGGATATGGGGCGGGGGTGTCTACGAAGAGGATCTCTTTTATGACCTGTGCGATGAGGCGGGCATTCTGGTATGGCAGGATTTCATGTTTGCCTGCGCCATGTTTCCGGGCGATTCCCTTTTCCTGGAGAATGTGCGGCGGGAGGCCATTGACAACGTGAAAAGGTTGCGTACCCATCCCAGCATAGGTTTGTGGTGCGGGAACAATGAGATTCTCATCGCCTGGCACAACTGGGGTTGGAAAAAGGCTGAAGAAGCCAAAAACCAGGAAAATGCGGATAAGATCTGGAAAGCCTATGCCGATATTTTTCATGATGTCCTGCCGCGCGTGGTCAGCGAACTGGATCCGTCGAGGAGTTACTGGTCATCGAGCCCCTCTTCGGGAACGGGAATTGTTCCTGACCTGGTGAACGGGGATGAACATTACTGGGGCGTCTGGTGGGGCAAGGAACCCTTTGAGAACTATGCCACCCACATGGCTCGATTCATGAGCGAATACGGCTTCCAATCCTTCCCCGAAATGTCAACGGTCCGCAAATATGCCCTGCCCGAAGATTATGATATCTATTCCGAGGTGATGAAATCGCATCAGCGCTCTTCGATCGGAAACGAAACCATTGAATACTATCTGCTCAAAGAATACGACCAGCCGAAGGATTTCGAATCGTTCCTGTATGTGAATCATGTTTTACAGGCCGAAGGGATCAAATTCGGACTGGAGGGTCACCGCCGGGCAATGCCGTATAACATGGGCAGCCTCTATTGGCAGATTAATGACGTGTGGCCGGTGGCATCCTGGAGCTCGACGGATTATTACCAGAAATGGAAAGCCCTTCAGTATTTTGTGAAGAAAGGATTTGAACCCCTTCTCGTATCTCCTTATAAAGAAGGAACCGAAGTAAAAGTTGCGGTTATCAATGATCATCTGACTGAGAAACAGGGATTGCTGAAACTCAGTCTCCTCGATTTTGAAGGAAAGGCACTCCGTAATTATGATGCCGAAGTCACCATCCCTGCCAATTCCAGTACGCTGGTATTTTCCGAAAACCAGGAAAAATTTATTGGAGGCGGGGATCCCGGAAGTGTTTTCCTGTTGGCGGAACTGGTTGCGGGAAACCAGGTGCTTTCATCGAATGCACTCTTTTTCAAACCCTTCAAGGAGCTGAACCTGCCTGACGCCCATGTGGAATATTCCCTTGAAAAAACGGACGGCGGCTTTGATATCACCCTGTCTTCAAATACCCTGGCCCGGAATGTCTATCTGCAAACTGGGGATGAGGAAGGTTTCTTTTCAGACAACTACTTTGATTTGATACCCGGCCGTCAGGTGAAAATCCACCTGGAGACCGGTTTGCCGGAAGTGGAACTGAAGCAGGTGCTCACCCTGCGGACGATGGAAGATGCCTTTTAAGCGTGGTTCTAAAAACGGAACTGACATAAAAAGGTAAAGGCAATTCGGTTTTCATCGAAATATGTAATATCTTTGTATTACTTCACGTCAGATATAGATCTGACATTGTGTGTTTGGGGGTTAACATTTGAAAAAGGGGAGCTGTTGAGCTCCTCTTTTTTTCTTTAACGGGGCGGATTAGTATTTTTTACTTATGCCGGCCATTTTCCCCGGGGTAGCTTCTTCGACGGGGATGAGTGTAAAGGTGTATTCGTAATTCCGTCCCGTGGGGAAGCGATATTTTTCGAGAGGCAGGGATCCCCAGCTGTCGACTCCGCCGACACCCCGCTGACCGAGATCGATGTTCCAGCGAACCAAGCTCCGGGGTTTTACGTCGGTGGCATGTTTCTGTTCCTTTTCAATGGGGCCGTAATCCATGCCGCTGCGGGCGTCGAAATCCTGTGACAGGTAAGGCATGGCGGTCATTTCAAATCCTTCTCCGGGTGTGTTGCTGACGGCCATCCATCCCGTGCCTGCGGCATTGGTAAGGGCTGCCCAGCGGACGTGGGTTTTGTTGCCGTTTTCCTGAGGCCTGACATAAGGAACCATCTGGTCGGCTGCATTTCCGGAATAAAGGCCCACGAAGGCCGATACGTTGCGGTCATTGTAATTCTCATGGGGTCCCCGGCCGAAATAGGTCAGCTGATCGAATTCCGCCGGAAGGCAAAGGACCATACCTACACGGGGAATGTCTGATTTTTCATTCCCTGACGCTTCCAGGATATTGGTGAACCTGACGGAACCATCGCCTTGCACTGTGTACCGTGTGGTAAAGGAGGAGGAGGTTTCTGAGAGGTCCCAGACGGCGGTGACCGAATAGCTGCCATTGTCGTTTTTGGTGGTGGTCAGATTCCGGAGTTGGGGATTCAGAGTCGCCTTTTTCCAGTTGATATTGCGAATGGGCATCCGGTTGCCGAAGTCGTTGTCAGTCGGGGCCCGCCAGAAATCGGGTTTCGGGCCGTAACCCTGCAGGATCAGTTCAGCGCCTTTGTAGAGGTAGCTGGTTAGTCTGCCCTCTTGCTTGCTGAAGGTGGCCTTGAAATCTTTACCGGTGAAAATAAGGGTGTTTTCGTTTTCTTCGAAATTAAGACTTCCGCCGGGAGTTGCAATCTCCCTCTTTTTATATCCCGGAAGCCTGATTTGTTCATGTGCGACCAGGTGATTTGTGGGGATTCCCGGGGAGGCATGACGGGTGCGGGCCTCCAGGAGGAGGAAATATTCGGTGCCCGGCTCCGTGCCGATTCCCTGAAGGTCAATTTCAGTAACCCCTCCGGAGTGTGGAGGAATGTCAAGCCGGGGGATTTCCAGGTTTTTCAGGATCTTTCCTTCAGCCATCACGGAGGCTTCGATCCTGAACTCTCCCAGGGAGGTGAAGTCATAGAGGTTCTCGACCTGGATGCGGGCCACCTGGTCGCGGTAACGAAGCAGCCTGAAATTGATCCATTCGTGGCCCTTTTTGACTTCCGCCAGTTCGGGCTGGGGGGTGCGGTCGGCGTATACGATGCCGTTGATCAGGAAGTTGCCGTCGCTGGGCATTCCTGTACCGTAATCCCCGCCGTAGGCATAGAAACGTTTGCCGTCGCTGCCGGTTTTCCAGAGGCCCTGGTCCACCCAGTCCCAGATGAATCCTCCCTGCAGTTGTGGATACCTTTCGATGATATCCCAGTAATCCTGGAAGTTACCCCCGCTGTTTCCCATGGCGTGGTTGTATTCCGAAGGTATAAAGGGGCGGTCGAGCACCCTTTGTCCGAACCATTCAAAGGTTTGGGGATCGGGGTACTGGGGCACGATGATGTCGCTGTTCCAGTCAAATTCGAGGGCAAAGCGGCTGCCAATTTCGGTCCGTTCATATTGTACCGGCCTGCCGGTGCGGTCATGGGCTTTCATGGCCCTGTATCCGGCATAGAAGTTGACGCCGTTGCCAGCTTCGTTTCCCATGCTCCAGATGATCACCGAAGGGTGGTTCTTGTCGCGCTGCACAAGGCGCACCATCCTGTCGACATGGGCATGTTCCCAGTCGGGATCTTTGGCCAGTGACCGCTCGCCGTAATAAAGACCGTGCGATTCTATGTTGGCTTCGTCGACGAGGTAAATGCCGTATTCGTCACACAACTCCTGCCACCGTTCAGGCTGGGGATAATGGCTCGTGCGCACGGCATTGATGTTGTTCTGCTTCATCAAGAGGATATCCTTCATCATCAGCTCTTCGGTCACTACGTGGCCCGTTTCAGGATTGTGCTCCTGCATGTTCACCCCCTTGAGGGTTATGGGCACCCCGTTGATCAGGAGAAGTCCCCGTTTGATTTCCACACTCCGGAAGCCGATTTTTGTGGTGATGGTTTCCAGGAGGGTCCCGTTTGCATCGCGCAGGGAGAGGGTCAACTCGTAAAGGTTGGGAAATTCGGCACTCCAGGGTTTGATCCCGGTGAGTGGCATATGGTTCTGCAAAACCTTGTCAAAATCGACTTCCTCTTCTCCAAGGTCGGCCACCTCAACCATTTTCCCCACAGTTAACAATGGATGCCCGTTTTCGGAAAGTACCACATCGATCGTCCCCCAGTGAGGGTTGATATTGCGGTTCTGTAATGAAACATAAATCCTGAGGATGCCGTTCCTGTAAACCTCATCGAGGGTGGAGACCACTTCAAAGTCACGGATGTGCAATTTCGGACGGCTGTATACCTCCACACTTCTTTCGATGCCGCTCATCCGCCAGAAGTCCTGGCATTCGAGGTAACTTGCCGTGCTCCAGCGATATACTTCCAGGGCCACGGTGTTTTTCTTCCCCGGGATGACATACGGAGTGATGTTGAATTCCGCGGGGAGTTTGCTCCCTTCGCTATAGCCTGCTTTTTGCCCGTTGACCCAGATGTAAAAGGCCGATTTCACCGATCCCAGGTAAATATAGGTCTCCCGGCCCTCCCAGCTTGCCGGAACCGTGAAGTCACGGCGGTAGGATGCCACGGGATTGTAAGTCAGGGGCACTTTCGGAGGTTCCGGTCCATTGCGGAATTCTGTGATCGGGGTGCGGGCATCGGCAAACTCATAAGGGTGATTCACATAAATCGGAACGTCATGCCCTTCCATTTCCCAGTTGGCGGGAACGGGGATCTCTTTCCAGCGTCGTACGCTGAAGGAAGGGAGGTAAAACTTTCCGGGCCGGGTGTCAGGATTGTGCGATAGCTTGAATTTCCACATCCCGTTGAGAGAAAGCTTGTAGGTTTCTCCTTCCGGGGAAACAGGGGTGAAAGCGGCCCTGCCTTTCTCCTTGTTTATGCCGGTCACCGCGGGGTTCTGCCATTCGGGGGTCTCTTGCGCCACCGCCATCCCTCCCGTGAGGAGTATCAGAAATCCTGCCGAAAGGGCAAGGAATTGTGCTGAAATAAAACTTTTCTTCATGGTGGTAGGTATTGTTTTTTTAGGTGTTGAAATCCGGTAAGTGGTCTGGTTGATCAGGTAACCCTCCTCATGAGATCATTGCCCTGTCAGGAGGGCGCGGACGATCAGCAGGTCGGAAGGCCAGGTGATTTTAATGTTTTCCCGGTTTCCCTGGGCCAGACGGATGGTCTCTCCGCTCTTTTCCAGTACCGAGGCGTCATCGGTAAATTCTGGAAGGTAATCCTGTGCGTAAGCTTTTTTGATCAGGGGGATCCGGAAGGTTTGCGGGGTCTGGATCAGGAAGAGTTTGTCCCGGTCAAGCGGGTGGCTTGACATTCGGTCACTCCACCGCACCGACTCAGTGACGGGAACCACGGGAATGGCATTGCCGTGGAGCACCGCCATGTCGTAGCATCGTCCAAGGGTCGCCTGGCTGACCAGCGGCCTGACGCCATCGTGGATGAATACAATACCCTCATCCGGAATCACCGACAATCCGTTTTTAACTGATTGAAAACGGGTTTCACCGCCGGAAACCATCCGGACAGGGTGGGCAAAGCCCTGTTTTCTGCAAAGGTCAGACCACAATGGGATGTGTTCTTCGGGAAGGATCACGACGATTTCCATGGCGTGATCAAAGTGGATAAAGCATTCAAGGGTGTGCATCAACACCGGTTTTCCTGCGATTTCGAGGAACTGTTTGGGGTGCTGATGACCCATCCGGATCCCTGAACCTCCTGCAACCACCAGGGCGATTTTTTTCATTTGCGTAGAAATAAAAGGGTAAAAAACCCGTATCTTGCAAAACAATCACAAAAATAACATTCTCCGTTAAATGAAAGCTATTCTGGCCTTTTTGGACGATCTAAAAAGGAACAACAACCGGGAGTGGTTCCAGACCAACCGTGAGCGTTACGAATCGGCGCGCGAAAAGGTGTTGTTCATGACAGAACTTCTGATCCGGGAGATCAGGAAATTTGATTCTGACATTCCGCTGATGGATCCGAAGGAATGCCTGTTCAGAATTTATCGTGATATCCGTTTTTCGCCCGATAAGCGTCCTTACAAGACCCATTTCGGCAGTTATATCGGAAGGGGAGGCTTTAAGAGCAATCGGGCGGGTTATTATTTTCACATCCAGCCGGGAGAACATTATCTGGGCGGGGGAATATGGATGCCCCCGGCCGATGTGCTGAAAGCCATCCGGACTGCCGTTTATGATCAGCCCGGGGAGTTCAGATCCATCCTGGAGGATCCGGGATTCAGACGTTATTTCACCGGTTTCGATGGGGAGATGCTTAAAACTGTCCCGAAGGGATTTCCGCCTGATTTTCCCGATATCGCTTTGTTGAGGCCTAAATCGTATGCCTTTGGGGTCACCCTCACCGATTCGGAGGTGCTGGATAAGGGATATTTGAACAAGGCCGTGGATCTCTTCCGGGAGTTGTATAAAATGAACCGCTTTCTGAACGAAGCGCTTGATAATTATCTTTAAAAGATCGTAAGGCATATGACACTGATAAAATCCATTTCCGGGATTCGCGGAACGATCGGAGGAGAACCGGGAACGTCGCTTACTCCTCCTGATGTCGTCAGGTTCACGGCCTCCTATGCCAAATGGCTAAAGGAGTCTTCAGGGAAAGAGAGGTGCATGGTTGTTGTGGGGCGCGATGCCAGGATCAGCGGAGAAATGGTGAGGGCCCTGGTATGTGCGACGCTTTCAGGGATGGGGATTGATGTGGTGGACATCGGACTGGCTACCACGCCGACGACTGAGATTGCGGTTACCGGCGAGCATGCCGATGGCGGGATCATCATCACTGCCAGCCATAATCCGGAACAATGGAATGCGCTGAAGTTGCTGAACGGGAAAGGGGAGTTTCTTTCTGCGGAAGAGGGTGCCGTCATCCTCCGTTATGCGGAAGAAGGAGATTTTTGTTTTGCAGAAGTGCATATGCTGGGAAGCATGATTGCAAAAGATTACACCGCTGAACATGTGCGGCAGGTTCTGGCCCTTGACCTTGTGGATGCGGAAGCCATTTGTGCGGCCCGTTTTTCGGTGGCCTTCGATGCGGTCAACTCGGTCGGGGGAATTGCCATTCCTGCCCTCCTGGAGGCGATGGGGGTCAAGAATATTCTAGCGATCAACGGCGAGCCCACGGGCCATTTTGCCCATACCCCGGAACCCTTGCCGGAAAACCTGACGGAGACCTGCGAAATTGTCAGAAGCAGTAATGTGGATGTCTGTTTTGTCGTGGATCCCGATGTGGACCGGTTGTCAATCATCAGCGAAGACGGTAGCTTGTTCAACGAAGAGTACACCTTGGTGGCCGTCGCCGATTACGTGCTCTCACGAACACCCGGCAATACAGTCTCCAACATGTCGTCAAGCCGCGCTTTGCGGGTGATCACCGAAAAATACGGAGGCAGCCATGCAGCCTCCGCGGTGGGTGAAGTCCATGTGGTGGCGAAAATGAAAGAGACCGGGGCGGTGATCGGGGGAGAAGGAAACGGGGGGGTTATCTACCCCGCCAGTCATTACGGCCGCGACGCCCTGGTGGGCATCGCCCTTTTCCTGACCCATCTCGCCAAAACCGGATTGAAATGCTCGCAACTGCGCAAAACATACCCCGATTATTTCATTTCGAAAAACAAGATAGAACTGACGCCTGATATCGACATGGACCTGGTCCTGTCAAGAATTGAAAAGATCTACGAAAAAGAGGAAGTCAGCACGATCGACGGAGTGAAAATCGATTTTGCCGATGAATGGGTTCACCTGCGAAAATCCAATACCGAGCCGATCATCAGGATTTATGCGGAATCCTCCACTCTGCAAAAGGCTGAAAAACTGGCCTCTGAGATTATCGCTCTGATCAGGCAAAACATTTAGAAGGACCGGAATATGCTCTTCTGGTAGGATGACGGAGGTTTCCCTAAAACACTCGTCAGACGTTGTACTATTTATTTTGGTTAACAATTCGCATCACCCTTTCCACGGCATCGTCGACCTGGGCGACGGATTCCATTCCGAGGGTCATGGCGTGGATATTCCCTTTTGTCACGGCATAGCGGATTGATTGTTCCCTGTCGGTGTCCGAAATTTTATCCCCGTTGCCGAATATTTTCATGCCGATGATCCCTTTGCCGTTGTCTTTTGCCTTTTTCAGGAGTGCCGAGACCTCTTCGGGGGTGTTGTCCATATGGACGCCGAAGGGGTTGATACGCGCCAGGATCACGTCGACCCAGGGGTCTCCGGCGGCTTCGATCATGGCCTGCCAATTGTGGCAGGAGACGCCTGCCGCTTTTATGATCCCTTTTTCTTTGGCTTCAGAGAGCCCCTCGATGAAGATTTTCTTTTCTTCCCGCCAGTTGGGTCTGACCATGCAGTGCATAAGCAAGATGTCGAAATAGTCGCTGCCTGTTTCCTGTCTGAAGCGGTCGAGGGTTTTTGCCACGTCGCCGCTTTTTTGCCAGTTGGTATCGCCGGTCCACATTTTGGACATGAGGGTGGTTTTTTCCCGGGGAACCTCTTTCAGGATATCCCTGACAAAGGTGTGGGATCCGTACGAGTCAGCCATGTCAAAGAAGCGGATTCCGCGATCCCAGGCATGCCTGGCCAGTTTCAGGAAATTCTCCCTGCCCAGGCGGGTCTGGTTCGATTGCTGGTTCCCTCCGATGGAGCCTGTCCCAAGCGCTACCCGGGGAATGGTAAGCCCGGTTTTTCCAAGGGCGACACGGTCAACAGCAGCAGCCNNAGCACCTGCCAACGTGAACCCTGCCAGTCCGGCAGCACTGGTTTGAATAAACCGGCGACGATCAAATTTCTTCATTTGCGCTCATTTAAATTGGGTTTCAAGATACGAATTTTTTAAATTAGCTTTTTGATGAACTTTTGTATAGGTGATATATTCCCTATGACATTTTTAACAGGAACGCTATGAAGAGGTATTTGTTTTTACTGCTGTTCAGTCTTTCAGGAATCACTTTGTTCTCCCAGAATCTCCAGTTGCATTATAATGTGGGTGATGGACGCAAATACCTGACTTCCATCGTGGAACTGTTTAGACCTGACCGGCATGGTACTTTCACCTGCTGAACAATAAGATCTTCTTTTGCGGATTTGCCGATTTCTGGAGGGAGGATAATCTTTTTGATCCCGGTTTTCCGCCCATTTTTTGCTGAAGTTCATGCGCTGAGAAAAATTTTCTCCCGGAATCAATAAAATTGTTTATTTTTGCACCGCAATAGGGTTGTTAGCTCAGTTGGTTTAGAGCATTACCTTGACAGGGTAGGGGTCACTGGTTCGACTCCAGTACAACCCACAAAATGCGGTCCTACCGGAGCCGCTTTTTTTTATATCTTCAGGAATATCTTCCGCCGGTACAGGATCCACAGTATGAGGAAGATGAGTGAAACGTCGGAGAGGGTGATCAGCGCAGGATAGAACTCGCCGAGGTACTGTTTGGTGCCATAGAGCAGGGAGCGGGAGATGCTACCGAAGTTGATGACAGAATAGAGCATATAGGCCGTAATGGAATTCATTCCATAGATCTTCAGCCAATTGAGATATTTCCCGCCGTTGCGGATGTCGACCAGGTAGTAAAAGAGCGCCATGAGCAGGAAGCAGAGGCCGCTGCTGTAAAGGGTCATGGAGCTTGTCCAGATCTTCTTGATTACCGGCATCTGGAAGCCCCAGAGGAGTCCGGCCACCACCATGGCTATGCCGCCAATGATCAGCCATTGTACTTTCTGCATTTTAGGGAGATTCCCCTTGAGGATCTGCCCTGCGAAGACCCCGGTCATGACGGTAACTCCGAAGTTGAGGCTGCTGAGGATCCAGGTGTAGCGGTAATTCCCGAAATCAAGACCCGTTTCGGTGACGGTCACTCCGTCGCGGAAGCGGCCCAGGACGATGCGGTCGACATATTCGGCCAGGTTGTAGTCGGGGGTGAAGTTGCCGCCCCCGAAACTGCCGGCCTGCACGAAGGTGAGCAAGGCCCAGTAGGAGAGCAAAAGTCCGGCTGAAATCACGATCTGCCACCTCAGCCGGAGGTGCAACAACAGGAGGGCCGATATGAGATAACCCACGGCGATGGCCTGCAGGGTGTTGGAGAAGAGGTATATTTTCTGCGGATCCAGGCCCAGGAGGTTCCCCTGGCAGACCATACCCAAGATCCAGAGCAGGAGAACCCTTCTGAGGATGCGACGGTACAGTTTTTTCCGGTCGTCGCGGCGGGTGTATTTGGAAAAGGCGAAGGGCATGCTGGCCCCGGTAATGAACATAAAGAGCGGCATGATAATATCCCAGAAGGCAAAACCCTCCCATGCCACATGCTTGAAATGGGGGGTGATGGCCCGGAAAAAGGGCAGGTCGGCGGCCTGGCTCACCTCCATTAGCACCGGCTGGAAAAAGACCAGGCAGAAAAGGTCAAAACCCCGCAGAACATCGATTGAGCCCAGGCGGACATTCTGAAATGGTTTCTTTGTCATGGTTGTTTATTTAGTTGATCCTGGTACTCCCGATACCTTCCTGTAATCCTTCCGACTTTGCCAGAACGGTGATTGTTCCGGCCTTTTCCGGCCTGACAATCACCTGGCATCGGCCCCGGTAGCTGTTTACCAGGGGCTGCTGAAAGCTGTGCATGTCCTGCGGATTATCATTGCCCACGGCCTGCAGCCGGCCTCCGGTGATCTCCAGCTCCACCGGCAGTTGACTGTGGGGGACTACCAGCCCGTTTTCATCCACAATCTCAACATTGAAATAGGCCAGATCGTCACCGGCCATGGAAAGGCTCTCTTCCTCGGGGGTCACCCTGACGGAGAAGGGTTTCCCGGTGGTTTTCAAAACCTGGCGGGCGACTTCCATTCCATCCGAAAGAGCGATGGCCGTGAGTTCACCCTGCTGATAGGGCACTTCGAACTGTGCAGTGAGTCTGGTGCTGTCCGATACTTCCTTTGTCGCGATCACCTCCCCGTTCAGTTCGAGGCGCACCTGTTTGCAACGGGTGTAAACCGACACCAGGAAGTTCTTCCCTTCGTGGCCTTCCCAGTTCCAGCATTTCCACTCGTTGGGCCACCCCCAGTAACTGACGAACTCTTTTTTACCCTCCGGAAGGGGGGCGTGGACCATCATCTCAAGGGGGGAGTTGCGCCACACCACATCACGGAAATACATCTGCGGTTTTTTAACGCCGGTGATGCTGATATCGCCGCAGTTGGCGTTGAACCAAGGCCAGGGGGGTGCGAAAACTGCCCGATCGCCTTCCAGCCAGGTATGGCCGATCCCCGACTCCCCGAGATAGTCCATGCCGGTCCACACGAAATCGCCGATCACATAAGGCTGTTTTTCCACCATCTGCCAGTTTTCAAAGGCCTCTTTGGGCACCGATTCCGTGCCGAGTATGATTCTTTCCGGAAATTTCAAATGGTCGGGTTCATACTGCTGCCACTGGTAATTGTAACCGTGGACGTCCAGTTGGGCAAACGCGGGCGCGGTATCGTCCCAGATTGTTCCCGGGTTATCCCAGAAACCGCAAACAGCCTGGGTCACGGGACGGGTGGGGTCAAGCGATTTGACCTTTTCCGACAGCATCCTGTAAAGGGCCTGTCCGGAGGAGTCGGCACGTTCCTGAATTTCGTTGCCGACGCTCCAGATGATGATGGAAGGGTGATTGCGGTCGCGCAGCACCATCGCTTCGATATCCTTTTCCCACCACTCATCGAAGAAACGGTGGTAGTCCTGTGGGTTCTTGGGTTTTTGCCATTGGTCGAAAGACTCATCCATGACAAGCATCCCCAGTTCGTCACATGCATCAAGGAAGTGCTGCGACGGGGGATTGTGGGCGGTGCGGATGGCGTTGAAGCCTGCCTCCTTCATGGTCTTCACCCTCCGGAATTCGGCCGTCCGGAATGCCGCAGATCCCAAAGGACCGTTGTCGTGGTGGAGGCATCCCCCTTTTAACAGTACAGGCTCCCCGTTCAGGAGGAAACCTTCTTCCGCGGAAAAGGCGATGCTTCGGATGCCGAAACGCTCTTCCACGGAATCAAGCACCTTATCACCCTCCCTGATCTGTACCTCCAGGGTATAAAGGTTGGGATCTCCGGGGGACCAGAGGGCAGGGTCCGCCACTTCGGTTTCCATTTGGACGGCCCGGGTCTCCCCCGCTTTGACGGCCACTTTCTGTTCATCCGCCGCCACTTCCCTGTTGGCACTGTTTTTCATTCTGATGGTTACCAGCACCTCCTTATCTTCCACGGAACCATTAATGGCGCTGACCTCTGTTTTAATCAGTGCTTTCTCAGAAGTCACAGAAGGCGTGGTGATATAAATCCCCCACAGAGGCAGGTGGACGGGATGGGTTATAATGAGTTTCACGTCGCGGTAAATGCCTGATCCGCTGTACCAGCGCGAGTTTTTCCCTTCATTTTTAACCTGTACAGCCAGCAGGTTCTCCTCACCCGCGGGAAGGAGATGGGGGGTCAGGTCATAAGAGAAGGCCGTATAGCCATAGGGATGCTTCCCGAGGTGGTTCCCGTTGATCCATACATCGGCGTCCATGTAAACCCCATCGAAAAGCAGGGTCACCAGTTTGTCCTGATCCTCCTTCCCCAGGGTGAAGTGTTTGCGGTACCAGGCTGTACCGCCCATTACATGGCCGGTAGATGCACTGCCGGCACTTTTCTCCGAGAAAGGTCCGATCTGTTTCACCCCTTCCTGTGGAGGAAGGTCCTCGATGCTGTAATCATGGGGCAGGTCGAGGGTGCGCCAGGAAGAATCATCCAGGGTTGGATCCTGACCATTTTCCACGTCGGCGCGGAGAAACTTCCAGTTGGCGTTAAGGACCACCTCGCGTGAGGAGTCAGGTTGGGCACAGGCCGTAATCAGCAGACCGGCGATGAAGAGGGAGAGCAAATGCTTACGTTTCATATTGTTTCAGGTTAATTCTAAGGTTGAACTTCTTATTCTTTAGGCTGTTATTCGCTTGGCAGCGGGTGTGAAGCCTGGATTTTCAAAAACTGCAGGAAGTTGGAAGTCAATTCATTG
>MTKZ01042513.1_pt2 | contig 14771 bp, 14 predicted proteins | sample 1042781 | NCBI WGS metagenome assembly MTKZ01 (sample SAMN06212207, study PRJNA360539) | anaerobic digester metagenome | biome: Wastewater treatment plant; material: sludge; isolation source: anaerobic digester fed with sludge from wastewater treatment plant | place: Denmark: WWTP Viborg ...
TTTGGTCAAGCCGTTCTCGTTTGATGAACTTTTGGCGCGGGTGCGGGCCATGGGCCGCCGCACCGCCGCCGATGCCGTTGGCGACGAGCTGCGCTGCGGCGAGATCGTGATGGACTTGCGCGCTCACGCTGCGCGGCGCGGATTGCGCTCGCTGGAGTTAACCGCCACCGAATGGTCGCTGCTGGAATATCTGATGCGGCACCGCGGGCAGGCCCTCTCGCGCCAGCAAATTTTGGATTCCGTGTGGTCATACGAGCGCGATGTGCAGCCCAAGATGGTGGACATTTACGTGTCTTATCTTCGCCGCGCCATCAACGCCGATGGCGAAATTGACCCCATTGAAGCCGTGCGCGGCATTGGCTATAAGTTTGAGATATGAAGTCAGAAGTCAGAAAAGAATTTGTGATTCGTAATTAAAAATATGCGTGCCGCACTAAACCGCCTCCGCCTGCGTTTGATGGCTCTCACCATCGTTGTGGGGCTTGCCTTTGTCATTTTGTTGGGCGGGGTAACCTATCTTCTGGTAGAGGGATACCTGGAATCCAATGTTGATTTGGCCTTGCGCTCGCGCATGGCATTGGAGTTCTTTACGCTGCGGGCGACTGTGCCAGCCGAGTTGTCCAGCGCCAGCGCGCAAATGCCATCGCCCCGCCCGCGCCGCAACAACAACACAACCAGCAATGGCGCTTCTGTTGATGATGACCACCGCGACGACCAGCCACCCATCATGCCGCAAGGGCCATCTCAGCCAGAGGGCGATTTGGCGGCGGTGAACGTGTTGTTTTTGGATGCGTCTGGTCTGCCGCTGTTTAGCCGCACCAACATCACCGGCAGCGCCATGCTCGTGAACATGGCCTCACTCAACGCCGCATCGGCCAATGGCAACGACCTGCGCACCATCACGGCAGATGGCGAGCGCACCCGCATTCTCACCTACCGCGTGGACTCGCCAAACTTTACCGCGCCGGTCATCGTGCAGGTCAGCCGTTCGCTGGCCAATCAGGATGGAATTTTGAAGGGCCTTTTGCTGGCTTTGGGCGCGATGGCCGCGCTGGCTGCGGCAGTTTTGGGCGCTGGGAGCTGGTGGCTGTCCGGGCGCTCCATCCAACCCGCCCAGCAGGCTTGGGAACAGCAACAACGATTTGTGGCCAACGCCAGCCACGAACTGCGCACGCCGCTCACCCTCATCCGTGCCAGCGCCGATGTAATGCAGCGCAATTTGGATGACATTGAACAGCGCGAGGGCGAATTTGTGCAAGACCAGCGCGATTTGCTGAACGATGTGATGGGCGAGGTGGATCACACCACCCGGCTGGTGGAAGATTTGTTGCTGCTTTCGCGGCTGGATGCCCACCAACTCAAACTGGTGCGCGAGGAGGTGGACGCGCCCGCCATGCTGAGCGATGTGCAACGCCAAGTGCAGCGCATCGCCGATGACCGCAAAATTTCGGTCAAGGTGGGCGCGGCGGCGGGGGCCGTTTTTGCGGATGTGACCCGCCTGCGCCAGATTTTGCTCATTTTGATGGATAACGCATTGCGCCACACCAAACCCGGCGGCAGCGTCACGCTGGAAGCCGCAGAACGCGGCGCAATGACCGAGATCTCGGTGAGTGACACCGGCGAGGGCATCGCGCCCCATGATTTGTTGCGCGTGTTCGAGCGCTTTAATCAAGCGGATACCTCTCACACCACCAAAGGCAGCGCCGGGCTGGGGTTGTCCATCGCCCGCGGGCTGGTGGAGGCGCACGGCGGGCGCATCGGGTTCGAGAGCGCCATCGGCCAGGGCACACGGGTGAATGTGATTTTGCCAGCAAGCGCGTGAAACTTGACCGGAGACAGGAGACGGTTACGAAACACCATCTTCCGTCTCCCGTCTCCCGTCTTTTTGCCTCGTGCTAACATGCCGCGCTATGCGATTCACCTCAACCTTTCCTGTGCGCTCGTATGAAGTTGGCGCGGACAATTTGCTCCATCACGGCCACATCGCCCGGTTTGTGCTGCACGCGGGCGACCTTGTGACCACCGCCCTCGGCATGGATAGCGCGTGGATGGAAGCGCACGATTCGTTTTTTGTGGTGCGCGGGTTGCAACTGGAATTTGAGAGCGGCGCCAAAGAAGGCGAAATGCTGCAACTGGTCACCTGGCTAAGCGAGGCCAAGCGCGTGCGCGGCTACCGCCAGGTCAAGTTCACCAGCGCGGAAGATGGCCGCGCCATCGCCAACGCGCAACTGGACTGGGTGTATGTCTCTCGCGCCACGCTGGCGCCCGCGCGTATGCCCGCCGACATGCTGGAGCGCCTGGCGCTGGAGGACGAACGCGCCTGCGCTCATGCGTGGCAGGCTGGGGTGGAAGTTGGCCCGGCGTTTGAGTTTTTGTGCGCGGCGCAGCACCGCGATCTTGACCAGTTGCGGCATGTGAACACCGCCGTGTATGTGGAATGGTTTGAGCAGGCCTTTTGCGAGGCCGAGCGAACCACGCCGGCCCAAATTCGCGGGCACAAGCTGGAGTTTTTGCGCCAAACCCTGCTCGGCGAGCCGATGCGCATTGTGAGCCAGCGCACCGCCACCGGCGTGTGGCGGCAAGAACTGCGCCACGCTCACACCGGTGAGGTTCATGTGCGGGATGAGTTGTGGGTGTAAAAGCAAACTTACGCAAACTTTTCGCCCTTCACCCTTTTTATTCCACTTCTTCAATCAGCCGCAAAAGCTCGCCCACGCTCCACGCCTGAGCCACGCAGCCACGGCCTTTGTGCGGCGGGTCGCCATCAAACACCTCGGCAATTTGGCCCAGCCCAAAGGTTTCCAGGCAGCCCTCAAAACCCCTCAGCCAGCGGTGGGCCTGCTTTAGACTTTGGTCGCTGCGCTTGTTTACCTTAAGATACGCGCTGACAAACGGGCCAATGAGCCACGCCCACACCGTGCCCTGGTGAGACGCGCTGTCTCGGCTGATGGTGTTGCCCTCGCACCGCCCGCGGTAGTTGTAATCGCTGGGGGCCAAACTGCGCAACCCAAACGGGGTGAGCAAATCGCGCTCCACCGCCCCCACCACCCGCTTTGCGCGGTCGGGGTCGTTCAAAATGGCGTGATGCAAACTGATAGCAAACAATTGGTTGGGGCGCATGGAGCCATCCGGCCCGTCGTTGGAAATCACATCGTATAAGCAGCCCGCAGATTCATTCCAAAAAAGGGCGTTAAAGCTGGCTTGCGCCCGCTCGGCCAACTCGGCGCCTTGCTCGCGCACGGCCTCATCGCCAAACTGCGCGGCCAGATCGCCCAAAATGCGCAGCGCGTTAAACCACAACGCCTGAATCTCCACTGGTTTTCCGTAACGCGGGGTGACCACCCAGTTGTTCACCTTGGCGTCCATCCACGTGAGTTGAAAGCCCTCTTCGCCGCCGCTCAGCAGGCCGTCTTCGTCCATGTGGATGTGGTCCCGCGCGCCTTTGATGTGCCACGCCAGAGCTTCTTTGAGCGCGGGGTAAATATGCTCGCGCACAAATTCGGCATCGCCGGTTTTTGCCAGCAAGGCGCGGGTGGCCTCAAACATCCAGAGCGTCCCATCAATCGTGTTGTATTCCACCTTGGCGCCCTCGGCCAAATCGCCGCTGTCCAAAAAGCGGTTGGGGATCATGCCATCGCTCATGGCGCCGGCAAACACGCGCAAAATGCTGCGGGCCACATCCACCCGCCCGGTGGTCAGCGCCAAACCGGGCAAAGCGATCATCGCGTCGCGGCCCCAATCGGTGAACCAGGGGTAACCGGCGATGATGCTGAAGCCATCGCCGCGCTTGACGATGAATTGATCTGCGGCGAGCGCCAGCGTTTTTGCCAGCCCAGTTAACGATGAGTGCGTGCGCGGCGCGGTTTTGGCCGTGGCGGCGCGGCGGGCCAGCTCATTTTTGCGCAACTCTGGCAGGCGGCTGATGGGGCGCGCCTCGGTGGAGGCGATGATTTTGCAAGATGTTTCGCCGCCAGCCAAAACCACATCCAGATCAAATTTGAGCGTGAACGGATTGAACAAATCCTCAACATGGTCGTAACCGCGCTCTTTTTCCACCAAATAGGTGAAGGCGTTATACCAATCGCCGCCAATGCTCACGCGGTTGGCGTTGTGCGTCATGTTCAGCGCGGGGATGGATGGATATGGCTGCACGGTGAGCATGCCATCAACCTCAGCCACATTGCGGTTAAAGCTGTCGCTCATCCGCGCCACATCATGATAGTTGCGCGCAGTGATGAGCGGGCGCAGCTCCAGCTTTGCGCCTTTCAACTTTGCCACATCGCCAGAGAAAGCGTATTCAATGCACACGGTGTTCTCGCCATGCACAAGGAAAACTGTTTTTTCAACAATCACGCCTGCGCAGTCGAACGTAAACGTGGGAAAAGGATCCATCCGGAAAGATGTTTGCAACGCGTAGCTGTGCGGAAAAACAATACCCGGATACTGGTTGCTGGAAAGCTCAAATTTTTGTTCGTCGCCGGTTTCTCCATCCGGGCGCAACGATAAAAGCCCTTCCAGTTTGGCAAGCAGCAAATGGCGGCCTGCGGGCGGGCGGGTGGCCGCCACCAGCAAGCCGTGGTATTTGCGGGTGTTCATGCCGATGGGTGTGGACATGGCAAAACCGCCCAGCCCATTGGTTTCCAGCCATTCCAGTTGAGACGCGGCACCGACATCGTGAAGGATTGAAGAGTCTAGTTGAATCATATACATGCCTAGCTGGTCTGAATGTTAATCCAGTTTGCAATTCAGTCAACCCAAAAACGCAAAACTTTAAGAGCTTATTTTGTCTTGACAATGCGCGCCCTGCGTCTAACTTCCCTCCGTTTGAAAATAGCGATGATCCGGGTATTCCTCCATCGTCTTGGGGTTGAACGCCCAATGAAATTCCAGCTCATAGGCCAGCGACCGCGCCAATCCGTCCAGCCCGGGGAAAAGCGTGGCGTTGGTGATGTTCATGTAATACAAACTCTCCATCGCCTTCTCGCGAATTTTGTCGGTCTTGAGCACGAACTTGACCAGCGCTTTGTGCGGCTCGCGCGTTTGCGAAATGATGCCCTCAATGGGCGTATCCAGAACGCCCGGCACAAGAAATGTGCCCGATTGGGCGATTTGGCGCTGGCTCATTTGGTATGGCTCTTCGGGCGTGACAAATGGCACAGCATTGCCCATAAAAAAGTTTTTGAAATTTGCCAGGTTGCCGGGATGGGGCACTTTTTTTTGCGATTTTTCGGACGGGAAAACATATTCGATATTTCGCAAAACGGCCATGTTCACCGCCCACACCGCGCAATCGGTTTTGGCTTTTTCCAGCGCAAAAAATGCGGCCACAAATGGCGACCACGTGAAATCTAGCAGCCGGGTGACCCCGCCATGATGCTGGATGAGCGCCAGCCATTGCAGGGTGTCATCTTGATCTGGCACATGCTCCAGAAATAACTGCGCCTTGCGCCGAAAGATGCGAATGATGCGATCTTCCTGATGAGGCCAGCTTTTTTGGTGAATTTTGTAATCAATGAAGTAGCGCGACAAGCTGCTGTTTAGTGACCATTCGCTTTTGCTTTGCCCGCGAAAAGCCCAGCGCCGATATTTCGGCCCGGTCACCAGCCGTTGAAAATCGCTCCACGTCTCAATCACCCGAATTTGGTTGCGGGTGAGGTAATCTGAGGTTTGCGTTGCCATTTTGTGTTTGAGTTTAGGTTTACGTTCACGTTTACGTTTGCGTCTACGTTCACGTTCACGTTCACGTCTACGTCTGCGTTCACGTCTACGTTTACGTTCACGTCTACGTTTACGTTCACGTTTACGGTCACGTCTACGTCTACGTTTAGATTTGCAAAACTTACATTTTTGTCAACATGCTCACAATTCTGACAAGCAAATGCTTTCCTTGGGCATAGGTTTCCTGTGAAATTTTGCCTCGTATTTTGAGAGCATCGAATATCGCTCCGCATTCCATGGCGCTGCCCCTTGCAATGCTATAAAAACGTCGTTTGTCATTGATTCCAGATTTTCCAGCGCCTTCTGCAATATTCAAGGGAATTGATAAAGCGGCTCTGTCAAGCTGATTATTTATTGCCCCGCTCCCGGATGGCAGATTGCCCAAAATCTCATCCGCAAGGGCCAAAAAAGTAATTGAAGCCTGATAAACATCCAACTTTTCGTGTCCAAGTATTTGTGGCTCAGTCATAAGCAAAATATCCAAAGAGTGATATTTAGAATTTTTACGTCTACGTTTACGGTCACGTCTACGTTCACGTTCACGGTCACGTCTACGTTCACGTCTACGTCTACGTTTGCGTTTACGTCTACGTCCACGTCTACGTTTACGGTCACGTCTACCTCTACGNNTCTACGTTTACGGTCACGTCTACGTCTGCGTTTACGTTCACGTTTACGTCTACGTTGACGTTTACGTTCACGTCTGCGTTCACGGTCACGTCTACGTCTGCGTTCACGTCTACGTTTACGGTCACGGTCACATCTGCGTTTATGATTATAGGTTCTATGACCTCATCTCAACTCACCGCCATCGCCCAAGCCATCGGAACCCCATGCTACGTGTATGACCGCGCCCGGTTGGAGCGCAACTACCAGCGGCTGGCGCAGGCATTCAAAGGCGGAATTCATTACGCCGTCAAAGCGAACAACAATCTTGAAATTTTAAAAATTCTTCTGGGCATGGGCGCGGGGTTTGATGTGGTGAGCGTCGGCGAGATGAACGCCGCCTTGCGCGCGGGCGCAGCCCCATCCAGCATTGTGTTTGCGGGCGTGGGCAAACGCGATGATGAACTGATCGCCGCGCTGGAGGCGGGCATTGGCTGGATTAACGTGGAGAGCGCGGAGGAGCTGGGCGTGCTGAGCGAGCTGGCGCAGGCGCGCGGGCGCATGGCGCAGGTCGCGTTGCGCATCAACCCGGGCGTAGACCCGCACACGCACCGCTATTTGGCAACCGGCAAACACGGCAGCAAGTTTGGCGTGGATGGCGAAGAAGCGCTCGACCTGATCGCCAACCGCGCGAACTTTCCCGGCGTGAGCATCGCCGGGCTGCATGTGCACATTGGCTCAATGATCAGCGAGGTGGAGCCGTATGCCGACGCGTTGATGGTGATGGGCAATCTTGTGACGCAGGCCCGCGCGCTGGGCGCAAACATCACCGCGCTGGATATGGGAAGCGGCTTTGGCATTGCCTACGACGAGACGCAAACCGCCGCGCCGCTTGGCCCCATCGCCCAAAGCATGATGGCCCGCGCAAAGGAGCTGGGCGTGGCGCTGCACATTGAGCCGGGGCGCAGCATTGTTGGCGACGCGGGCGTGTTGCTCGCCCGCGTGCTGTACACAAAAACCAACGGCGACACGCCGTATGTAATCGTAGACGCGGCCATGAACGACCTCATCCGCCCGGCGTTGTATGGGGCAAAACACCGCGTAACGCCGGTGGGTGATGTGGCCGGGAAGGCCGCGCCCGTGAACGTGGTGGGGCCGGTGTGCGAGAGCGGCGATGTGCTTGCCACATCCGCGTTGCTGCCGCCGATAAAGCGCGGCGACCTGCTGCAAATTCACGATGTGGGCGCGTATGGCATGAGCATGGCCAGCAACTACAACTTGCGTCCACGCGCCGCAGAGGTCTTGATCGAAGGCGACACGTGGCGGGTGATTCGCCCACGGGAAAACGTGGACGATTTGGTGACTGGCTGATTCCATCTATCACATCAGCTTGTCAGCTTGTCGCCTTGTCACTCGCTCACCCACCCATCGCATCATCCTCTGGGCATTTCCACCCGGTTGCCGGGTTCGCGGGCAGATGGGGCCGTGCGCCGGGTAGATCGCCCATTTTCCACGCTTAGCCGCGAGGCCGAATTCCACACCAGCGCAAGTTTGTCGTAATACCGCTCCACGTTGTAGCCCATCCAGTCTTCGCGGTTGCCCGCCTGGAACAACGCGCCACCCACAAATGGCGATGGATGTGAGACGCCATCAACGACCAGCGGGCGACCTTGCACCTCCATAAATCGGCGGCACCATGTGGCCACGTCATCGCCAGTGCGGCCATGCGCCACGAAGCCGCCCACCCCGCCCTCGTCTTCGCCGGTCTCGCTGCAAATCACCCGGCTGGCGCTGTCTGGGTCAAACCCGCATTGAGTAAATAAAAACTGCCAGCGCGTCTCATACCACTGCAATTCGTTATCCTGATAAATATGATCCAGACGCGGGGAATACAAATGATGATCCCACCAAATTTGCCCGGCGTTGTAAGCCGGCGCATACAACGCCCGGATGGCCGAACAAATTTGCGGCTTGGTAAAGTCTGGTGTGCCCATGCTAAACGTGCCCGCCGCGTAGGTGGCCCCGCTAATTTGCCTGATGCGGCCAGCCAGCGCCAGGTCAAACTCGGCGCGCTGGCGTATTTGCTCCACCGTGCCCTGCCCCACCTCGTCGCCTTCGTTCAATCCGGTGTAAATCAGGCGGGCATCGCGGCATCCATCCATTTTGGCGATGGCGCTCTCAACGCTTGGCATGTGACGATCCCAATACGCCCGCACCATCACGGTCGCATCAGGATAGCGATCTTTGAGCGTGGACGCAAAACCGGGGTTGTTCAAAATTATAAAGAAGCGGCAACCCAGTTGCGCCGCGGGGTAACACACTTCCTCGTGGCGGTTAAGCGCGTTTATGCCCATTTGGATGCCGGTTGGCGGCTGCCCAGGCACACTGCCATTAATATCCAAATATTGCGCGGCGCTATACCCCTTACCCACCACAATATCGCCCGCTTTGAGCGGATAGGCTGCCCAGTCCATCTCACCGGAGGTAATAACTTCATCAATATCCAGAACGGTGCCTTCGGGCAAAAGCCCAATGAGGGTTTCTGGCGCGATGCGCGGCGCGTTCCTGACGCGCAACGTGGTGGTAACAGTTGCTTTGGCCATAAATTTAATCCGGCGTTTTTATGAGTTGCATGAAACTATAATTGCGTTACGCAAGCAGACATTTTAAATTCTGTTGTGCGCCTATTTTACTGTGGCACAGGCTCTTTATCGCAAATGGCGTCCGCAGACGTTTGATGACGTCGTTGGACAGGATCACGTGACAACCACCTTGAAAAACCAGGTGGCGACCGGGCGCGTGGGTCACGCCTACCTATTTACCGGCTCGCGCGGGTGCGGCAAAACCACCAGCGCGCGCATCTTTGCCCGCGAGATCAACACCGCCGGGCTGGATGCAGCCAACCCGCAAGCCAAGCGGATGGCCGACGCGATTGCCGAGGGACGCTCGCTGGACATCATCGAAATTGAGGCGGCATCTCACACCAGCGTGGATGACATTCGTGAGCTGCGCGACAAAGTGGGATTTCAGCCCAGCGAATTGCGCTACAAGGTATACATCATTGACGAGGTGCACATGCTGTCCACCTCTGCGTTTAACGCGCTACTCAAAAAGCTGGAAGAACCGCCGCCGCATGTGGAGTTTATCCTGGCCACCACCGACCCGCAGAAAATTCCAGCGACCGTGCTTTCGCGGTGTCAGCGGTTCAATTTCCGCCGGGTTCCCATCAAATTGATTGTGCAGCGCCTGCGCAAATTGTGCGAGGGCGAGGGAATTGAGGCCGATGAGCACGCCCTCACCCTGATGGCGCGGCAGGCAGGCGGCGCCTTGCGCGATGCCGAGAGTTTGCTGGATCAACTTTCATCGTCCAACTCCATGCGCATCACCGCGGGCGATGTGCGCGACCTGCTGGGCGCGACCGATTCCACGACCTTGCGCCGTCTGATGGATTGCCTGATTAGCAAAGACATCCCCGGCGGGTTGGAGGCCATTCAGCAGATGGTTGACCAGGGCGGAGACGCGCGGCAAATGGCACGGCAAATGGTGGACACGCTGCGCAGCGTGATGCAGATTAAGTTTGGCGCGGGCAGCAAAAACAAACCCGCCGAGATGAGCGAGGCCGAGCTAACCGAGCTGGGCGAGGTGGCCGAGCGCATTTCCACGGCGGTGATTCTGCGCGGCATCCGCGCCTTTAGCGGGGCCATCGCCGATATGCGCAACAACGCCGACACACAACTGGCGCTGGAGATGGCGTTTTTGGAATGCCTGACAGATGACGGGCCGAGGATGGATAGCGAACCGAGGACTGAAGACGGAAGACGGAAGACGGTTGTGAATGACAAGGTTGACAAGGTGACGCACGCGCCAGCCATCAGCCACCAGTCACCAGTCATCAGCAATCAGCAACCAGCAACCAGCGACCAGCCAGCAACGTCCGGCGATCAATTTCACACGCTTAAATCGGAATGGAAGCAAATTGTGGCGGCGGTGAACAAGGCCAACAAGCCGGCGGCGGCGGTCTTGCGCTCGTGCCAGCCATTCGCGGTGGTGGGTGATGTGGTGCAACTCAAGGCCGATCACAGTTTTGCCCGCGACCGAATTGAAGACCCAAAGAATAAGTCGGCGGTGGTGAACGCCATCAACCAGATTTTGGGCGGCAAATTCAGCGTGCAAGTGTTCACCGGCGAACCGGAAACGCCGCCCGACCCCGATGAAGACCCCGTGCTGCAAGCCGCCAAGCGTCTGGGCGGGGTGGTGAGATGAGTAATGACGAACAGAGCCTAAAGGTCTCGCAGACCCTTAGGCTCTCTCCCTCACCCCTTGCTCCTTCTGCCCAACGCGTGCAAGATGCGCTCCACGCGCGGGGGCTTAGCCTGCGCGTGAAGGAGTTCCCGGCCAGCACCCGCACCGCGCAAGAAGCCGCCAACGCGGTGGGCTGCGAGGTGGGGCAAATTGTCAAATCGCTCATTTTTAAGAGCGCGGGCGGCAAAGCCATTTTGGTGGTCGCCAGCGGCGCAAACCGGGTGGATGAGGCGGCCATTGCCCAGGCTTTGGGCGAGAAGATTGGCAAGGCCGACGCGGATTTTGTGCGCGAACAAACTGGCTTTGTCATTGGCGGCGTGCCGCCGGTGGGGCATCTTCAGCCGCTCACCACTTTTGTGGATGAGGACCTGGCGGGCTATGAGGTTATTTGGGCGGCGGCGGGCACACCAAACGCGGTTTTTCAATTGACCGCCGCAGATCTCATCGGCATGACAAATGGCGTGGTGATGCGCGTGAAGAAACCTTGAAATTTGACGGAAGACGGAGGACGGGAGACGGAAGTGGTGTCGTCTCCCGTCTTCTGTCCTCCGTCTTTGTGCAACTTTGAAACTTGAATTTTCGTAAGGAGAAATATGGCAAAAGGACGACGAACAGATTGGAAACCGGGCGGAGTTCCGCAAAATAATGGCGGGATTCAGCCGGGGCTGGTCAATCAAATTCAGCAAATGCAAGATGAGATGCGCAAAACGCAAGAAGCGCTGGAAAGCGAAGTGCTGACCATCAAGGCGGCGGGCGGCGCAATTGAGATCATTATCACCGGGCATCAGCGACTGCAAAGCATCAAGATTGACCCGGCGCTGGTTGACCCCGCCGATGTGCCGATGTTGGAAGACACGCTGCTCACGGCGGTCAATGAGGCGCTGGAGAAGTCTCAGACGCACGCCGCGCAACGCATGGAAGCCGTGACCGGCGGAATGCAAATACCGGGGTTGATGTAATTGTTTTGAGCGACGGAAGACCGAGGACGGAAGACGACTATTTTCCGTCACCCGTCTTCCGTCTTCGGTCAATTCAAACTCATGCCCTCACAAAAATCTCTCCCGCCCTCCGTCACCCGGCTGGTAGATGCGCTGGCGCAACTGCCGGGGATCGGGCCAAAGTCGGCCTCGCGCATCACATTTTATTTGTTGCGCGCGCCAGCAGATCAATCGCTGGCGATTGCCGACGCGCTGAAAGATTTGAAGGCGCGGACGAAGCTGTGCAGCGCATGCTTCAACATCACCGAGAGCGACCCGTGCGAGATTTGCGCGGAGGGCACGCGCGACAAAGGCGTGATTTGCGTGGTGGAAGAACCGCTGGATGTGGCCGCGATTGAGCGGGCGCGTTCTTTCAACGGGCTATACCATGTGCTGCATGGGGTCATCTCTCCCATGAACGGCATCGGGCCGGATGACCTGAAAATTAACGCGCTTCTGGGCCGCATCAGCCGCGCCCAAACGCCCGTGCGAGAAATAATTTTGGCGCTAAACCCAACACTGGAAGGCGAGAACACCAGCGCGTTTTTGCACCGCAAGCTGGCCCCGTTTAATGTGAAGGTGACCCGGCTGGCGCGCGGCTTGCCCGTTGGCGGAGATTTGGAATACGCCGACGAAATCACGCTTTCCAGAGCGTTGGAAGGAAGACAGGATATGTAAGTTGGGGGCTAGGGATTAGGGGATTGGGGCTGGAAAACAAAACCAACCCCCAACTCCCAACCCCCAGCTCCTAAAAAGGGGATCAAATATGTCAGAAAGTTATACCAATGCAGCGGGTCAGCGCATAGACATGCCCGACCCAACGGTGGCGATGAGCGGCGCAACAATGGGCGGCTCGTCGTTCAAGATCATCGGCTCCACCATGCAGGCCCTCACGCTTACGATGAAGCGCGGGGCGACGTTTTATGCCGAGACCGGCGGGATGAGCTGGATGAGCGATGGCATCGCCATGAACACAACGATGGGCGGCGGGCTGGGCGGGCTGTTCAAGCGCGCCGTGTCTGGCGAGTCATTGTTCACGGTAGATTATGTGGCCGAGCGCGATAATCCTCTGCTAGCCTTTAGCAGCGAAACGCCGGGGAAAATTATCCCGGTCAACCTCGCGGCGGGTCAGAGCATCATCGCCCAAAAAGATTCCTTCCTGGTGGCCGAGAAAAGTGTTGCGTTTAGCATTTTGTTCCGGCGCAAACTGGGCACAGGGCTGTTTGGCGGCGAGGGGTTTATTTTGCAAAAGTTTGATGGCCCCGGCACGGTGTTTGTGGCCTTTGATGGCGAAATTGTGGAATACACGCTTGGCCCCGGCGAGAAGCTCAAGGTGGATACGGGTCACGTGGCGATGTTTGAGCCAACGGTGAACTTTGACATTGAGATGATCAAAGGCTTTAAGAATATGTTGTTTGGCGGCGAGGGCCTCTTTCTGGCGCGGCTGACCGGACCGGGACGGGTGTGGCTGCAAACAATGCCCATCAGCAAACTGGCCGGGGCGTTGATGGCGTATATGCCCCGCGCCGAAGGCTCAAACGAGAGCGGGATCAAGATTAATCTGGGCGGATGAGGATCGCGGCTCAGCGCGCCATTCGCTTCACAAGGCCGTGTTCCGGGTTGAGTTGCAACAAATCCCATTGATTGCCATATAAATCTTGGAACACGGCCACAACTCCATAATCTGCTTGCTTGGGTTCACGCACAAACTTGACCCCCTGAGCTTTCATTTTTTCGTAGTCTCGCCAAAAATCATCGGTGTTTAAAAACAAAAACACGCGCCCGCCGGTTTGATTTCCGATAAACGATTCCTGCTCTTCTTTTGAAGCCCGCGCCAGCAGCACGGTTGCCCCGCTGGAATGCGGCGGCGCTACCACCACCCATCGTTTATCTTGTTCTGGCTGATAGGTGTCTTCCAGCAGCTCGAACCCCAGTTTTTGGGTATAAAACGCAATGGCTTCATCGTACTCTTTCACGACCAAAGCAACGTGAATAATTTCTTGTCTCATGGCTCATTTTCGCTCTTTATCAAAAGTTGGTGGCAGCGCCGTGCGCATTTTTGCAAAAGCCGATGGGGCGGCGCGAGCCTTCCACGCGTTGATGACCGCTTGCGCGTTGTCATTCACCGGCCGCGTTGAATCCACCTCGAAATCGTAGGCGCAAAACGCGTGAGTGGTCTCAAAGTCGGCTTTGGCCTCGCCAATTCGTCTGTCCCCTCGCGCCCGTTCGCGGCGTTCAAGCTCATCCAGCGGGCAATGCAGCCCCACAAAAAAGACATCGTGACCAGCCAGCAACACAAGAAGGCGCGTCATCCAAGCTTGCGTTTCCACGATGTGCTCAATGATCAAATTGTTGCCCGCGCCTGCCAGGGCGGGCAGAGTGCGATGGAAACCCTCAAAGAACTGCGCCCGGAGCGAAGGCCACGGAAATTCGCCGCTTTTTATTCTGGCGCTGGGCAAAATTTTGGCGGCGATGAGGTGGTCAATCGAGTAATGCCAGAAAGGTTCATCCAGCGCGTCTTGCAACGCCGCCGCCAGCGTGGATTTGCCGGAGCTTGACGCGCCGTTTAGCAAAATAATCTTCCCACGCGGTTGCGCAGGCTGGGCCGCTGGGGATGCTGGCTTAACGCCGACCATGAGATATTGCGTTTATCCAAAACTCACGGCGCAAGCAGGTCCACTTTCACGATGGAATTTGGCGATGCGTTTTGCAAAAGCGCGGCAAGCGCCTCGCCCGCCTGTTTCAGGCTGTCTATTGGCATTGGGCTCAACCGGTCAATGACAAACCACAAATTTTTTGTCTCGCTTGTGATGGCTGTCCGTTTGCATTGACGCCAATTCCACCGCCGGCAGGTCACACCCACTTCATCCCTCCAGACCACCTCGCCAACTTCGACCGTTTCAAGAACTGGTGCGCCTTCTTTTACCGTGTCAAACGTTTCGGCGCCATCGGCAATGGCAAGTTTGGGCAGGCCAACATATTTGGAAATATCCCCGCCCCCAAAGGGCGCACCCCAACACAGGCTGAGCGCGTTGTATGAATTTACAAGGTCGTTGATGTCTGGCAAACCGCCATCTTTGGCGTAGCGCTTAAACAAGCTTTCCAACGAGGAAGGCGTCTTTTTGGGCGCTGCGCCAAATTTTTTGTAGGCCTCTCTCCAGGCGTCAA
>MTKZ01123195.1_pt1 | contig 14764 bp, 13 predicted proteins | sample 1042781 | NCBI WGS metagenome assembly MTKZ01 (sample SAMN06212207, study PRJNA360539) | anaerobic digester metagenome | biome: Wastewater treatment plant; material: sludge; isolation source: anaerobic digester fed with sludge from wastewater treatment plant | place: Denmark: WWTP Viborg ...
CTCCTGCCTCGGGCTCGCCCGACGGCGATGTGGGCAGCCCGAACGGGTTGCCGGACTGCAATCCTGCGCCGCCGGTAACGGTCCAGCCATTCAGGCCATCATCGAACGTTCCGTTGGTCACACCGGCCCATGCCACTGTTCCCAAGCTGAGGAGTAACAATCCTGCCGCTAGTGTTTTCATCGCATACCCTCCGTAACTATTGAAGCTAACGACGTGCCGTTTGCCCACGCGGCACACAGCACAAGATCTGCACACAGCTGTCTCGTCAAGCAGGACTCAACGGGAGATGAGCTTTTCCCAACTCTGCCTCTCCTGCTTTCCATCCTCCATCTTCCCCAAAGGGGATACGCACTACACCTGTATCTTACCGAGGGAGCAGACGAAGTCAAGGGATATCTCTGCTCTCTCGACCTCGATTGTTGCAGAAGCGGATCAGACCTTCAGTATCAATGGCGACCTATTATAGCGTAAGTGTCAGTCTTATTCAAAAGGCACATGTCAGTATTCTGTTCGGTGGTCCCAGGGCTTTTCCGTCGCATCAGAATGGCTCCAAAACCCCTTGGCGGTCGATCTGATAGGATTATCGGAACCGAGGACGAGGCAGGCGGCGATGACAAAATGCTAATCTCATTATAAGTAAATGTCGTATGCGAGCCGCACTCAGGCCGATGAAGTAGCGAGCCAAGCATCCGACCGAGCTGAGAGGGGCGGTTCAGAGATCGCCTCGCTGCCTGCCCCAGGCGACGGCCAGGGGGATGCCGGCGGTCAGCGGCGTTTGTGGCTCGTAGCCGAGCAATTGGCGGGCCTTGGAGATGTCGGCAACGTATCGCATGACCTCGCCCGGCCGGGCCGGTTCATAGGTGACCTTCGGTGTCTTACCCAGTGCCAGAGAGATGATGTTCACCGCGTCGACCAGCGTGCTGCCTTGGCCATAGGCCACGTTAACGGTCTGGTTGGCGACACGGCCGGCGACCAGAGCGTCAATCCCGCGGCAGATGCCATCGATGCAATCGTCGATATAGGTGAAGTCGAACACCTTCTCCTTGCCGTAGACGACAATCGGCTCATCCCGGGCGATACGGCGCATGAAAAGCGGGAGAACCCGCTCCATCCGCTCGATGTCGTTGTCATAGCGGCCGTAGACGTTGCTGAAGCGAAAAACCAGGTAGGGCAATTCGTAGCATTGAGCATACGAGTAGATGAACGCCTCGCCCGAGATCTTGCTGGCCGAGTAGGGGCTCTCGGCCACGACGAAGTCCGCCGCGGCCTCTTCGGTGACGTGGCGGTGAATGTCGCCGTACACCTCTCGCGAGCTGCCGAAGATCAGGGGCAGCCGGTGCTTCCGGGCGTAGTCGAGCACGTTGAAACACATGGTCACGTTCTCGAGGGCCCGCCCGGGGTATTCGACAAGCTCAAAGACCTTGGCGTAGGCGGCCAGGTGCACCACCAGATCGAATGGGCCCGCGGGGTAGTCCTTTTCACGAGCGCTGTTCAGGTCGATCAGGCAGGTCTCGATCTCGTCGGTCCAGGGGTTGGGACGGCGGTCGATGCCCGCGACCTTGTCGCCGCGGGCCTGAAGGGCCAACGCCAGATTCGTCCCGATCTGTCCGCTCGATCCGGTGATGAGCACACGCATGCTGAATGAACCTCGTCGTTTCTGCGAAGACGGATCGGCCGCAGCTCGCTGCCCGGTTTCCGACCCGACCGCGCGGGGAGTATACCCGTACTCCGTGGGACACGCCAACCACGCGTGCTTCCGCCGACGCCGGTTCGGCTTGACGAGCTTTCGGCGTGCCTCTACCCTGCTGATCGTTGTTCACATGAGCGGCCTCTTTGTCTGTCCGGCTTGTGCGGGAGACGTCGTTTGAACTCGTTGGATCTCACCCGATTCGGTTTGAAGCACCTCAACATCATCGACGTGGGCGTCATCGCCGTGTATGCCGCCATCGTGGTAGCCATCGGCGTTTATCTCCAGCGACGGGCTTCCCGCAGCCTGGAGCATTACTTCCTGGCCGGCAAGCAGCTTCCCTGGTGGGCCCTGGGCGTCTCGGGGATGCTGGCCTTCCTGGACATGACCGGCACCATGCTCATTGTCTCCTTCTTGTACATGCTGGGTCCCCGCGGGCTGTACGTCGAGTTTCGCGGCGGGGCGGTGCTGGTGCTGGCCTTTATGATGCTGTGGACCGGCAAGTGGCACTACCGGTCCCAGGTGATGACCGCGGCAGAGTGGTATGTTTACCGCTTTGGAACCGGCGCCATGGCCAAGGCTTCCCGGGTGATCACCGCGGTCGCGGTGATCGTCTTCACTTTCGGCATGCTCGCCTACCTGATCAAGGGCGCGGGTCTGTTTCTGTCCATGTTCCTGCCCTTTTCCCCGTTCATCTGCGCTTTGCTGATGATCCTGTTGACCATCGCCTACACGCTTCTTTCAGGGTTTTATGGCGTTGTCTACACCGATCTCTTCCAGTCTCTCATCATCCTGGTCAGCGTGGTGATCATCACCGTCACGGCGACCTTCGAGGTTGGCCAGTACACCGGCAGCATCGATGAGCTTGCCCAACAGGTGACGGGGATGAAGAACTGGACCAGTAGCGCACCCCACTGGTACGTGGAGATGCCCGAAGGGTACAAGGAGTTCAATCTTCTGTTCCTCGTCGCGTTCTTCTATCTGTTCCGTAACATCCTGGGCGGCATGGGCAGCACGGGCGCTGATCCTCGGTACTTCGGGGCCCGCAGCGAACGCGAATGCGGCCTGCTGAGCTTCTTCTGGACCTGGCTGATGACCTTCCGCTGGCCGATGATGATGGGCTTCGCCGTCATGGGTCTTTTTCTCGTCCGCCAGATGTTTCCCGACCAGAAGGCGCTCGCCGATGCCTCCCGGCTCGTCAAGCAGCATTACGTCCGGCAGGCGTTCCCGGATGAGGCGGGGGCGATGGAGAATCCCGCAAGGATCGAGAAGGCCATTCCCAAGAGCCGCTGGGAAGAGTCGATAACCGGTATCATTCGCCAGCAGGACAAGCACCCGGAGCTGGTGACGTCGCTCAAGAAATCGCTCGGCGAAGAGCAGTGGGAAAGCAAGCTCGACATGGTCGGATACGAGGGCACGGTGAACCCGGAGCGGATCCGCCCGCGGTCATTCTGATGCGCATTCCCGTGGGGCTTCGGGGCCTGTTTCTGATCTCCCTGGTGGCCGCCGCCATGTCCACCTTCGCGCCGACGGTCAACGTCGCCACCGCTCAATTCACCAGGGACATCTATCAGGCCTTCCTGCGCCCGCGGGCCAGCAACTTCGAAATGATCGCGGCCAGTTGGGGTTTCGGCGTCATACTGACCGCCGGCGGTTTTTTGATGGCTTACACCACGGCCAGCATCAACCAGATCTGGGATTGGATCATCATGGGCCTGACCGCCGCGCTGGCCATTCCGGGCGTGTTGCGCCTTCACTGGTGGCGATTCAATGCCGGGGGAGTCGTGGTGGGGACTTTCGTCGGCCTGGTGGGGGCGATGATTCAGCATTATTTGGACCCCGGGATGGATCCCTACTGGAAGTTCGCCCTCAATTCATGCATCGCCCTGGTCGGGGCGATTGCGGGCACCTACCTGACCGCGCCGGCGGACCCGAAGGTCGTCGAGCATTTCTACAAGACGACCAGGCCGTTCGGGATCTGGGGCCCCCTCAAGCAGACGTTGCATCCCGACACACGGAAAGCCATGGAGCGCGAACACTTTTATGACCTGGCGGCCCTGCCCTTTGCCCTCTTATGGCAGATCACGCTTTTCCTCCTGCCCATGCAGTTCATTATCCACGCGTGGCGAAGCTTCGCGGTTACCCTGGTGATATTCGCGATCTCGCTCTTTGGCGTGCTGATGCTCTGGTACAGGAATCTGCCCCCCGCGGACAAGAAACTGCCGACCATCGAGGAGATCGACTCGGGGAGGATCTGAGGCCGATGGGAGTGTGACCCGGCCTCTCGGCCGCACGTCACGTCCGGCCTCCGGACCGTCTGCCGCGCTGTCCGAATTGACACCTGACGCCCGTCTGGTACTGTGTGAAACCGTAGCAGGCGGCGGGCGAGGTCCCGTCGCCTTGGAGAGGTGCCGGAGCGGCTGATCGGGCTGGTTTCGAAAACCAGTGTGCGAGCAATCGTACCGGGGGTTCGAATCCCCCCCTCTCCGTTCTTTTTGGATCGACGCTCGTAGCGCATGAAATGGCCGCGCCATGGGGATCGAGAATATCCGCCACGGCATCGATGAAGCTGGACCGGCTCCCATGCGAAGCGGGACTTGAGAGGTGCGGGTGTTCGACAGGGTGTGAATCTTCTGCCGGGACGTCCGCAGGGACTGGCGGCAGGGGATGCGCCGAGCGACTCCGCGTTGGGTTCGCGGCGATTCGCTCTCTGCGTCTTATGGACGTGTTTGGGGAAGTGTCTGGTGGCGGGTTGGGAGTCCCTGCAGACGGCCTATGGGCCGATCAGCTTCGTGACCTCAGCGCGTTCTGCGTCGGTCAGTACACGGTGCTGCTTGTCAATCTGTAGGGCTTGCTCCAGCCGGGCCTTCGTCGCGTCGGTATCCTTCAACTCGCTCAGAACCCTTGCGAGACGAATCGCGGCATGTGCCTGCGTCGAAGGGATCGTCTTGGCCAGTTCCAGGCAACGCTCCAGGTCCCGGCGGGCGTCGGTGAATCGGCCCAGACGCATGAGAATGGCCCCGCGCGTATCGAGGAGATGTGGATCATTGGGAGAGCGGGTGGCAGCCTTGTCGGCGATCTCCAGGGCTTCCCGCGGCTTGTCCAACTGCTCACTCAACAGCCACGCCAGGTCGTTGTTCGCTCGCGGGTGGAAGGGCTCCAGTCTCAGGGCACTGTGGTAGGCGGCGGCAGCAGCCTCCAGCTCGCCTGCCTGGCGGGCCGCCTCAGCGCGTACGATGTGGCCTTCGGTGAAGTTCGGGAACGCAGCGACGAGTTCGTCCGCGATGCCGCGTGCCGTCAGGATTGCCTGCTGATCGCCCGAGTTCACCATCGCTTCGACGGCCGTCACCACCGCGGCGGGCCGATCGGGATTCTTGGCTCGATAATCGGCCAAGAGCGGAGGAATGGCGGCGAAGTCCTTCTGCGACGCCAGCAAGTTGACACGTGCAGCGAAGACTGCGAGGCTGCCGGGTGCCATCGAGTCGGCCTGGTCGACCCAGGCCTTGGCCGCCTGGAAATCCCCGTTTGCGCGGTGCAGGTCTGCCAGGGTGAGCCGGGCGGCCGCGCTGCCTTGCCCCTGTTCGCTCTCGCAGAATGCCTCAAGATGCCGAAGGGCTTCGGTTCGCCGCCCGCAGGCGCTCATGATCTCGGCGCGGGCAACGTGGAGCATTTCGTGGCCGGGAACGGCCTGTAACGCGTCGTCGTTGATGGACAGCGCCGCGTCACACTCGCCTGCCTTGATCGCCAGGGCTGTCAGCAGACCGTAGGCGGTCAGGTTCGTCGGATTCGTGCCTAGCACCGATCGAGCCAGTGCCCGGGCGACCAGATCGTTGCCCGTGTCCGCCTCGACCTCCGCTCGCGCGAGGGTGAGTCGAGGGTTGCCGGGGTTAGCTTCCAGTGCCCGGGCCAGCCGGTCCTGAGCCTTGGCGGCATCCCACTGTGCACGGGCCAATTCGACAAGCCGCAGGTGCGCATTGACGTTCCCGGGGTTGAGTCCGACGGCTTGCTCCAGATGCTCCTCCTCCTGGCTCAGCCTCTCCGCGATATCGGCCGGCCTGGTGTCGGTCGAAAGCAGGCCGGTGTGGAGGGCCAGCAGGTCGGTGTCGTCGGGCATTCGGGCCAGCAGGTCACTGAGCATCGCCCGGCCTCGGCTTCGCATCTCGGCTTTCTGGCTTTCCAGCATCTCCTTGAGCAGCCGTTTCTGGAGACCGACCGCATCCGAAGCTTCCTTCAGACCGGCCTCCCAGGTGGCGATTGCCCTGGCGGAATCGCCCCGGCTTTCGTAGAAGCCGCCCAGCAACTCGTACCCTGCTGCAGCCGCATCCTCTATTCTGGTCAGATGAACGTAGTCTGCCTCGGCAAGATCATACTGCTTCATGGCCTGGTGAAACTGAGCTCGGAGCAGATAGGAGGCGAAATCCTTGCGACGGCCGACCGCGGCATTCATCACCTCCAGGGCCTCGTTGTCCCGGCCTTCGGCATGCAGGATCTCGGCCCGTGCGGACACGGTCCCAAATGAGTCCGGATCGATCGACTCGGCCTCATCGAGAAGCTGCATGGCACGTTTCGCATCCCTGTCGGCGCCGTAAACCATCCTCGCCAGTGCGATCCTCGATGCCGCGTCCTTCGGATCAGCCGCGACCAGCACCTCGGCATCCCGGATGGCCGAAGCTGTATCGCCTGCGCCAATGGCAATGCTGACTGCCTGCCTTCTCATGTCCGGAAGGTTGCGCATTGGCTCAGGGACCTGCCTCAGGATCTCCGCGGCCGACACGAAGCGTCGCTGCCGCAGCAGCATTCGCACGAGCTTCTCGGCTACCTCTGCCTGTCCTGGCTGCGTCTGCAGATGCTGGCGGTAGGTTGTTTCAGCGAGGTCATCTTTGCCGATCATCTCCTGGAGGGCCCCGAGCATGACCACCGGCTGGACCCAGGCGGGGTCTGCCACCATGCAGGCGTTGAGGTGTTCGCCAATCTCACTTTCCATCGCAACCGTCTTCGCCCTTGCTTCCTCAGGCTTTCCCTGTGAGGCCGCGTGCAGCAGGAGACGCGCTTGCTCGAGTCGCCACTGGAAAGGCCTGTCGCCGCCAGTTGACTTCAGTTCTTCGATCAGCTTCTGTGCCAGCTTGAGATCAGATAGCACCTCGGGGACCCGCAGTAGCGACAGTCTGAGGCCTTGGTCGGCCGGTCGCTCGGCCGCCAACTGTTTGAGCAATTCGATCCCTTTGAGCCGCGGTCCCTGAGAGAGAAAATACTGAGCGAGGGCTCTGCTGGCGGCCACCTTGTCGTCTCCCGCCAGGGCGGAGTTCGCCTCCATCAGAACAGACTGTGCCTCGTCCTTCCGGCCGGCTCGCACGTAGAGTTCCGCCAGTGCCAGCCGAGGCGCGGCGATGCCCCCCTGTCTTTGGATGGCTCCTTTCATCAACTCCGCGGCCTTCTCGGTGAGGTTCTTTCGCTCATAGCACTGCGCCAACAACAACTCCGCGGGAAACGGCGGTTCGCACTCCTTGCGCGCGGTCTCCAGGTCACCGATCACCCTGTCAAAACTCCCCAGACGAATGCCGATGGTGGCCTGCAGGACGCGGATTTCCACAGACCGCGGGTACTGCTGACGCAGTACGGCAAGCTCTTTGAGCAACTGGCTGCCGACCTCCTGCTCGGCACCCTTGGCGAGCCACACGTTGACGCTCAGGCGTATTCGCGCCAGGTGCTTGTCGAGATCGGGCGGCGAGGTCTGTTCCGCCACAATGGCATACTTGAGGGCTTCGCTCCAGCGTCCCCGCGCCTGATAGGCACGCGCGAGTTGGGAGGCCAGATCGGGATCCTCAGGCCACCGTCCCGCGCAGGTCTCGAGCGCGTTGAGCATCTGCTGCGGATGGCCCGTCCGGCGATAAGCCTCGATCAGCATCCNNCAACCAGGCCGCTTTCTTGTCCGGTTTGGCCGCCACGAGCGGTGCAAGCCGGTCAATGACCGCATCGAACCTGTTTTCCGCCTCGGCCAAGCCGGCTTCGACGATGGCAACGTCGTCCTGCAGAGCCTCGCCCGGCTCTATCTTCTCGTTGACCCCTTGACGGTACTGGTCAACGGTCTGGCGGGCCTTGTCGATCAGCCCGCCTGACAGATAGGCCCTCACGGCCATCGGCAGGAATACGTGGCGGTCGTCGCCGGTCAGACTGGCGAGGGCCTGATCTGCAACGGCGACCATCTTCTTCGAATCCCCCTTCCGGCTGGCCAGATTGACGGTGGCCAGAAAACGCGGCAAAGCCAATTCCTGTTTGTCCTTGCCGTGCGCTGCGAGAGTCGCTTCATCCAGGCTGTCCAAACGCTGCAGTTCCGCCTCCGCTCGGACCAGGCCAACTTCGGGCTGCTCCAGCCACTCCTCGAAGAGCCCCAACAGCAGGTCGGGGTCGGATGGTTTGAGTGCGTCCGCTGCCTCGAGATCTCTCCTTGCTGTCGCGATGTCCCTCCGAACCAGTCTCATGAACTGGGCCCGGCGTGTCGGCAGGAAGGGGGAAGTCGGGTTTCTCTCGATACCCAACGCGAGCATTTGCTCCGAGAGGTCCGCCGGCTGCGAGGCGGTGACTTCTCCCTTGGTCGTGAGGACTTCGAGGATGTCGCTCTGGACAGGTTGCGACTCGTCGGCTTGGGCGATGCCAGCCAGAAGCACATATGCCTCCGGTGTTGCCGGGTCCTGCTGAACGAGGATCTTCAGTTCGCGTGCGGCCTCCGGCAGTTTGCGATGCCCGACAAGCGCCCTGGCAAGCAGCAGACGTGCCTTGTGGTCGTTTGGAGCGGCACCCAGGCGCTGTGTGCAGACATAGGCGGCCTCGCTGAATATGCGCACCTGGATATAGAGTCGGGCTAACTCGTGGCAGACCTGCTCGTTATCCGGCTTGAGCCGCAACAGCCTGCGGTACGCCGCGATGGCGGCTGTGGTGTTGGCCACGGTCCTGGGGCGGACTGACAGGTTGGCCTTCGCGTACTGGCCGAGGATTTCCGGATTCTCATCCGAGTATCTTGACAGGTATATTTTGAGTTGCCTGCAGGCTTCGGGCCAATCCTGGCGGTCGAGAGCGGCCTTACCGGCAGCAAGGGCTCTGTTGGCGACGATCCGTTTGCGGATCTTGTAGCCGCCGACAAAAGCGCCCCCCAAAACGGCAATGACCAAGACCAGGAAGACCAGGGCTTTGACGTTGATACGGCCGGGCAGATATCGGTGACGCATGACTGCTCCCTCTGAATAGGCGATCCAGTGATGAGCCTGTTGGACAGACGGAGAACCTTATGGCCTGAGTCTGGGGCGGCTAAGGATCGACGATTGGCGCTGGTAAAGCAAGCCGAGGAGGCGAGAAACGCGAAAGGAGGTTGCTGGTCCCATGCAGGCGGCAGGTCATTCCACCTGGAGAGCCACTTGTCGGTGCGAGAGCACCTTGAACTCCACACAGCCATGTACCGTCTCCACGGAGTCAACGGTCTGGCGGGAGATCTCGCCCTGCGCAAAATCGGTAAAACCAAAATCCATGAACGCGTTCACGATCTCCGCAGGCACGGTAAACGAGCCGTTATCCGCCGCGTTGCAGAGGAGTGTCACGGGCCAGACTTCGGGTTGGTCGATGCTGAGCGTCAACGCGATCGTGCTTTCCTGGTCGCCGGATGGCGTCCACGAGACCGTGAGCGGCTGATCGTATCGCAGAACCCAAGGTTCCTCGGGGATCTCGAGAGGGGTCACTCCGATGCCGTGGAGGGTGAACCCGTCGATGTCGCTGCCTTCGGCGGCCAACTCAACGCAAGCGTCGGGCTCGAATGCAGGATGGGGCAGTTCGGAGTCGGAGTAGATGTTGCCGGGGCCGGTCGGCTCCAGAGTGAGGCTCTGGCTCAGGCCCTTGACCGCCACGGTACCCACGCTCACCGGACTTGGCGCGGGGATACACGTTCCGTCGTCATCACATGTGGTTCCGGGAGGACAGGCGGGATCGCAAGCGGGGGCGACCTCCCACAGCACGACGCAATTCCCGTCCTCGCTGACCTTCTGGAGGATCGTGGCCGGCACGATTCCGTCGGCGACCTGCCCCGAAAGAAGCGAGTAGCCCTCCTCCTCCACGACCCTGAAGGAGCCGATCTTCTCTCCCGCCGCGCAGGCCCCGTCCAGCGTCACGCTCTCGCAATCGACGAGGTTGTCGTCGACTGGATCCGTGCCGTCGTCGATGGGATCCGGGTCGTCCGGGATGCCGGGACTGCACGAGCCCAAGGCCAGCATCGACCCTGCGAGCAATGACAAGATAAGGAATCGCATGAGTGTCACCTCCCGGTCCCTGCCCGGTCCGGGGTACCTGCCCGGATGCGGGTGGGCCTGCTTAATCAACGGCGCCCGTTCTTGTATCAGCTTTCCACCAGACTTGAACTCTACGTCCGTAACGCAGCACCCGCCCGTCNNCAGCCAATCAGGCTGAAGCCTAACAGACCGAGCGAGGCGGCACCGGGAACTGGAACAATCGTAACCCCGGGGCCCTGATCGATTGGATCGGGGTCCTCACCCGATGAGCCGTTCGGGGGAACCTGAAGGTCGGCCAGATGTCCCACGGCATTGCTTGTCTGCCAGGAACCGGCAAGCCAGGTGTTAGCCCGGTTGATCACCTCGGTCGACCCGCCGGTGAGCACAGACAGATCACCCTCGAGCAGGGAATATGAGGAATCGCCCTCATACAGGATTTCCCAGACCGCCAGTTGAAAGGCCTGTTGGTCAATCGCATCCTGTTTGCCATCGGAGAGTTGGTTCTGGTATGCGCCATAGAACTGCTGCAGACGGCCGGCCCTGGTCGCACCCATCCGCTGCCTGACGAGGGCCACGTCGGCGGACGTTATGCTGCTCCCCCGAGAAGCCAGGGCACTCGTGTAGTAATCCGCCTGGGCAACAGCCGGACACAACCCGAGAATCGCGGCTGCGACTGTGATCGTGATGGCTTTGATCGCAGTCATGCAGCAACTCCTTTCCTTGGCTGCCCCCGGCCTTCCAGCGGCCGAGGACAGCCCGGCAATCGAACGGAGGAACTCACCCCAATCGCCTCTTGATCCAGCCGATCATGCTGAAGCCGAGCAGGCCGATCAACGCCGCTCCGGGCAGAGGGACCGGGGTGATGGACTCAACCATCACGACCATGTCCTGGAAATCCTTGTCGGACTCGTCGAAGGCGACTTCTTCAAACGCGATGATGTACTCATCTTTTGTAAACCTGCCGGGGGTGTAACCGGGAATCTGGAGCGTGCTCGAGCCGTCGCCCTGGTAGACAAGGGCCTGAGCATTCCCCCCGGGATTGAGCACGTCCTGCGAATAGAACGTGGACCTGGGCACGCCCAGGTAGAAGCCGAACATCGAGCCGAAGTTGGAAGCCGCCACAGCACCGTTGACCCTGATGTCGCCGTTGGCCATGAAGGCGATGATGGCTTGGGCCCCCTGCCCCTGAGCGCCGCTGAATACCTCGGCCAGGTTGGTGGGGTCGGCGACATCGTAGATTCCAAACGTGTTGGTGCCGGGATTGGCGGCCAGTTCGATGATCATCGTGGCAACCGACCCGCCGGACGCGTCACTGCCGAACACGGCAAAAGGCGTCTGGTCGGCGATCGCGTCGATCCCGCCCGATACGGTGATGCTGTTAAACACCTCTTGCAGATTGTCCTCGATTCCGTTGTCGCCCAGGGGGACGATCGGCCGAGTGTTGGAATAGGGGTCCGCGTAGGCGCTCGTCACTGCCATCAGCAGAACCCCGATGACTGCTATTGCTTTCATTTCACGTATCCTCTTTGATGTCTGCTTTGGCGTCGTTCACGTGTTGCCGGAAACGATGCCGTTCAAATCTGTCTTCGTCGCTGCACTGCTTGTCCGTCCCGCCCGCCTTGCAGTCGGCGGAGCTCCGGTCAGGAGACGCGGTCGAACAAGTCAGCAAAGAATAAACCTCGACCGGGCAGAGTTTCAGGGAACGCTCGGGGGCCCGCGAGGAGCGGTGACGGAAAGGAAGACCTGCTGTTGAAGGCGCGAGCGGGGCTCGCGCAGGTACTCGTGAAAAACCGGGGTGCTGTCCGGCACATCTGCAGCGGCCATCTCGGCCGTGAAGCAGATCGGCATGTCGGCCAGGTTGAAGTCGAACGCGACTGCGTGGGCGATACGCTCAGGGCAGGCGTCGTGGTACCAGGCCGGCAAATGACCCAGATGTACGTTGCGGGCCTTGCGGGCCAGGTGCAGGGCTCCGGCACTGAGGACCGCCGAGAGGAACAAGCTCGAGCTGCCGGGCAACGCAGGCACCTGCCGGATCTCTTCCTTTGTGCCGGCCGTGGCGACATTGTCGGACAAGGCCCCGCTGCTTGTGTGCTCGCCCGTTCTGTCGGAGCAGCTTTCAAGCCAGGACAGGTAGTGAGCCCTCTCCGCAGAAGCCTCGCGCCCGTCCGCTGTTTCGGCCTGGGCTGGTACGGGCAGGAACGCTGTCACGCCGCCCGTGATCGCGGAGGATGAAAGCCGGGGCGCGCGGGATGGATCCGCGTTGGCGGATCGCCCGACGACCGCTATCGCGAGGACCAGCAGGATGGAACGAACGACCTTCAACCCTCACCTCAGGCTGAACTGACCGGAGTGGCCCGCGCGCGCTCTGCGCACAACAGAGGCTTAACGGGCACAACATATAGTTTACACGGCCCTGTCGGCGGCGTCAACGAAAACAAGGTGCATGTGAAGAAAAACACCATATGGTCATCCATAACAAAACCCCATGGCCGACGGTCGCCCGGATCAGGCGGCGGCCCCTGAATCGAGCCGGATCCCGACGTAGACGCGTGTTAATCCTTCATCCCGGCTTGTTTGCGATTCGTGGGTCCTCGGGCGGGCTTGTCAGATCCAGAATCCGACGCCTGGGCGTCCGCCGGTTTTTGTGATAACGCAACTACTTGCCTGACGCGCAGCAGGTTCTTGGGGTGTTTTTCACTCACAAGGCGATCATCAGCGGCGATCGGACCCGGCCGGGCCTGCGGTACCGCGCTTCTCATGACCGGATGGGCCGGGCACCCTTGTCCTCGACAAACAACAGTGAAAGGATGCGCAGTTCGATGACCAGGAGCATGAGAGCAAGCGGCATCATCGCAAACCCCGCGAAGTCGTGGAAGAATCTCTCGGCGAACCCGCTGCTGATGGTGATCAGCAGGAACACCGTCACGACCGCCCGCAACCAGTTGCACAAAATGGCAACCGGGATGCTGGAACAGAGCAGAATGAACTTCTGCCAGGGTGGCCTCCGGATGATGTAGGCCATACCGGCAGCCACGGCCACGAAGGCAGTCAGCAGTCTCAGCCCGCTGCAGGCCTCGGCAACGCCGATCCGGAGATGGTCGTTCACCACCATCACCTGGCCTTCCTGCACGACGGTGATGCCCAGGAGTTCGAGAGTCATCACCGTTCCGGTGGTGGCGAGCGACTGCAGCGGTCCGGAAACGAGATTGTGTACTTTGCCCGGCAGCGGGACCATCAGCAACAGGAACAGCAGGACCCAGACCGTTTTCCGCAAGACCTCCCGACCGCCGATCAGCAGTACGAGCCCGGCAATCATCGCCACAAGGGAGTACCGCTCGGCAGACTCAAAAAGAACGACCATGCCGGCGGCGCGGGCCAGAAGAGCCGGGATGATGAGCGCCAGCCCCCACAGCGACGGTCGAACGGTGCATGGGGCCAGTTTCTTCCGATCGCCCCAGAGCAGGGCGATTGCCACGAGCGGAATCAGCCCGCCAACCGAGTAGTTGTCGTCTGTTCGCCACTCGCGAATGAGAGACCTGATCACCGGCCAATAAGACCAGATCATCGTCGCAAAGACCGCTGCGACGCCAAGCCATCGGGTGCCGAGCCGGATCCATGCTTTTGCCTCCGGCCGGCGCGCCGCGGGAGAGTCGGTATGGGTGCTGGTCATGTGTTTCCTGTTTCCCTGCGTTTTGCGGTGGCGGCCTGATCGGGATGGTGCCTGTGGCGCCCGAGTTGTCCGTTTCAGCGGTGAGATTGTTGTGTCTGACATAGTGATTGCTCCCCCTGAAGCAGCGTCGATGACGGAGGAGGGTTTCAGCTCTTGTGTGATCAGGTGCCGCCGGAAGTCTCAACGGTGGTCGCGGCTTTGGCGGGTCCTGAGGCGGCTGCAGAGCCCGTGCCGGCGACGGCGTCGACAAGGATACGGTGAATGAGCGGTGCCGACCGGACGGCCAGGTCACGAAGGTACTTCTCGGTCTCGTATTCCGTCCTGTCGGGGCAGGTCAACTGGACCTGTACGGAATAGCTGCCCGTGGTGTGTGCCCGCCATGCCTTAGACCGCAAAAGCGATACATCCGGACAATAGCGGCCGTCGACGATGTAGTAATTCAGCACCAGGATCTTGTCGGAGGTGAGGGCGCCCTTGTGGAACCGCAACAACCGGGCGAGAACCGGGGAACCACCGGTCGCTGTGAGTTCGATCGACCGGGTGTCGTCGAGCGTCCAGCCGGCGCCCGGGTAACAGACTTCCGGACGGTGGGGCGAAAGGTCTCGCAGACGCACGCCGTAGGCGACGAACAGAGAGACCGCCTGGTTTCCGCCTGTTCGCCGATAAAGGCGGTTGAGCAGGTCATCAGTGTCCGTCTTCCGCACGATCCGCTCGTCCATCGGGGTATCCTCGCCCACCCACTCGCCGATGCGAACGGGAAGCCTCGCGAGTGTCCCCTTGGGAATCGGAACGCTCGTGGAAGGCCGCGAGTAGTGTGCCGCCAGGGCGCGGAATCCGGCGCCGCTGAGCAGCAGCAGAGCCAGCGCGAATCCCACCACCAGGCTGAAGGTCGAGCGTCGTTCCGAAAACGCGATGGGTGTTATGGGTCTGTCCATTGTTTCAGTACCAGGTGAGTGACCGATAATCCTTGAGGTGGTAGAGGCCAGAGGATTCCTCGGATAGGGAGCCTCGGCGGATCTTCCCCCCGTTCGTCATTTTGCCCTGTTTTCCAGGCCTGCCTGGATAGACATTTCGTATACTTCCTTGGGTATCGCCGGCCCATCCGACTTCCGCAGGCTCTTTGGGGGGGAACGCTA
>MTKZ01000111.1_pt1 | contig 14752 bp, 12 predicted proteins | sample 1042781 | NCBI WGS metagenome assembly MTKZ01 (sample SAMN06212207, study PRJNA360539) | anaerobic digester metagenome | biome: Wastewater treatment plant; material: sludge; isolation source: anaerobic digester fed with sludge from wastewater treatment plant | place: Denmark: WWTP Viborg ...
TCACCTGGACAGGGAAAGGCGTCACACGTCCAAGTGTGCCGGACGGCGCTTGGTGGCTCGGGGAGGGCCGACTCAGCCGTGGTCCATGCCGCCGTGGTCGGCGCCGTCGGAGTCCATGTCGCTGTGGCCCATGGAGCCGCCCAGCTCGGTGAGGGGGATGACGGGCACCTCGACCTCGACGTCGCCGGCCTTGTCGAAGCTCAGCGTCACCGGAACCTGCTCGTCGGCCGTCAACGGCTCGACCTTCATGAACATGGCGTGCAGCCCGCCCGGCTCGAGGACGGTCGTCGTGCCGGCGGGCACGTCGATCCCTGAGGGGAGTTCCTGCATCGAGGTTCGGTCACCATCGGTGACCGTCTCGTGCAGCTGCACCTCGGGAGAGATCCCGGTGGTAACCGCCACCAGCCGGTCGGCGGTGTCGCCGTCGTTGGTGATCGAAAGAAACATCCCGGTGTTCGGTCCGGCGGGTTCGCCGATGCGGGCATTGGAGATCTTGAGGTCGCCGACGCTCGCCTCGGTCCCGCCGGACTCGGCGGTGACCTCGGTGCTCGACGCCTTGGCCTCGGGGGTCGTGTCGTCCGAGGAGCAACCGACCGCCAGCGACGCGCCGGCGATCACCAGCGCCGCCAGGGGGAACAAACGGCGAGTGCCGGAGCTGACGCGGGGGGAGGAGGGGGCCGGGGAGGGGTTGGACATGGGCCATGGTTTAGATCGCCGGTCCGGGCGGTACCAACCCGCCCCCCTGGTGTTCTGGGCGAGAGACGGTCGGTAGCCTCCCGACGGTGAGCAGCGATCCGACCAGTTCAACCTCCGTTCCCGGCGAGGCCGATTCCAAGCGATCGTCCGCCGGGCGTAGCGATGCCCCGGTCGACCGGCGGGGGCAGCCGCTTCGTCTGCTGAGCATTCATGCCCACCCCGACGACGAGGCGTCGAAGGGGGCGGGGGCGGTGCGCAAGTACGTCGACGACGGCATCGCCGCCACCCTGGTGTGCTGCACCGGCGGCGAGGCCGGCGACATCTTGAACCCGGCGATGGACCGGCCGGGGATCGCCGAGAACCTGCCGGCGATTCGCATGGTCGAGCTGGGCCGATCGGCCCAGATCATCGGGTTCGACCGGGTGGAGTTGCTCGGCTACAGCGATTCGGGCATGGAAGGAACGGAGGCCAACGCACACCCCGGCAACTTCGCCAACGCCCCCTTTGACGAGGCGGTCGGGCGGCTGGTGGCCATCCTGCGACGCGAACGGCCCCAGGTGGTGATCACCTACGGCGACGACCAGCGCTCATACGCCCATCCCGACCACCTCCGGGTGTATGACATCTCCCTGCCCGCCATCGAGGCCGCCGCCGACGCCGGCTATCGCCCCGAGCTGGGCGGCCCACACGAGGTCGACAAGGTGTATTCCTCGGTGTGGTACCGCAAGCGCATGGAGGCGCTGCACCTGGCGATGGGGGAGGCCGGCCTGGAGTCACCCTTCGACGAGGGCTGGCGCAAGCGCTGGTCGGACTTCGACCAGGACCATCGGGTGACCACGCTGATCGACGTGTCGGGCTACTACTGGGTGCGCGAGGGCGCACTGTTGGCCCACGCCACCCAGATCGACCCCAATGTGGGGTTCTGGTTCGGGGTTCCCGATGAGATCTCCGACCGGGTCGAGCCCTACGACACGTTCGTGCTCGAACGATCCACCGTTGGATCTGCGAACGGTCAGGACGGGCCGAACGGATTTGAGGGCGACCTGTTCGCCGGATTGCGGGGTTGACCGGCGGCGACGAGCAATCCACCGCCGGCACCGCTCCGGCCACCGGGCCGCTGCGGATGAGCCTGTCGAGATGAACGCAGGATCGCCGTGGGGAACACCCAGGGGTCTGGCCGGTACGCTGCCGGGTGGTGAGCGAACTCTGTGAGGCGATGGGACGGTCGGCCGACGACCGGTTGGTGATCTTCACCGTCGATGGGCTGGGCCGTAGCCATGCCGCCAACGCCGGGGTGTACTCGGCGCTGCGCCGAGGGTTGGCGACGTCGGCGGGCCTGATGGTGCCCGCCCCGTGGGCCCGGCACGCTGCGGCGCGCTACCGGGGCGAGCAGGTTGGCCTGCTGCTCACGTTGATCGCCGAGTCCGACCTGTACCGCTGGGGCCCGTTGACCAGCGCCCCGTCGCTGCTCGACGGCGACGGCGGGTTTCCCCGGACCCTCGAGGACCTGTGGGACCACGCCGACCTCGACGAGGTGTACCGGGAGGCCCACGCCCAGATCGAACGGGCCATCCTGTGGGGCTTCGACATCTCGTATCTGTCGTCGCACCTCGGGGCGATGGAGCGACGCAGCGAGTTCTTTGGCGTGTACCTGGAACTGGCCGAGGAGTACCGCCTGCCCGTGCGCCTGCCGTCGGCGAAGGACCAGCGCAACCTGGGGGTGCCCCTCAGTAGCCTGGCCGCCCAGGCGGGTGTGCTCACCCCCGATCACGTGGTGGCGGTGCGCGGCGGGTCGGCCCGGCGCACGATCGAGGGAGCCCTGGCGGCCCTGGAACCCGGGGTGACCGAGCTGCGGCTTCGACCGGCGCTGGACACGCCCGAGCTGCGGGCCCTCGGCGACGACTGGGCCGACCGGGTGGGCGACCTGGACGTGGTGATGGACGCCGACATCTCGGTGCTCATGCAGCGGGCCGGCGCCAAACCGATCGGCTGGGCCGACCTGCGCCGGGCGATGGGCCGTCGCAACGGCGTCCACCGGGGCTGACCCGGCGCCTCGGGGCCGCTGCGGGCACGCGGTCACGCAAATGGATGGGGACAGGCACCCCATGCACCGATGCGTTCGGCCCGCGCCCGGTTGCGGGCGGCGGCGTAGTCGCCCACGTAGGCCTTGTTGGGACCGATCCGTAACGTGTCGGCAAACCCGTTGGCCAACAGGTGCTCGTTGACCGACACCTCGTCGGGCAGCCGGGTGACGTACGCGAGGAGCCGTCCATAGCGGTCGCGCAGCTCAGCATCGCGTTCCAGCCGAACCCAGGTGCCGCTCGGCAGCATCGTCTTGGTTTCGTGGCTGGCCTCCGGGCCGAAACAGCCGACCGGGCGGCGCGGGTCGACCGTCTCTGGGGTGTCGATGCCGAGCAGGCGTACCCGTTCGGTGTGTCCGTTGAGGCTGACGTCGATCGTGTCGCCGTCGGCCACGGTGCGCACCTGGGCGACGCCGGGGCCGGAGAAGCGGGGCTGGGAGCCCCCGCCGGCGCGGACGGTGGCAACGGTGGTGATGGTCGCAACGAGAGCGAGGACCAGGGCGAGCCGCTTCACCGTCGGGCCGGACGTTGCTAGGCGGCCGAGCGGGACCGGCGGATGCGCCGTGCCGGGAGCGAGAGCGCCTCGTCGAGCCCGGTGGGGCGCCCGGCGCTGATCGCCCCGGCCAGTGCGGCCCGCTGTCGAGCGGCGGCCTCGGCCTGCGCCTCGGCCTCGGCGCGTTGGCGGGCCGCAGCGATGACCTCGCGAGCCCGGGCCACCCGACGGCGGCCCAGCTCGCAGGTGTCGGCGTCGAGGCGCACGGCGCTCCAGGCGGTGCCGGCCTCGGGCCTGCGTCGGCGCTCAACCGCTTGGCCCAACGAGGCGCGAGCGGCGGCCACCCGTGGGTCGCCGCCGGTGGCCGGCGGTGCGGTCACCGGCGATGCGGTCACCGGCGATGCGCCGGCCTGGGGCGCGTCGACCTGCGGCGCGAGCTCGGAGCCGTCGGCGATCAGATCGAGGAGCGAAAGCTGTGTACCCATGTCGCCATCTTGACGACGGCCTGTGACAACCAGGCATGGGGACCGCTCCCCGGGGCCCAGGTTTGCCCGCCCCGCTGGTTCACCCGGTTGGCCCTATACGGGGGCGCCGGGCGCCACCAGCGGCCATGGGCACTGGGACTCGGCGGTGGCGGCCAGGTCCAACAACAGCTCCTCGGCGTGGTGTCGGGTGGCCACCTGCATGCCGACCGGCAGGCCGTCGAGCTGTTCGATCGGGATCGTCACCGCCGGGTTGCCCACGATGTTGTACGGGATGGTGAGGGCGCCGTTGTTGCCCAGGTCGACCTTCTCGCCCGCCACCCGGGTGTTCACCTCGAGGCGGGCAGGGAAGGCGGTATCGGGGTTGGTGGCCGAGATGATGAAGTCCACCTGGTCGAAGAGTGCTGCCAGCGTGGCGTTGGCCCGGGTGCGGGCTGCCTCGGCTGCACCCATCGTGTCCAGGTCCATCGCCGAGTCGGCCATCTCCAGGCCAAACGCGGTGGCGGCGGTCAGCTCAGCGAGCTTGTCCCGCCAGTCGTCGCCCAGCTCGTGGCGCAGGTGGCACAGGTTGCCCATCGCCCATTCCAGGCCCAGGCCGGGCAGCTCCACCGGAACGTCGACGAGCTCCAGGCCGGCGTCGGCGGCCAACGCCTCGCCGGCCTCGCGCACCCGGCGGGCCACCTCGGGGTTGACCGTCGCCACGCCCAGGTCGGGCGCGATCACGGCCCTGCGGCCCCGCATCGCCTCTCCATAGCTGCCCAGGTTGGCTTCCCAGCCATCGCGGCGGGGCAGCGAGTAGGGGTCGGCGGGGTCGTAGCCGGAGGCGACGTCCAGGTGGCGGGCCAGATCGCGCACCGAGCGGGCCAGCACGCCGTTGACGACGGTCATCGGGTGCACCGAGGCGTTGGGTCCCCTCGGGATGCGACCGGCGGTCGTCTTCAGGCCGGGCAGGCCGCAGAAGGCGGCGGGGATGCGGATCGAACCGCCGCCGTCGCCACCGGTCGCCAGCGCACAGATGCCCGCCGCCACAGCCGTTGCCGATCCGCCAGAGCTGCCCCCTGGCGTGGCGTCGGCGTTCCAAGCGTTGCCGGTGATGCCGTTCAGCCGGGTGTTGGATACGTTGAGGCCGCCAAACTCGCTGGCGGTGGTCAGCCCGAAGGGCACCGCCCCGCCGCGCTCCTCGGTGCGGGCCACGTTGATCGACGTGTCGGTGGCCATCTCGTCGGCGTACAACAGGCTGGCCTGGGTAGCGGGCCAGCCGGCGTAATGATCGAGCTCCTTGACCCCCAGCGGCACCCCACCGAAAGGCTTGGACACATCGGCCAGCGACGCCTTGGCGAGCGCCTGTTCGGCGTCGAGGTGGCTGAAGCAGTTGAGTGCCGTGCCCTCCGCCGCTTCGATCGTCGCCTCCATCTCCTCGGCGGGGGAACGCTCCCCCGATCGGAAGGCTTCGACGAGCGAGCTGGCATCCCCGGTCCACGGTGCGTCGGTCATGGCGCAAACGTAGAACACCTCGGCCGACGGCGAGGTCCGTTTGCGCCCGACCGCACCGGCGGGCCCGGTACGATCCCGTCCCGTGGACGTCGGAGAGTTTCTGGGCCTCGAGGCCACGCACAACCCCCATCGCTGGTACCTGCCGGTGGCGCCCGGCCTGGCCACCCTGGGCAAGTTTCTCTTTGGTGGGGCCGGCCTGGGGGCATCGATTCTGGCGCTCGAACGGACGACCGAGCGGCCGGTGGTCTGGGCGACCGCCCAGTACCTCAGCTACGCGATGATCGGCGAGATCGTCGACCTCGACGTCACGATCCCCGCCGCCGGTCGAAATACCGCCCAGGCCCGCGTTGTCGGGCGGGTAGGTGATCGGGAGATCCTCACCGTCAACGCCGCTTTGGGTGAGCGGGAGCTCGACCGGACGGGCCAGTGGACCGAGATGCCCGACGTCCCCGCCCCCGACGACTGTGAGATCCGGGAGTCCACCGGCGGCGGTGGATCGTCGATCATGTCGCGCATCGAGAGCCGCCTGGCGGTCGGCCAACAGTGGGACCAGCTCAACGGCGAGCCCGCCGAGGACGGCCGGGCCGCCATGTGGGTGCGCCTGCGCGACGTCGATCCGTCGGCGGCCAGCCTGGCGGTGCTCGGCGACTACGTGCCGTGGGGGATCAGCCAGGCGTTCGGGTCGTGGACGCGCTCGAACAGCCTCGACAACACCCTGCGGGTGATCCAGGTGGTCCCGACCGACTGGGTGTTGTTGGACGTGCGCATCCAGGCCGTGCATCACGGTTTCGGTCACGGCGACGTCTACCAGTGGTCGAGCGACGGCACGCTGATGGGCATCGCCAGCCAGTCAGCCATCGTGCGGGAGGTGTCCGAGCCCACCCCGGGCAGGCTGCCGCCCTGGATGACGCGTGAGATCGAGGCTGCGTCGGATCGTGCCCCGACCGGGACGTCCGAGTAGCCCGGCAGTTCCAGGGTCGTAGCGGAGAAAACGGCCGTTCCCGGGTCCTATGGTGAGCACATGACTCGCCTGGGGATGACCGTTCCGTTCGACAACGTACCGCTGGGGGAACAGCGGGACCGGTTCGTCGAGCTGGAGGATGCCGGATACACCGACCTGTGGTCGGCCGAAGCGATGGGCGCAGACGCCTTCACGCCGCTGGCACTCGCCTCGGTGTGGACGCCGTCGATGCGCCTCGGCACCGCCATCGTCCCCGCCTTCACCCGGGGCCCGGCGCTGCTGGCCCAGTCGGTTGGCGCCCTCGCTCAGGCGGCACCCGGCCGCTTCACCCTCGGCCTGGGCACGTCGTCGGACGTCATCGTCGAGCGCTGGAACGGCATCGACTTCGATCGGCCGTACTACCAGGTGCGCGACATGGTGCGCTTCCTGCGGGCGTCGCTGACCGGCGACAAGGTGAGCGCCGAGGTTAACGGCACCAGCATCAAGGGGTTCCGCCTGGGCGTGGTGCCCAGCGAGCCGGTGCCGATCCACATCGCCGCGCTGCGGGAGGGCATGTTGGCTTTGGCCGGGCGCGAGGCCGACGGCGTGATCCTCAACTGGCTGGCCGCGAGCGATGTGCCGACGGTGACCAAGATCGTCCACGATGCCGCCGAGGGTGCCGGGCGGCCGGACCCCCAAAATGTGGAGGTGGTCGCCCGCCTGTTCGTGGCGGTCACCGAGGACCGGGACACGGTGATGGCGCTCGGGCGTCATGCGATCGCCGCCTACCTCAACGTGCCGGTGTATCGGGCATTTCACGAGTGGCTGGGTCGTGGCGAGCAGCTCGGTGAGATGTGGCGGCTGTGGGGCGAGGGCGATCGCAAGGCCGCCCTGGAGGCCATCCCCGATTCGGTGGTCGACGAGCTGATCATCTGGGGCTCGGCGGGCACGTGCCGGGAGCATCTCGACGCCTACGTCGATGCCGGCGTGACCACTCCGGTGGTGGCGCTGTTGCCCTTCGGCTATGACGAGCGGGCTGCAGCCCGGGCGTTGGCCGCCGCCGGCTGATCGCCGCAACCAGCGTGATCAGCCCTCGGCGAACCAGTTGCCGTGGAACCCGAAGGGCACCCGGCGGGGCAGCTTCACCCGGGCGACCGGTCCGGCGGCGACGTCGCGTGCGTCGACGATGTCCAGGTAGCTGAGGTCGCGGGCCAGGTCGGTGGTGAAGGTGGTCAGCCAGCCGTCGTTCTCGGACGTCCCGGCGGGGTCGGGGGCAAACGCCGCCTCGCCGCACGCCTCATAGGGGCCGCACCACCAGGCGGTCGACTCAGAGCGCTCGAGGTCCCAGGCGGCGACGCCGGCGAACGTGGCGTCGCCCCCGACCACGTCGCGCACCAGGCCCACGTAGCCGTAGCGGTTGGCCCGCCCGGTCAGCGCGTCGTTGATGCGGGGGAAGTCGCCGGGGCGGTCGTCGAGTTGTTCGTCGCTCACCCGACCGGCGGCCGGATCGATCCTCCAGCGATGCAGCGTTGGGGACACGTCGGCCGGGGCCTGATCTCCGAAGCTCACCGGCAGCGCCGAGGACCGACAGCCGACCACGTCGATCACGCCGTCGGCCCCCTCGGAGGCGTTGAGGAAGTGGAAGACGTAGCAGGGGTCGATCTCCATCCAGGCGACGTCGCCGGTGCCGTCGAGGTTCATCACCCCGACGCGGGCGCCGAGCTCCGGTTCCCAGCGGGTGAAGGGTCGGCCCTCCATCAGGGCGGTCAGGTCGAACACCGCCGGAAGGTCGAAGAACACGGCGTGACGTTCGGTGATGACGAAGTCGTGCATCATCACCGGTCGGGGCAGCTCGATCTCGGTGGTGCTCAGCAGCGTGCCGTCGGGTGAGGCGACGTGGTAGCGCAGGTAGGGCGGCACGGGGGAGTAGCCGAAGAAGCAGAGGTTGCCGGTCGCCGGGTCCACCTTGGGATGGGCGGTCATCGGGCCGCTGAGCGCTCCGCCGAAGCTGAACTCGCCGAGCGTGGCGAACGAGTCGGGGTCGATCTCGGTGGGCGGCGAGGCCTCCATCAGGGCCAGCATCCGCCCGGCGTGGCTGATCACGTGGGTGTTGGCGGTGTTCTTCATCATGCCCACGTTGGCGACCACGTCGGCCGGTGGCAGCTCGAAGCCCGCCAGCCCGCTGAACAGCGGCCGGCCGGCCTCCGCTTCGGCGAGCATGCCCTTGGAGCGCACCCAACGGTTGCGGTAAGCGGCGCCGGAGCCGTCGAGGCGAACGCCGTGCAGCATCGCGTCGCCATCGAAGAGGTGGTAGGCACCACTGGGAGCGAGCAGGGGGTTGGGTCCGTTGCGCACGTAGGTGCCCACCAGGGCGGGCGGCAACTCGCCGATCACCTCGAGGCGGTCGGCGTCGATCTCATCATGGACCGGTCGGTACTGGCCGAGCAGGTGGGGCACCTCGCACCGGCTCCAGTCCGCCAGCGCCCCATCGCTCATCGATAGCTCGTCGTTGCCCTGGTCCGCCTCCCCGTGGGGTGGGTCGGGCTCGGTGGTCTGGGGTTGCGCCGTCTGGGTCATGTCGAGTGTCTCCGTCCTGGTTCGCTCACGCTATGGCAGCTTCGATCGCTCGCGTCGGGAGTCACGCCGAGCGGTGCGCCGTGTACCAACAGCGGCTGATCGCCGGTTGCGTGGGCCCGCCGCCCGACCGTCCACCGGATTGACCGCGGCGCGCGGCACACTGGAGGGCAGCGGGCGGTTGACCGGGAGGTCTTCTCAGCATGCGCGCTCCAACTCCCGCCGCCGGGATCGAAGTGTTCGGCCGTCGGGCGACGGTCGCGGCCGTCGGGCTGATCGTCGTGCTGGCCGGGTGCAGCGGCGCTCCCGAATCCTCCGCGAGCCCCAAGCCGTCCATGCGCGAGGTGTCGCCGACCACCACGGTGCCGTCGAGGGGCTCGCCATCCTCGTCATCCTCGTCAACGACCGCCCCGCAGCCGGTGACCGGCGTGTCCACCGACGGCCTGAGGGCCCCCGCTGCCACCTTGCCGCAGATGAGCGGCGACTCGGCGGTTCCCTTCGATACCGATCGGATGGTCTCGATCACCGAACCGGCCGTGGCCACCGTCGTCGCCCGCCGCTGTGACGGCGGTATCGAAGCGTCGACAGCGTTCGCCGTCGACGAGCATCATCTCGTCACCGTGGCCTCTGCGGTGGCCGAGGACGGTAGTGACCCGGCCAGCGGGGTCGACCCCGCGCCGTGGCTGCACCTGGGAAGTGGCGATTGGGTGCGGGGCAAGGTGGTCGGCACCTCAACGTCGCCCGGCGTGGCCGTCATCGAGGTCGACGCAGCGCTCGACCGGTCGCTGAGTTGGGACGAGGCGCGCCCGACCGCCGATGCCTGGGGTGCCGTCGTCGGCTCTCCGGCTACCTCCGACGGTGGATCCGACCTGTTGGCCGCGCAGGTCATCGGGCCGGTCGATGCAGGCTGGGTGCCGATGTCGAAGGTGAAGGCGGCGGCGGCGGGCCGGTCGGGACCCGGTCACATGGGTGCGCCCTTCGTTGACGGCCGGGGCCGGGTGGCGGGCATGGTGATCCTCACCGACGGTCAGGGCGACACGATGGCCATCCAGGAGGCGGCGCTGGTGCGCGACCTCGCCGCAAAGATGATCGATCGGCCAGAGCGGCCCACGACGACCTGCGACGCCAACGCCGGCAGCCGCATGAAGCTGGCTTGGGCGTTGCTGCTCGAGCGCAACGGCAGCGACACCGACGCCACCCAGTTGGGGGGTCGAGCGGGGTTGACCAAGTTTGGGCGGGTGGGCGTCGTCGACCCGTCCCATCCGTCCTTCGTCGCCGACCGGGCTTCGGGTGCGGTGGTGCTCGGTCCCTTCGCCAGCCGTAAGAAGGCCAAGGCCGCCCGCAAGCCGGTCGGCGCGATCCTCTCCAAGTTGGATCTCGTCGCCGATGCCGAGGTGATGCTGGTCCCCAGGGACACCTTCCCCGCCGAGGCACCGACGGCGCCGACCACCATTCCGATTGCCCCGCCGTCCACGCGACCTGTCACGACCGAGAAGAAGTCGACGGGCACCGACGAGCGCGCCAACGGCGACTGCTCGGGGCCCCGTTCGACACGGGTGATCTCGGGGGCGCCCTCCGGCTACAGCTACAAGCTGCGCTCGGGTCCCTCGAGCGGTGCGTCAGTGGTGGCGATGGGAGCCAACGGCCGACAGGTGTCGGTGGTCCAGGGTTCGGCGAGCAACGGGTTCGTCAAGATCGCTCTTCCCGACGGCCGCTGTGTCTGGGGGGCGAGCGCCAACCTCGGCTGAACGCAGCGATGCGGACCGACCGCCACGTGCGGTCGGTCGAGCGCCGATCGTCAGCTCTGCTTCTCGTGCTCGGGTGGTAGCTCGCTTCCTTCTCGCACTGGCCCACGGACGGCGCGACGCTTCCACATGGCGTCGGCGACGAGAACCGCCGGTGCGGACAGCAGGATGACGGGCCAGGTGGCGGCGGGTGGGAGGCGTTGCCCAACGAAGTTGGCGAGTGCGGGCACAGCGATGAACAGCCCCGCTAAGCAGACCTCGACGACGACGGCGGCGAGGAGGAACCGATTGGTGAACCATCCGAGCCTCCATGCCGGGCGCGTGAGGCTGCGACAGGCAAAGGCATTGGCGCTCTGGGCGACGACGACGGTGAGAAACGCCGCTCCGGATGCCGCTGCCAGTTGAATCCCGGTCGGGAAGGGGTCGCCCGGGCGCCAGCCGGCGGCCATGAGCCCGACGATGAATGCGCCCATCTCGAAGACGGCCTCCGTGGGCCCGGCCACTGTGAAGGCTCGGATTGCCGTCGTTCGGTTGAGTAATCGCCCCGAACTTGGTGGCTGGGCCATGACGCCCTCGGTCGCCGGCTCGGCGCCGAGGGCGGCGGCCGACAGGGTGTCGGTGCCAATGTCGAGTGCCAGCACCTGCAGGACCCCGAGCGCCAACGGAAACCGGCCGCCGGAGAGCGCCCAGATGGCGAAGGGCGTCAGCTCGGCGACGTTGTCGGTGAGGTGGTAGGTAAGAAACCGACGAGCGTTCTCGAAGGTCGCCCGGCCCTGTCTGACTGCGGCGACGATGGTGGCGAAGTTGTCGTCGAGCAGCACAAGATCGGCGGCCTCCCGCGCCACGTCGCTGCCGGTGAGGCCCATGGCCACGCCGATGTCCGCCTCGCGCAGGGCGGGCCCGTCGTTGACACCGTCGCCGGTCATGGCCACGACGTGCCCCCGGGCACGAAGTGCCTTGGCGATGCGCAGCTTCTGCTCAGGGCTGACGCGTGCGATGACCACGCCGTCCCGATCGATGAGTGCGCCGAGCAGCTGATCATCGTCGGGAAGGTCGGTCCCCGACAGCACGGGTGCGTCGCTGGTTCGCAGGTCAACCTGCTCAGCGATCGCCCGAGCGGTACGCGGGTCGTCACCGGTGATCATCGCAACACCGATTCCCGCCGCACGGCACGCATCGATGGCCCCGCGAGCCTCCGGGCGGGGTGGGTCCTGGAATCCCAGCAGCGCGAGCAACTTGAGACCGTGCTCGGCTTCATCGGCAGTGGTCGGCACCCGCTCCGGCCGTGGACCCGCTGCTGCGACGGTCAGCACCCGCAGGCCACGCTCGGCCATCGCCGCCAAGGCCGCCGGGGCCGATGGATCGAGGGCGTCGCAGCGTTCGAAGACGGAGTCGGGGGCCCCCTTGACCAAGACCTCGGTGTCCGTGACGACCGAGGCCCGCCGACGGTGCGGATCGAAGGGAAACTTGTTCGTGATCGCTGCCTCGGGCATGCCCGCATCGAGGCCAAGGCGGCGGGTGAGCGCATCGATGGCGGCCTCCATCGGATCGCCGTGAGCGACCCAGACCCCGCTGTTCTCGACTGCCCGACCGGTGGAACAGGCGAGCGCTGTGATCGCCGCGTCGGCGGCCACGCGGCGGGCGGCGGGACCGTCGGCCTCAACCGTGGCAGCGGGTTCGTAGCCGCTGCCGTCGATGCGGACGAGGCCTTCGCTGGTCCAGACCTGAGCAACGCTCATCCGGTTCTGGGTGATCGTGCCGGTCTTGTCGGTGCAGATGAAGGTGGTCGACCCCAGCGTCTCGACCGACTCCAACCGTCGGACCAGCGCATGTTGATCGGCCATTTGCTGGGCGCCGATGGCCAGCGACAGCGTGACGGTCGGCAGCAGCCCTTCGGGCACCAGCGCCACGGTGATCCCGATCGCAAAGATGAACCCATCGGAGGCGGGGGTATCCAGGAGCGCTGTCAGCCCGAAAAACGTCGCCCCGACGCCAACGGCAATCGCAGCAACGGTTCGAACGAGCCGGTGCAGTTCCCGCGTGAGCGGCGTATCAGGGCGATCGGTGCTCTCGGTCAGTACAGCGATCTGGGCCAAACGGGTGCGGGAACCCGTGGCGCTGACCACTGCGAGGCCTTGACCCTCGACCAGGAACGAACCGGCGTACAGCGTGTCGCCCACAGCCACCGAGTCCGGAACGCTCTCGCCCGTCAGCGTCGACACGTCCACCGAAAGCCCGTGGCTCTCGACACACTCAAGATCCGCACTGACCCGGTTACCCTCGGCGAGCACCACCAGGTCGTCCGGCACCACCTCGGTGGCGAGGATCGTAGTAGGGACGCCGTTACGGATCACCGTGACGCTCTGAGGCAGCAGGTCCCGGAGACGCTCGGCGGCTCGATCGGCCCGATGCTCCTGGACGAATGCGAAGACGCCGTTGATCACGATGACCACGAAGATCGCCCCGCCCAACTCCGGCAGTCCGCCCAGGATCGCCAACACGCCCGCAGCCCACAGCATGAGGGCGAAGAAGTGAACGAACTGGGCAACGAGCTTGCGCCACGCCGGAACCCGCTCGGGAGGAGGCATCTCGTTGGGCCCGACCCGAACCCGCTGCGCGGCGACCTCCGCCTCGGTCAGGCCGTCACGTCTGGTTGGCTCGCGTCGCCCGGTCACGTGCGGTCCTCCACCGTCCGCCGAATCAGCGTAGCCTCCGTCTGGTTGGGGACCCTTGGCCTCACGCCGACGCAGAGGCATCGCTAGGTTGACGCCCATGGCGGATGAGAACCTCGGTCGGTTTGCGGGGCTGAGCTCGCGGATGGTCCGGTTGGGGCTGTGAGTTCGGGAACGGGCCAGCGGACCCCCGCCGGGTACCGGGTGGAGGCGGTGTCCTGGGACGGAAACGACGGTGGCCCCGATCACCTGGAGGCGTTGCTGAACGGCTGGGTCGCCGAAGGGATCGACGCTCAACTTGAAAGGACCAGGTATGCATCAAAGCTTCTCGTTCGGTCGCATCCTCGGCGTGAAGGTGGGGGCGAACTGGAGTGTCATCGTGATCCTCTGGCTGATCGCGTGGAGCCTCGCCGATGAGCGCTTCCCGGTGGTCGCACCCGGCTACAGCACCACCTCGTACTGGATCTCCGGCGTGCTGGCGGCGGTCACCTTCTTCATGTGCCTGCTCGCCCACGAGCTGGCCCACTCGGTGGTCGCCCGCCGATACGACGTGCACCTCGAGGGCATCGTTTTGTGGCTCTTCGGTGGGGTATCGAAGTTCACCGGAGACCCGCCGTCGGCCCAAGCCGAACTGAAGATTGCGGCGGCGGGTCCGGCGACCAGCATGGGGATCGCCGTCGGGTTCTTCGCGCTGACCCGCCTGGTCGACGGCGTGGGCGGCTCGGCCTTGGCGGGTGCAGCGCTCGGCTGGTTGGGTTGGTTCAACGGCAGCCTGGCGGTGTTCAACCTGGTGCCGGCCTTCCCGTTGGATGGAGGGCGGGTGCTGCGCGCGTGGCTGTGGGGTCGCCATGGGGACAAGCGCCGTGCCACGGCCAGTGCCGCGAACGCCGGGAGGCTCTTTGCCTACGTGCTGATCGGGCTGGGGCTCCTGCAGTTCCTCATCGGCGGGTTCGTCGGTGGGCTTTGGTTTGTGTTCCTTGGGTGGTTCCTGTTGTCGGCCGCTCAGGCGGAGGCCTCGCAGTCCATGCTTGACGATCAACTGCATGGAGTGACCGTGCGGTCCGCCATGACACCGAACCCGGTCGTGGTTCCCGCAACCGTCACCGTTGGCCAGTTGATCGACGGGTGGATGTTCGATCATCGATGCTCCACCTTTCCGCTGGTCGATCGGGAGGGCGCCGTCACCGGCCTCGTCACCATTGCCCGCGTCAAGTCGGTTCCGGCGGATCGCCGGGCCACGACACCGGCGATGGAGATCGCAGCGCCGCCGGTGGAACTCGTGACCTGTCAGGTCGACGAGCCCCTGTGGCCGGTCATCACCCGGCTGAGTGGATCGGCCGACCAGCGGGCGCTGGTGTACGACGGTGACACTTTGGCGGGCATCGTGTCGCCCAGCGATGTCACCCGGGTGCTCGAGCTGACCCAGCTGGGCAACCCGGCGACGATCCAGGCACCCCCCGGGCCCTAGCCTTCCAGTGAGGCCTGCAGCTTGCGCATGCCGGCCATCCACCGCTCCCGGTCGGTGCCCTTGTGGGCGGCGTAGCGGCCCACCTCCTCGTGGGGCAGGATCAGGAA
>MTKZ01025052.1_pt1 | contig 14752 bp, 13 predicted proteins | sample 1042781 | NCBI WGS metagenome assembly MTKZ01 (sample SAMN06212207, study PRJNA360539) | anaerobic digester metagenome | biome: Wastewater treatment plant; material: sludge; isolation source: anaerobic digester fed with sludge from wastewater treatment plant | place: Denmark: WWTP Viborg ...
GGACAAAGAAGAGCGTGGCTTTGCGGCCATGGACAGAGACAAGCAGCGCGAGATAGCCCGCAAGGGCGGCAAAGCGGTCAGCAAGAACCGCGAGCACATGGCCGCAATCGGGCGCAAGGGCGGCATAACCGTCAGCCGGACGCGCGAGCATATGGCGGAGATCGGCCGCAAAGGCGGCGCGAAATCCGGAGGAGGGCGGAAGAAGAACTCGAGCCAGTCGGGCTGAGGTCCACTGCGGGGCCGCCGGAAATACCGGCAATGGGGCGCCGGGCAAGTGACCGGGCTGGCCAGATCGCACCGGCCCGGGGAAATCTGGTTGCGCGTCTCCACGGGTGGCCATGCGCCGGGGCACGGGCTAGCCGGGCCGATCGCCCGCTGATTGCACCGGCCGCCCGACAGGAGTATACTCGGGGCGGTAATCACTCATGCTTCGCTTCAAGCACCTGGCAGCAGTTCTTGTCTTGGCGGCCGTCCTACACGGAGCCGCCCTCGCGGGAACGATTCGCGCCGTCACTGTTCAGGGCAGCATAGATCCCGCGACCGCGGGCTACATCCTGAGGGGCATCAAAGCCGCTCAGGACAGTGATGACGCACTGCTGCTCGTCGAGCTGGATACCCCGGGCGGCCTGGTCACGTCCACGCAGGACATCGTGAAGGGGATGCTGGCGTCCCGCGTGCCCATCGCTGTTTACGTCACCCCCGAGGGCGCCATGGCATCGTCGGCCGGAACGTACATAGCTGTCGCCGCGCAGATCGCCGCGATGGCCCCGGCAACGCACATCGGGTCGGCCACTCCCATTTCGTCCGAAGGCAAAGACCTGGACCGCAAGGTAACGAACGCCCTCACAAGCTACATGGAGACGCTTGCCGAGCGGCGGGGCCGGAATGCTACATGGGCTGTCAAGGCGGTGCGTGAGGGCATCAGCGCCACGGAGAAAGAGGCGCTGAAGCTGAATGTCATTGATGTGGTGGCAAAAGACCGCGCCGCGCTACTCCGCGAGATAGACGGCCGCAAGGTCGAGGTTGCGGGCGGCCGCAATGTCGTTCTGAAAACCAAGGGATATCCGGTGCAGAAGCTGCCGATGCGCCCGCAGGAAGTCCTGATGCACTTCCTGGCAAACCCTAACGTCCTCGGAATCCTGGTGCTCATCGCAATGTACGGGATCATCGGGGAGGTCTCTAACCCGGGCTCCATTCTTCCGGGCGTTGTGGGGGTGATGGCGTTGCTGCTGGTGTTTTACACATCGAACATCCTGCCGATGAGCACGACAGCACTCCTGCTGATCCTGTTCTCGGTTGCTCTGTTCATCATAGACACGCAGGTAGCCTCGCACGGGATTCTGACGGCGGGAGGCATCATTTCTCTTGCGCTCGGGCTGTTCCTGCTCGTTGACGTAAAGGATCCCCTGTTCAGAATGTCAATCTCTCTTGTTGTGGGGGCGGCGATCGCGACGGGCGGGTTCTTCGCGTTTGCGATCGGCGCCGGACTGAGGGCGCAGAAGCGCAAGATCGTGACCGGTCACGAAGGGCTTGTGGGATTGTCCACGGAAGCAAGGACAGACATCGCGCCCGTGGGGCGGGTGTTTCTGGAAGGGGCCTGGTGGACAGCGCAGACGACATCCGGGCCGATTGCCGCAGGCGAGTGCGTGCGCGTGGCAGAGGTGCGCGGTCTGAGGCTATTCGTGACACCGGAACAGGAGTCCCCGCCGCGCGCACAGGACTCCACGAGCATCAACGAGTGAAGGGAAAAAGGAAATGGCTGAACTGATCAAGATGATTGGCGGAATGGGCGTCGTAATCGTCCTGTTTCTGCTGTTCATCGTAGTGCCGTCCGCCGTCAAGATCGTGCGGGAGTACGAACGCGGCGTCATCTTCCGGCTCGGGCGTCTGGTCGGGGCGCGGGGACCGGGGCTGTTCTTCATCATCCCGATCGTGGAGCAGATGATCAAGGTGGACCTGCGCGTGGTTACGATGGACGTGGCGAAGCAGGAGACGATGACGCGGGACAACGTCCCGGTGACAGTGGACGCCGTGATCTACTTCCAGGTCGTGAACCCGGACTTCGCGGTGACCAAAGTCGAGAACTTCGTCAAGGCGACCTCGCTGATCTCGCAGACCACGCTGAGAAGCATTGTGGGGCAGGTGGAACTCGACTCGCTGCTGGCGGAGAGGGACGTCGTGAACCAGAAGCTGCAGACAGTCATTGACGAGCAGACCGAGCCGTGGGGCGTGAAGGTGAACACGGTAGAGGTGCGCGACGTGGTGCTGCCGGAGGGCATGCGCCGCGCGATGGCGAGGCAGGCCGAGACCGAGCGCGAACGCCGCGCCAAGATCATCAACGCCGAGGGCGAGTTCCAGGCCGCCGAGAAGCTGGCGGACGCGGCGCGGATTATCAGCGCGAGCCCGCAGGCGCTCCAGCTCCGCTTCCTACAGACGCTTGTCGAGGTCGCTTCGGAGAACAACTCGACAACGATCTTCCCGGTGCCGATTGACCTGTTCGAGCCGTTCCTCCGGAAGCTGAGCGCACCGGCCCCGGAACAGCCGGCGCCTCCTCGGGCTGAGGGTTAAGCCCCGGCCGCACACCGCTGTTTCAAGCCGGGGTGTCCGCGCTGGCGCGGACACCCCGGCGAACCCTGCACGGAATTCCGGCGTCTATACAAGAGTGAACGGACAGGGGCTTGCGGGCGGCAGAACCGCGCTCCGAAGCCGTTTGACGCGTGTTTTTGCAGGAGATATACTCGGTTGCGCAAGACACGGAAACGTCTTTGCGGCAATCCGCGATTTCCCGGCGCGCGCCGGACACCCCGGGCGCGAGCCAACGGTTACTGAGAGTCACTACCTTAGCAATATGCCCGAGCAGCAGGACATGAATTCAAGCGGTGCTTCCAGCCAGGAGGAGCAGGTGCGTCTTCTGAGCGAAGAGCTCGAGAAGAAGCAGAAGTACATCAAGATCCTCGAGGAAGCAAACAAGGAACTGGAGCGGAAGGTCCGCAGTGTCTCCGAAGACGCCGAACCACCCGCCCCCATAACCGAACTCGAAGAGACGCTCAAACGCCTGAACAGCCGGATCGCCATGATCCTGCAGGCCGAGAAGTGCGTGTTCATGCTGTTCGACAAGGAATCCGGCGAGCTTGTCGCGACAAAGCCCGCGCTGGGGCTCACGGACGAAGAGGTGCGGCGCTTCCGCGTGCGCGCAACGCAGGGCATCTCCGGGCAGGTCTTCCGCGAGAACACCCCTGAGATTCTGTTCGACGCCATCAACGACCCGCGCACGATGAAAGAGAACGTCGCGCTGCTGAACGTGCGCAACGGCGTGTGTGTGCCGCTGGTCGTCGAAAAGCGCGACTCGGACAACCGCGTCATTGACTCGACGACGATCGGTGTCCTGCATGTCTTCAACAAACGCTATGGCAACGTCTTCATCGAAGAGGATGTCCGGCTTCTCGAGAGGATGGCCAAGAACGCGGCGGCTGTCGTCGCCAGCGCGCAGATGTATCGAGAAGTGGTCGAGGAGAAGGAAGAGCTCGAGCACATCATCGAGAGCGTGTACGCCGGCCTGATAATGGTGGCGGCGCACAACAACCGGATTATGCAGATCAACGCATCCGCGCGCACTATGCTGGGGCTCGATGACAAGGACATCGCCCGGGCGCCCTACACCGAACTTATCGAGAACCAGGGCGTCAAGGACATGCTCGCGCAGTCGCTGATGGACAAGGCTGAAGTTGCGACCGAGCTTGACATCGCGCTGGATCCGGACGAGGAGCCGCGGGTCTTTCAGGCACAGAGTTCTCCGGTGCGTGCCGAGGACGGCTCCACGCTCGGCGCGGTGGCGATCTTCAACGACATCACCGAGATCCGCAGCGTCGAGCGCATGAAGACCGCTTTCGTTTCCACTGTGTCGCACGAGCTTCGCACCCCGCTCACGTCCATCAAGGGCTTCGTTTCGACTTTGCTTGCGGACGTGGATGGGTATTACGACCAGGCCACAGTACGCGAGTTCCACGAGATCATTGACCAGGAGTGCGACCGACTCGTGCGCCTGATCTCTGACCTGCTGAACGTCTCGCGCATCGAGGCGGGTCGCGCGCTCGACCTGAACCCCAAGCCGCTGCAACTGAGCGGACTTATCGAAAAGGTCGTGAACGCTCAGCGCTCGTACGCGACCAAGCACCAGATCGTCGTCGAGAACACCGAAGACCTTCCACTGATTGTCGCGGACGAGGACAAAGTGGACCAGATTCTGACGAACCTGACCAACAACGCCATCAAGTACTCTCCCGAGGGCGGAACGGTGACGGTCCGAGGGGCCGCGGAAAACGGCGCGGTCAAGATTTCGGTCTCCGACGAGGGCGTTGGCATTCCAAAGGAGCACCTTGGCAAGGTGTTCGACCGCTTCCACAGGGTTGATAACAGGGACACGCGAGAGGTAGGCGGGACCGGAATCGGGCTGTTCCTGGTAAAGCATCTCGTTGAGGCGCACGGGGGCGAGATATGGGTGGAGAGTGAACTCGGCAAAGGCTCCTGCTTCACTTTCACGCTGCCGAAAACCCCGCCGCAGTTCGAGGAGGACGCCGAAGAGGCTGTCAACAGCGACGACTGACCTTCCGGCTCGATCCGGGCAGATTACGGTGCGCAGGAGGCCCGAGGGGCCACCTGCGCATCAGCGCATTTGGAGGCCGTGAAGCCTGCGGACATCGCGGGTTTTCTGGCGTATATGTATAGTGAGAGGGAGATGCACTTGGAGACAACTACTGTCCGGGTTCACAGGCTGCCGCACGGGGAGGGGCTGGCGCTGCCGTCCTATTCGACGGAGGGCGCGAGCGGGCTCGACCTGGCGGCGGCTGTTGAGGAAGACCTGGTGCTGCAGCCGGGCGGCCGGGCGCTGGTGCCGACGGGATTCCGCTTCGAGATTCCGGAGGGCCTCGAGGGGCAGGTTCGGCCGCGCAGCGGCCTGGCGGCGCGCTCGGGAATATCCATGGTCAACACCCCGGGCACAATAGACGCGGACTATCGCGGCGAACTGAAAGTGATCATGATCAACCTGGGGAGTGAGCCGTTCGTGGTGAGGCGGGGCGAGCGCATTGCGCAGCTCGTGATCGCTCCTGTGGCGCGGGCCATACTAGAGGAAGCGGACGACCTTCAGGCCTCCTCGCGAGGGGACGGCGGATTCGGTCATACGGGAGTATAGAGAAGGCATAACAGATGGCTGAGACTGCGGATATTGTTTGCGCTTCGTGCGGCGCCCAACTGCAGGACAGGACGGCCTTCTGTCCGGCCTGCGGGGCAGCCGCGCCGGGGATGGGGAGCACCGGCGCGGGCGACGGGGAGATAGCCGCGCTGCTGGCGGCGGCTTCGAGGGCCCTGAAGCGCCGGGACTGGGCGACAGCAAGGGAGAAGTGCACCGAGGCGATAGCGCGCGAGCACGACAACCGCAGCGCGCTGGCTCTGATGGGCGACATCTGCATGGAGCAGCACAGGTACGAAGACGCCGCATCGTGGTATCAACTCGCTCTCGACCAGGACAGCGAGAACGTCAGCGTGGAGCACAAACTGACCCGCGCCCGGGCGCTGGCTCGTGTGCACCCGGCCACGGCGGCCGACGGCGCGAAGGAGCCCGGAATCTGGCGCGCCAGGCTTGTAGCGGCGCAGGCGCGCGCCGAGGAGTTTGTGCGCGCGAGCAGCTTTCAGAAATACCTGGCGCTGCTGACCATCATACTCGGGGCCATTATGTTCATCGCAATCCTGACCGCCGCGTATGTGCGAAGGTCCGACGGCGGCGCCCCGGAAGTGCTGCCCACCTACACCCCGCAGCAATCCGGCGCATCCGGCAGCCCCCCACAGCCGAGCGGCCCTCCTGCGCAGATCTCTCCTAAAGGAACCCGCACCGAGCCGAAGAAAGCCGCGGGGCCGAGCACCACAGCGCTGCCGGGCGCCATTCCCCAGGAATCCGCCCTGCTCTCGAACCTGCGCACCAACCCGATCGTATCCGAGTCCGGCGCCGAGATCCAGGCGCTCTGGGCAGACCAGCGGGACAAGAGCATCACGCTGGTCATCGGCGCAAGGCCATCATCAACGCGAAAGACCGTGCTGCTGCAGGCGAAGGAATCGGCAAGCGCGGCGTTCGCCCTGGAGCCCATGGCGGAGCGGGCGGTCGTGCGGGTGAACCGGCAGCTTGCGGACTACACGGGCGGGACAAGCCTCAATGTCGCGTTCATGGGCGACATCACGCGGGAGAAGGCCATCCAGGCGCTGCCTCCCACCGCGCCCGACAACCAGATAGAAGCGCTGTTTACACGGGTCTACTGGGACCCCTCCCTGCGAGTCGCGCCCCAGGGTGCATTCCCGCCCCTGGCCGGCAATCCGTAGAACCGCCCGTCACGAACCCCGGACGCCGGGGTCAGGTAACCTCGATCTTGACCTTTGTGGTCACGGGCTTCTTGATGCCGTCCGGATCGCGCACGGTGAGCGTGACGGTGAACGTGCCTGCAGTCTTGTACATCATCTCCGCGAGTTGCCCCACCGCGTCTTCCTGTATTCCATCTGCCGCGTTGAAATCCCAGGAGTAAACCAGAGAGGTGATGCCCGCCTCGGCTTCGGCCTTCATCACGAGAGTGTCTCCACTTCCGACCGTCTGCTCGTCCATCGGATCCACGTAGATGGGGCTTTCGTCGGTGATAACGCGGATGCGGCCTATCCAGAACGTGTCGGGGAAGTCCAGCGAGACTCCAAGACGGCTGAGGGCGAACCCTCCCGTCTGTTCGTTCAGCCCGAGAGCGGCAAGCGGCACGGCCACGGTGAACCAGCCCTCTTCATCGCCGGCTTTGTTGACGATAGCCTGCATGTGCCCCAGCGACTTGCCGTCGGCCGATGTCAGGACAACCCGAAGGTTGCGCGCCTTCGGCACCATAATCGGGTCGTCATCGTAGTAGTTGCCGTAGAAGTCGTAGGGCAGCGGGCGGTACTCGCCGTTGCCTGTGGGCGCTTTGTTGTAGCTGTCGAGCGCAAGACGAGTGAGCGACTTGAAGTTTATAACGAACTCGAGATAGTCGTATCTGCCGATAGCGGCGGGGCCGGCGATCTCGATGGGATTCTGGAACGAGAGGAAGCCTCCGGCGTACAGACCGCCTGAGGTCACTTCGATGCTGTTCGTCGTCGTGACGCCCTTCTCGGTGTTTTGTGAAGCCTTTCCGCTGCCCCAGGCATACAGCTTTATGCCCGCGCTGGCGACCTGCTCACCCCCGTAAACGATAATCTCGCGCGCCGATGCCGGCGCGCAAAGCAGAAGGGCCGCCCCTGTGACTGTAGCCGCCACCCGGACGGCCGCTGTTTTCAACATTGTGTCGCTCTCAATCCTGCCTGTTGCCTGAACAGGGCTGCCCCCGCGGGGGCTTTTTCCCGCCCAGGCTCACTAAATAAGACTCCGCGCACAGCCGGAGGTGTTCCTCACTTCACACGTTTCCGCAGGCGCTCGATGCCGCGCGCCAGACCGGTCGTTTCGTCAATATCAACGACGATGCCATTCAGCACCGCGGGCCCGGAGGCCACCTCGAACCGCTTCGGCAAACCGGTCAAAAAGCGCTCGATGATGTCGGCGGGCCGCATCCCGATGATGGACTCCGAAGGGCCGGTCATCCCGACATCCGTGATATAGGCGGTCCCCTTCGGCAGCACGCACTCGTCCGCGGTGGGCACATGCGTGTGGGTGCCGAACACGCAGGATACCCTGCCATCCACAAACAATGCAAACGCGAGCTTCTCCGAGGTCGCCTCCGCGTGGATATCCACGATGATAACATCGGCGGACGATTCGAGGCTCTTGATCGCCTCATCGCCGGCGCGGAACGGGTCGTCAATCGGCTGCATGAACGTCCGGCCCTGCAGGTTCACCACGCCGACGCGCACTCCGGAGGGCAGTTCGTATACATACGAGCCCCTCCCCGGCGCGCCCGGCGGGAAGTTCGCCGGCCGCACCAGCCGCGTCTCCTCCTCGATGTACGCGTAGGAGTCGCGCTGGTTCCAGACATGGTTTCCCATCGTGAGCACATGCACCCCCGCGGCGAACAGGGGCGCGGCGGTCTCGCGCGTAATGCCCGCGCCGCCCGCCGCGTTCTCGCCATTCGCGATAACGAAATCGGGCTTGTGCTCGGCGATGAGAGCCGGCAGCGCCTCGTTCAACGCTCTGCGGCCCGGACGGCCGACGATGTCCCCTGCGACAAGAACGATCATTCATGGACTCCTGCGGCGCCCGCCGCTCTGCCGGCGGACAATGACGGCAATCGGGGCTTATTTTGCGTAGTCAACGGCTCTCGTTTCTCTTATCACTGTGACTTTGATCTGGCCGGGATACTCCATCTCCTCGGCAATGCGCCTTGCGGTTTCCCTCGCAAGCGTGACAGCTGTATTGTCGTCAACTTCTTCGGGTTTGACCATCACACGAATCTCGCGCCCGGCCTGAATCGCGTAAGTCTTTTCGACTCCCGAGAAGGAGTCGCCAATCGTCTCGAGCTTCTGCAGGCGCTTGATGTAGTTCTCGAGCGTCTCCCTGCGGGCTCCCGGCCGCGCCGCCGAAACGGCGTCGGCCGCCTGCACGAGCGCCGCTTCGATTGTCTCGGCGGGGACGTCCTCGTGGTGAGCGGCGACAGCGTGCTGGACGGCCAGCGACTCGCCCGCCTTCCGGCACAGGTCCTGCCCGATCAGGGCGTGCGGCCCGTCATACTCAGTATCCACCCCCTTGCCGATGTCGTGCAGCAGGCCCGCCTTCTTCGCGACGGCGACATCCGAGCCCAGTTCCGCCGCCATGAAGCCGGCAAGATGCGCCACTTCTCTGGAATGATTGAGGCAGTTCTGACCGTAGCTCGTCCGGAAGCGCAGCCGCCCCAGGTAGCGCATCATCTCGCTGCTCAGCCCCACGACGCCCACGTCCAGAACGGCCGCTTCGGCTGCCTGCAAAGCCTCCATCTCAACCCGCGAGCGGGCTTTCTCCACGGCTTCCTCGATGCGGCCCGGGTGGATGCGTCCGTCGGCGACAAGCTCGGTGAGCGCAAGCCGGGCAATCTCGCGCCGCACGGCATCGAACCCCGACAGCACCACCGCTTCGGGCGTATCGTCAACGATGAGGTCCACCCCGGTGATGTTCTCGAACGACCTGATATTGCGCCCCTCGCGGCCGATGATGCGGCCCTTCATCTCGTCGGAGGGAAGCGGCACGACGCACACCGTGCTCTCCGCCGCCTGGTCCACCGCGCAGCGGCTGATGGCAAGGNNGCGCGCCCGCCGATCCGCCTCGTCCTGCGCACGTTCATGGAGGTCGCGGAGCATGCGGGCGATATCCTGCTCGGCGGCGTCGCGGACGCTCTTCATCAGCTCCTCGCGAGCCTGTGCGGCCGGAAGGTTCGCGACGCGCTCCAACTCGCGCTCACGCTCTCGAAGCACCTGATCGGCCTTCTCGCTGCGCGCGGACATCTGCGCCTCGCGCGCCTGCAGGTCCCGGTCTCTCGCCGCGAGCGACTCCGCGCGGGATTCCAGCGCCTCTTCCTTCTGCGCCAGCCGCTCTTCGACCCGTGTCAGATCGGCGCGTTTCTGCCGGTTCTCGGCATCCGCCTCCTGTTTGAGGCGGATTGCTTCGTCTTTGGCTTCAGCGATGAGTTCCTTGCGCAGGGCCTCGACTTCGCGGCCCGCCAGCGCGCGCGCCTTGTCGGCCTCCCTCGCGATGTTCTTCGCGTGGTCGCGCGCCGATCGGGTGCCCTTTCTGTATGCGGCCCCGTATCCCGCCACCGAGGCGGCAACTACTATGATGAAGCCCACCGCAGCCCATGCCAGGGGAGGCATCGGATTGTTTCCTTTCTATGGAAAGGCGGCTGCGCGCCGCGGCCCGCGGGACAGGCAGGCCGAAGCGCAAAGTCGCCATCAAATGCACAAAACCACCGTGGAAACTTTAGCCGTCTCAGGCCTCCAGTCCTGCGGCGGTTTCAAAAAGTGTGCAAGACTCCTGACACCCCGCGGTTCAGGCGCCGTCCGGATCCCCGGCGTCTTCTTCGGCTTCATCCGCCCCGGCAGCCGATTCGGACGCCGCGGGGGCTTCCACCGACCCCCTGATCTTCGCCTCGATCTCGTCGGCAAGCGCCGGGTTCTCCTGAAGATACGCGCGCGCGTTATCGCGCCCCTGCCCCAGCCTCGTTTCCCCGTAGTTGAACCAGGTACCGGTTTTCGTCAGGATGCCCATCTCCGTCGCGACGTCAATCAGCGACCCTTCTCGTGAGATACCCTTGTTGAAGAACATGTCGAACTCGGCCTGCTTGAACGGCGCCGCCACCTTGTTCTTTACCACCTTCACCCGCACCCGCGTACCCAGGACTTCGGTGCCGGACTTGATGGCCTCGGCCCGGCGCACTTCCAGCCGGACCGACGCCCAGAACTTCAGCGCCCTTCCGCCCGGCGTTGTTTCGGGGTTGCCGAACATGATCCCGATCTTCTCACGGATCTGGTTGATGAAGATTGCGGCAGTGTTGGTCTTGGCGCACGACCCGCCGATCTTTCTGAGCGCCTGCGACATCAGCCGGGCCTGCAGGCCAACGTGCGCGTCGCCCATCTCCCCCTCGATCTCGGCTTTGGGCACGAGCGCCGCCACCGAGTCGAGCACGACAACGTCCACCGCCCCGCTTCGCACGAGCGCGTCCACGATCTCGAGCGCCTGCTCGCCCGTGTCCGGCTGAGAGATCAGCAGGTTGTCAATGTCCACCCCCAGCCGCTGAGCATAGAGCGGGTCCACCGCGTGCTCGGCGTCCACGAACGCCGCCACCCCGCCGCGCTTCTGCGCCTGAGCAACTATATGATAGGCAAGCGTCGTCTTTCCCGACGATTCCTGCCCGTAGATCTCGATGATGCGGCCCTTCGGAATCCCTCCGACGCCAAGCGCCAGGTCGAGCGCGAGCGAGCCGGTCGAAATCGCATCCACCGTGAGCTGAGGCCGCTGCCCGAGCTTCATGATGGACCCGCGGCCGAACTGCCGCTCGATCTGCGCAACCGCTAGTTCCAGAGCCTTGTCTTTGTCCATTGCCCCATCTTTCGTTGCCGTCTCGTTACCCGCGCCGCCCCTCACCCGGAGGGCCTGCGGAGGTCCTTCAACGGAAATGATTCCAGTGATTCGTATAGCGCCCCGCCGGGCGCGAGTGTGCTCTTCATCAGGTGGACGTCCGTCACGGTAAAGCCGCCAAGAGGCCCAATCTCCTCCGCCAGCAGCTCCGCAAGCCTGCCGGAGCGGTCCGGATTCCTGACCCGGCCGATCGTGACGTGCGGCCTGAACCTGTTCTCGTCCTCGAATCCGAGCGCCGCGAGCCCCTTCTCGACCCCCCGGGACAGACTCCGGAGCTGCTCCGCCCCATCCGAGACTCCTGCCCAGACGACCCTCGCTTTCCGCGCGTTCGGGAACGCTCCCCATCCGCTGATCGCGGCATCGAAAGGCGCCTGCGCCACCGCCGCGCTCCGGATGACGCCAGTCGCGCGGTCGAGGAGACTCACATCCGTCTCTCCCATGAATTTCAGTGTTACGTGGAAGTTTTCCTTCCTGACAATAGAAACATTTGTTCGAAAAGGCTGCAAGCGGGCGGCAACCCCGGCAATCCGCTCGCGGACGCTCTCGGGGAGAAGCACGGCGACGAAGAGGCGGGGCCTGTCTTCGGAGGGCACGCTAGAACTCCTCCAGCGCCGTCTTGCGCAGCAGCGCCAGCGCCGACTGCGAGGCGCGCAGCTTCACCGTCTCGCGGCTTCCGGCAAACAGGTTGCGCTCGGCGCGCGCGCCTTTCGCTGTCGAGACGGCGATCCAGACCAGGCCGACGGGCTTATCGGGCGTGCCGCCGCCCGGACCGGCGATGCCCGTGTCGGCCACGGCGATATCGGCGCCCGCGCGCTTCCGCGCGCCTTCGGCCATCGCGAGCGCCACATCCTCGCTGACCGCTCCATGCCGCTCGATCAGGCCTGCTGGCACCCCCAGCAGATCCGTCTTCGCCTCGTTCGCATACGAGACCAGGCCTTCCACGAATGTCTCCGAGCTTCCGGGCACGTCGGTGATGCGCGAGGCGATGAGGCCGCCTGTGCAGGACTCGGCCGTCGCGATCTTCAGGCCTCTTGCGATGCACAGCCGGACCGTGACGATCTCGAGCGTTTCATCATCTATTCCGTAGAGCCACTCGCCGGCGCGTTCGCGGATCTGAGCTTCCCTGCCGGCAATCAGATCCATCGCCGTCTTTTCGTCCGGAGCTTTGGCCGATATGCGCAGGTGCACTTCGCCTGTCTTGGCGTACGGCGCGACAGTGGGGTTGCGGCAGGCGAGCAGGTCCTTGACCTTCGGCTCGAGCAGGGATTCGCCGATGCCGACAAAGCGAAGCGTGCGGGATCTGAGCACCTCGGCGGGCGTGTAGCCCCGCGCCGACAGCCACGGCACAGCCTCGTCCGTCCACATCGGGATCAGTTCGTTCGGCGGCCCGGGCAGGCAGATGACGGCGCGGTCGCCCAGGTCGAAGACGCAGCCCGGCGCGGTGCCGTTGGGGTTCTTGAGGTTGACTCCGTGCTCGGGCTTCAGCGCCTGCTTCAGGTTGCCCTCGTGAAAGGCGATGCCCCGGCGCTCGAAGAACGCCCGCAGGGTGCTCTCCGACTCGGGATCGTTGACCAGAGCCACCCCGCACGCCTCGGACGCGGCTTCTTTGGTGATGTCGTCCTCCGTCGGCCCGAGGCCGCCGATTGCGACCACCACATCGGCCCGCCCGAGGGCAGTGCGAAACGCCTCGACGGCGCGGCCCATGTTGTCGCCGACCGTCACGCGGTGCATCACGTCAATTCCCCGCGCCGCCAGGTCGCGCGAAAGGAACACGGCGTTCGTATCGGTAATCTGCCCCAGCAGCAGCTCGGTGCCCACGGAAAGAATCTCAGCGCGCAAGTAGTGTCCTCCAGTGGAAGACAGTATACTGCCCGAGCGCGAGCTTTTCAGCAACGGGCGCGCCGCCATGCCTCGCGCCGGACTGCATAGACGTCGTGATGGAAGCCTGCGTGTTCCGAGGCGCCGGCGGCGTGCATCCCCAGCCGCTGAACGACCATCAGCGAGGGGAGGTTCTCCGGCCTCACGAGCCCCTCGACCACATCCAGACGCATCTGCTCGAAGCCGAACCCCAGAAGCCGCCGGGCCGCCTCAGTCGCGTATCCTAAGCCCCAGAACTCCCTGCACGGCAGGTAGGCGAGATAATGGTTCGTGCCGCCGCCATCGCCGCGGCGCATGATGCCCGCCTGCCCAACGAACTGCGCCGTCTCTTTGAGCCTGACCGCCAGCATTCCGAAGCCGGACTCGGCGTAGTCGCGCAGGATCCTGTCCAGCCACATCTCGCTCCCCTCCCGCGACAGCACCGACGGGTAGTAGCGCATCACCTGCGCATCCGAGAGATGGCGATGGAGGACGTCCAGGTCTTCAGGAGCGAACGGGCTCAGGAGCAGGCGGTCTGTTTCCAGAGTCGGCGCTGGCATGACGTGCTATGGATGCGGAATCGAGTTCAGCACGACGCTACCCTCCACGTCATTACGGGCTTGACCCGGAATCCATCCGGACTGGGTGCTGAATCGAGTTCAGCACGACGTATTTCGTGATACTCTCAGCCAGCTGACGCAAGCGCCCTCCTTCTGGCAGGAATGAAACTGCCCGACGCGGCAAGTATAGGACTGGCGGAGGCGCCGGTCAAGACGGCAGGCTTCCCGTTTTGCGAGGAACCTGCGGCGGCGCTGGTTTGTTCAGTCTGACGGAGCAAAACGAAAGGGAAATGGCATCAATGCTGAAACTGAAGGTTATTATCGCCAGCACGCGGCCGGGCCGCGTCGGTCCGGCGGTGGCGGAGTGGTTTGTGGAGCGCGCGAAGGCGCATGGCGCGTTTGACGTGGAGCTGGTGGATCTGGCCGAGGTCGATCTCCCGGTCTTCGACGAGCCGGAGCATCCGGCGGCGCAGAAGTATCAGAACGAGCACACGAAGAAGTGGAGCGCAGTCGTGGACTCGGCGGATGCGTTCGTAATCGTGACCCCGGAGTACAACTACGGGACGCCCCCGTCTCTGGTGAACGCTCTGACTTACCTGTACAACGAGTGGAACTACAAGCCGGCGGGGTTCGTGAGCTACGGCGGCATATCGGGCGGCCTGCGGTCGGCGCAGATGACCAAGCTCATACTGAACACGCTCAAGGTAGTGCCGCTGACCGAGGCGGTCACGCTGCCTTTGGTGTGGAATCAGTTGAGCGAGGCGGGCGCATTCGTGCCGAACGACTCGAACGCCGAGGCCGCGGACGGCATGCTCGGCGAGTTGCGGAAGTGGGCCGAAGCGCTGAAGCCGATGCGCGCGTAGCCGCTCCGCAAGGAATTGACCCCTCTCTCGGACTCTCGCTTGGCTGGACTCGCTGGACTCGGATTTGCAATCCGAGTCCAGACGCGCTGACAGCGCAGGCTCTGTCGCGGGAAGATGAACTGCTGCCGGAGAACGGCGAATCCCGCACCTGAGAAGGTCCGAACCGGTCAGTCCAAGACGGTCCAGGCGCCAGCCCCCTCCAACCAGAGCCCTCCGCCCTGCGTGGGATGTCCGTAGACCTCCACAGTCTTACCCAGCGGCGGCTGGCCGTAGCTGACCTCGTTGCTAACAAGCACGCCGCCGGGAACCGAACCATCGTCAATCACGAACAGGATGACGCTTGGCTTGCTGACGACCTTTCCCGAAGTCCTTACATA
>MTKZ01016495.1_pt2 | contig 14740 bp, 11 predicted proteins | sample 1042781 | NCBI WGS metagenome assembly MTKZ01 (sample SAMN06212207, study PRJNA360539) | anaerobic digester metagenome | biome: Wastewater treatment plant; material: sludge; isolation source: anaerobic digester fed with sludge from wastewater treatment plant | place: Denmark: WWTP Viborg ...
CACCGCGACAGCGTCACGATCGGCGAGGCTCTCGAACGCTTCAAGTGCGGCGGGGAAGAACTCGCGGAGGTCGTTGCGGAGACGGTTGGTGTGACGGGTCCGGTCCCAGATCAGGTTCTGGTGTGCCCGCGCCAGCACCTTCAGCCCGGCAGCCTGGTCGGTGTCACCGGCGACTGGCCGGTGGTTGTGCCGATCGGTGCGCACCAGATCCGCCAACAGTTTGGCGTCGCCCGGGTCGGACTTCGCCCCGGCCACATTGTGGCGGCCTCGATAATGCGACACCGACAACGGGTTGATCGCGTACACCCGATACCCGGCGGCGATCAGCGCTTGGACCCACACGCCCCGCTCGGTCTCGATCCCGATGATCACCTCGCCAGGGTTGGTGGTGTGCTCGGCGATCAGGGCGTGGAGCCCCGCGATCCCCTCGAGTCCTTCAGGAAACTGTTTGGCGGCGAGCCTGTCGCCGGTGTCGTTCATCAGATGGACGTCATGATGGGTCTCGGCCCAGTCATCGCCCACAAAGATTGTCATCGTGCGCCTCCTTGGTTGGGTTTCAACAGGTGAGCGGGCGGGCTTCCCGAGCGGCGACCTAATGGATCAGTGCTCTGCGGCACGACACCCCATGAGCGCTTGATGGGCAACCCGAACCGACCAGCCGGGGCACGATCTAGAACTAGGAATCCAGGACTCCTGACCCACTGAGGTGAATTTGTTGGTGTGACAGGGGTTCCTTCTTGTTTTCGAACCCATGAGCCTCTATAATAGATGCAGAGTTCGGAGACGTTTCGGAGGGTGCTGTGGCGGTCGCGGTTTCAGGCAAGGATTGGGTGATGGCACCGTTACCGATGGGTCCTGGGGGTGCGACGCCGGTCGCACCTGGTGTTGATGTGCTCTTCGATGCTGATGGTGCCGGGTCGGTGTTCTTGTGGGGGATGGCGGCCTGGTATTGGGCTGGGGGTGATGACTCGGCGAGGCGGTTGGCGGCGGTCCAGTTGGTCGATTCCGGTCACGCACCACAGCGGGCGGTGGCCGGGGCGTTCGGTGTGAACGAGACAACGTTGTGGCGGTGGCGTAAGGACTACACCGAGGCGGGGACCGGTGCTTTGGTCAACGAGCCGAAGGGCCCGCAGCGCCGGTGGAAGCTGACCGATGAGATGGTCGGATCGATCGTGTCGGAGCGCTCGGAGGGTGCGACACTCGAGGAGATCGCCACCCGGTTCGAGGTCTCGACCGGTACGGTCAGTCGGGCGTTGGCCCTCAAAGCGACCGCCGAACCGGCCCCGGAGACGGCCCCGGAGTCGGAGTCGGAGACGGAGTCTGATCTGGGGTCGAATGGTGGGCCGGTGTTGGTGCCGTTGGCCCGCCCGGCGGGCCGTGAGGGTGAACGCCAAGCGGCCCGTCGTGGCGTGCTGGCCGAAGCGGCACCACAGATTTGTGAGGGTGCCGGGCTGCCGTTGGCCGGTGCTCTGGTGATCCTGCCGGCGTTGGCTGCCACCGGGCTGTTGGATGCGATGGGCACCGTGTTCAAACCTGTGAAGGCAGCGTTCTATGGGGTGCGGTCGTTGGTGTTGACCCTGGTGTTCGCCGCGCTGGTCGGCGAACCACGAGCCGAGGGGCTGACACGCCTGAACCCGGTCGATCTCGGCCGCCTGTTGGGGTTGGACCGGGCACCGGAGGTTCGTCGGGTCCGCCAACGAATGGCCGCCCTGGGTGAACAAGGTCGCGGCGATGAGCTGTTCAAAACGCTCGCCGCTCACCACATGGACGCCAACACCGAGGCGTGTTCGGTGTTCTATGTCGACGGGCATGTCCGCGCCTATCACGGTCAGGCGAAAGTCCCGAAAGCCCACGTTGCACGGATCCGGATGTCGATGCCCGCCGAGTTGGACACGTGGATCTCAGACGGCCGCGGGGACGGTGTCCAGGTGTGGCAGGCCGAACCCGGCGCGTCGCTCGTCGGTGAACTGAAACGGGTCGCAACCGAGATTCGTGAACTGGTCGGCCCCAACCGGCGTCCGACGATCATCTTCGATCGGGGTGGCTGGTCACCGGCACTGTTCGCGGAGCTCGACGCGGCCGGGTTCGACATTGCCACCTACCGGAAATACAAGGTCACACCCGAACCCCGCAACCGGTTTAGCGAACATCAACTCGTTGACGATCTGGGTCGGACCCAGACCTACCTCCTCGCCGACCGGGACGTCCGACTCGCCTACACCCACAACAAAACCAAACGCCGGTTCGCCTGCCGACAGATCGTCCGGCTCGACCCAACAACCGGACATCAAACCCAGATCATCACCACACGCACCGACCCCGACCCCGCCCCACTCGCGTACGCCATGTTCTCCCGCTGGCGACAAGAGAACTTCTTTCGATACATGCGCGCCCACTACGCCCTCGAAGCGCTCGACACCTACGAGACCGTCCCCGACGACCCGGAACGGACTGTCCCCAACCCCGCCAAAAAGGCGGCAGCGAAACAGGTTCGACAGGCAAAGAAGGAGCTCGCCGAAGCCGAAGCGGTCGAAGGGCGCGCACATTCAAGCCCCGGACGCACCCCAGCCGGTGATCGGATCGTCGCCGACGCCCTCGACATTCAACGGACCGAACTCGTCGACCTCAAAGCGGCCGCCCGGGCCATCCCCGCCCGTGTGCCAGTCACCGACATCGCCCCTGGTGCCGCCCGGCTCAACGACGAAACCAAACGGATCCACGACGCCATCCGCATGTCCACCTACAACGCCGAAACCGGCCTCGCCCGACTCCTCGCACCCCACTACCCCCGGGCCAAACACGAAGCCCGAAGCCTCCTCTCCGAGATCTTCACCAGCCCCGCCGACCTCCACACCCACAACAACCAGCTCCACGTCACCATCACCCCGCTCTCCAACCCCCGCCGAACCCGCGCCCTCAAACTGCTCTGCGACGACCTCACCGCCACCCAAACCCAATACCCCGGCACCAACCTCACCCTCACCTACACCATCAAAAACCCCTAACCACCTCTGCACCCACTATCTGGCGTGGGTCAGGAGTCCTGGAATCCCAAAGGGCTCCAGCGTCAGGAAGTGCTCACCGACTGGTAGCTCGAAACCAGGATCTCACGAACCCAGCGCCCCCATTAGCGGTCAGTGCACGCGAGGGCTTCAGCGTAGCGCTCACCGGCTGATTGAAGGCCGTATTGACGACGTGGCTGACTGTTGAGGACCGCGCATGCCCGGTCGTAGTCGGCTTGGCTGTAGTCGCGTAGGTCGGTGCCTTTGGGGAACCAGAAACGCAGCTGCCGATTGGAGTTCTCGTTCTTCGGGCGCTCCCACGGTGCGTGAGGATTGCAGAAGAACACGGGCAGCCCCCACCCGTTGGTGAGGACTTCCCAGTGGGCCATCTCCGAGCCTCGGTCCCACGTCAACGACTCACACATCTCAGCTGGTGTCTCCTCCACCCAGCGGACCAGCGTCGCGATCACCAGGTCTGCTTGATAGCCGTTCGGCAACGCGTAGACGAGCTGGAAGCCCGACGACCGTTCGACCAGCGTCAACGCGGCTGACTGGTTGCGGGCTCCGATGATCAAATCGCCCTCCCAGTGGCCCGGAGCGCCCTCGCTGGCCTCGGCGGGCCGCTCACTGATCGGCACCACATTCGGTCCCAGCGCTGACGCACGAGGCGATGCGGTGGCCCTGCGCTTCTTGCGCCTGGGTCGACGGGACCGCAGACACGCGGTGGCCTTCAGGCAGAGCGTGCCGTCGTAGACGCTCTGGTAGATCGTCTCGGCGGACACCGTCCCCAAGCAGGGTTGGCGGCCGCACAGGGCTGCTGTGGCGACCGGTGAGAACCCTTCGCCCAGCAGCTCGATGACCTTGTAGCGGAGCGCACCCTCGAGCGACAGGACCGGGGTCTTCGGACGGCGGCGTCGGACGGTCGCTGCGTCACCAGCTGTTGACGGCCGGTTGGCATGGCGGCCGCCGTTGCGGGTCACTTCGCGTGAGATTGATGACCGGTCGCGTTCGAGCTCCCGAGCGATCTCGGCGTACGCCACCTCCCTATCTACTGACAGGCATTCATGGATGAAGTCGCGTTCATCCGACGCGATCGGATTGCGTGGCATGCTGGGGTCTCCAGGGGTCGGCGTGCACGAGTAGCCCGGCCATTCTGACCGGTCGCGTGCGTTGACAGTGAACTCACCCACCCCAGTTGCGCTCCGCGCCCGCCGAGGCATGAGACGGTAGAGTCTAGGAGGTCGAGTGATACACATCGGAGCACAACATGCAGCAGTACTCGCAGGAGATTCTTGGTCATCAGATTGACGTACGCGTCGTCGCCACCGTCGTCACTATTGGCGCCTTCTTTGGCCTCGCCGGGCGAAGGTTAGTCCGACGTGTTGGCTGGTTCCTGCTCGTTACAACGGTTGTGGGTGGCGTGGCGGGCGTTGTGTTGTCAGGACTTCTCTCGTCAAAACCTGGCGTGTCGGGTGCGAGACTTCCGCTATGCCCAAATGGAGTCGCGTCCTCTCGTTACATTGCTAGCACTGGCGCCGAGATGGCCGTGTGCGCGAACGGTGGTGAGTACGCACTCAGTATCTCGGCCAACGGTGGTTCGCTTGGTGAGTTCCAAGCCTTGAACGGAACGATCCCCGTGACTCGAACTGCCCTAGGCTGGGAAGGCACCGTGGATTCACCCGAGGGCCTGATTTCGCTGCTGGTCACGGCGGAGGAAGTTGAGATTGAGCGGCACGGTTCCGATCCCTTAGTCACTAGCGCAGCGGTCACTCGCCGCTGACCGCTGCGGTGACCCCGTTGTGGTGTCGTCGGCATTCAGCCAGGTCGGTTCTCCTTGGTCTTGTTCGAGGGCCCAGCGTGCAATGAGGTAGCGGTCGGCCATCGCTGCCGAAAGGATGTCGATCGTGTCGAAGATTCGATAGCGTGCAGAAGGCGTGCGGCCCTCGGCGTAAATGATCGAGAGTTCCGTGAGGGCGAGAAGCACTGTCTCCGACTTTGCCACCGCCTTGACGACGTCGTTGAACTGGTTGCGCGTCGCGTTGCTGTTCACCTCAGCCTTGACTCGGAAAGCGAGTTCTCCGATCCGTTCTGAGCCCCGCCCGGTCGGGACCAGCACGTCGAATTCTGGTTGCAGTCGCCCGAAATCGCTATAGTGGCCTAGGTCGCTGACGTCGCCGATAGCCAGAAGTGAGAACTGTTTGACCCCGTGCCTGCGCAACTCGGCGGCGGTCTCGTCGACGATAGACACGAATGACGCGCCATGCTCTTGGCAGATGGCGCGCACTTCTGCGCTGAAGAACTGGGTGGTATTGCAGGCAATAGCGACGAGTGTTGCTCCGCTCTCGCACAGACTGCGGACACCGTCGACCACCACCTGTCTGACTGCGGACTCTCGAACGCGCAGCTCCATCGAGAGGCCCATTTCCGGCACCGACTCGATGATTACTCGGGGAAAGGCGGTGTCGCCAAGGCTGCCGCTCGGCGTTTTCTCCCTCACCTTCGAGTTGATCCGTTCCCAGAGCAAGATGCCGGACTCCGGCGAGTTCCCGGTGAGGATGCCCAGAGTATGGATAGCCGGCTGGAACTCCTGCCCCTCTACGATGTTGGCCAAGCTCGCGTTGGAGATCTTCGGTACGAGTTCACGCGGGTTGAATTCTACGCCGTGATTACGGTGGCCGAGGTTGGTCATCATCGTGTGTGGAGCGAAAGAGCGGTCTGCGACGACGCCCTCATCGAATACCTGCTGGACGCTCTCATGCCTGGCCATCTCGAACGGTGTCACCAGGCCGTAGCCCTGACCGAAACGCTCGGCGAGTTCCGACTCCTCAAGGCGATGTGGCAAGTACCCAAGTAGCTGGTCAACCTTGCCCCCTGGTCGGAGATCAAGCCGCCGGTTTCCACGGCAGTGCAGCACCACAACCTGTGACCGGTTAGCGTCGGCGCCAACCCACGACTTGAGTTCGTCTGCCAGCGGAATGCCGACATAACCCAACCGGTTACGCCGCGGCGCAGCGTCGGCACAGCTGGTGGCGGCGTGATTCTCAGACGCAAGGTGCCAGACGCCGGCCTGTTCCAGAATTCGGAGGTTGGTCGCAACTACATCGGGAACACCCGTCATTGGACTCTCCTGTGCCAGTACATCATCAGTGAGGGCTTCGTGTCTGGGTGGCGACGCTGGGAGACCGCGTCTTGACGACCCCAGGCGCTAGGTCCAACTTAGTTCACGAGTAACGTTGATCTCGCCACGAAGGTCCTTGACCATCAGGCTCTTGATTTGCTCGTAGTCCTTGTCCTGCGCAATGAGCCACCCGAGTTTGGTCGTGATGCTCTCGATACTCATGTCATGAGCAGGGATACCGAGCGAATGCTCCTCAATATACTCTCCTGGCTTGTTGACAGTGAGGGTCGCCTTGCCATTGGGCGCTTGGGTAGTTATGACCACTGGAATCTTTTTCTTCTTGAGAAGTTTGAGAAATCCAAGCCTGTGCTCGCTCACGTCACCAGCGCCGAAGGACCGCAATACGACCCCCTTCAACGGCATTCCGGCCTTATCCCAATGGCCCAGTGCGCTCATCAGGCGCTCGTCGCTAAGCCCCGGAAACTCCGTGAGGGATAGGATACCTTCCATCGCAAAGTTAGGTTGAAACACCAGATCTGATGCCTTGAGCGCCAAGGCCTGATCGCGGCTCAGGTAGTCCTGGTGACGCCCGAGGTTACCGTCATTCAGGTCCAGGATTCGACCGATTCGGCCGAGGCTGCCGGACGAGAAAGTCTGGAAGGCATCGAGGTCGAATTCGGTGCTCTTCTTGGCTCGCACTCCTGTGATGAGGTGGCTGCCAAACACCACGACGACCCCTCCGATAGTTGCGTACTGGCTCGGGTAGGAAGCGATCCTCACAGCGTTTTCGACGTTGATCAGCGCGTCGGACCCGGGCTGCTCCGCAGGGATCTGCGATCCTGTCAGGACGATTGGCTTGGGGGAGTTGGCAATGGCAAATGACAGTGCAGAGGCCGAGTAACCCATCGTGTTCGTGCCGTGGGTCACCACGAAGCCCTGATATTCGTCGTAGTTGTCATAGATGCATTGGGCGACACTGGTCCAGATCTCAGGCGTCACATCCGAACTGTCCACATCGACGAGTTCCCGTGTTGTGATATCGACGTCGAGGTTCCAGTTTGCATGCATGGCCGCGACCGCCTTCTTAGCCGCCTCTGCCATCGTTTTGCCAGAGACGTGATCTGCCTGTGCTCCGCGCACGTTTCCGGCGATGGTGCCACCGGTTGTTATGAACAAAAGTTTCATTTGAGCTCCTCGCTGGATCTGGCCAAGGCGAGCATAGACCAGCCGACCCGAGGCCTCCCAACGTTGCCTGTGCTTGAGACTGGAACCATTGCTCGACCTGTCTCTTGAGTCAGGTCAGCCATCCCGTCGCCCGCGGCCCTGGCTCTGAGCCATCGCTCGGAGGCGGGTTGCAACACCCCCTGTGCATGCACCGTTCTATCGAGGCTGATAAGATTCCGCTATCTTCAGCGGACGGATGGTCACTATGCAGCAAGCCCAAACTACGAGATTTGGAGCTGCGCTTCGGGCCGCGCGTGTCCGTGCCGGATTGACCCAGTCCGAACTGGCAGATCTTGCCAGGTGCACCTCGGGTTACGTGGGGCATGTAGAACAGGGCCGTCGGCTCCCGAGCGCCGAGCGGGTCAATCTCCTGCTGTCGGATCTCGATTTGGAGGAAGGGACTGAAATATGCCTTCGAATCAGGTTCGCTCTTGACCGGATCGAAGCCGACGCAACTGTCATTCGTTCAGAGGACCTGGACACTCTGGAGGCTGTTGTCGAGGCGGTGGTGCTGGCTGCCTCGGTTCCGCCCCCAGGACTTTCCTCCGACTCGGTGCCACAAATGGAGGTGTCTTCGCTGCTTACGGCCCAGGCCGACCTTCGCTCCAAGGCCGCCGTGCATACGGCCCGGAATCTAACTGTCATCTCTCGACGCTGGACCGGGTCGACATACCTGACCATGCAGGAGTACTTCGAAGCGATTACCGCCGAGATGGGACGAGCGAGCCTTGCACACGTTGATGCCGTCAACACGATCGATCTCCGTCGATGGTATGAGGACGTCAGGGAACTCGGATACCTGGCGACCAACACCGCTGCGCAAGAGCGGGGCGTAGCAATTCGACGGGTCTTTATAGTCGGTTCGCAGGATGCTGACGAGGTGGTGCTCGATTGCGACGAGGCTCAGCGGGATGCGGGGATAGAGGACGTGCGCTACCTTGCGTGGGACTCGATCTCGGATCTGGCCGAACAACCCGAGGACACGGTTCGCTTCCGGACTTCGTCCGATGGTGACGATGCTGGACTGCTCTTCGTTGGCCACTCCGACCCGATCGACGTCACTCGGGTCGCCTTTGGTGAGCGATTGCTGCCGGGGCCCGAGCTTCGGCGTCATGGGCAACTGTTCGAGCTAATACGTACTGCGAGCGACCCCGATGTCCACTCGTTTATAGCGGGACGCCACAGTCATGGTCGGGGGCTCGCCCGAACCGATCCGAAAGGCAGCAAGCGGTCATGAACGATTTAGACGGAGACGACTGTGGTCCCAGTCAGATGGCGCATCGGTTGAAGCCGAGTGACCTGGCTGGGGTACTGGCCGAGGTGGTGGGCTCTGGTGCCTTATGCGAGAGCGACGACGTGGTGGTCCTTTACGACTTGGACCGTATGGAGAGCGTGCTTGTCGACTTGGCTGCGGCATTCCCAAAATCGTCCATCCACACCATTGCGGTGAAGGCGAACCCCCTGGTTGAGATCCTGGTGCGGATTCGTGAGCGCGGCTTTGGCGTCGAAGTGGCATCGATCGGCGAGGTTCAACTCGCCATCCAGGCGGGCTTCGCTCCCGACCAAATCGTGTTTGACTCGCCCGCCAAGACCCGCGGTGAACTGGTCGCTGCGCTCGATGCTGGCCTTACCATAAATGCCAACTGCATCGCGGAGGTCGATCGAATCGCTGAACTCTGGCCTGGTAGGGCATCGCAGCCGAGCCAGATCGGAGTTCGCGTTAACCCTGGAGTAGGCGCTGGGGAGATCGACAGTACTAGCACGGCCAAGCGAGCATCCAAGTTCGGTGTTCCACTGGACCACTGCCCGGAACTCCTCAAAGACCGGCTCCACGAGCACGCATGGATCACCGGGCTTCATGTTCATATCGGTTCGCAGGGCATGGCGGTGGAGCAGCTAGTCGAGGGTGTCGGCAGTGTCGCTGATCTGTATGAAGATGTTAGGGGCTCCGCCAACCTCAACCGATTCAACCTCGGAGGCGGGCTCCCGGTCGGCTACCGGTCTGACGACCTGCCAGCGACCTTCGCTGAGTACAGCGCTGCGCTGCGCCTGCGGGCTCCGGGTATATTCGATGCGGACACTAGCCTGGGGACGGAGTTCGGGAGGGCCGTCCATGCGAACAGCGGCTGGGTGGCGTCGCGCATCGAGTACGTCCTGGATCATGGGGACAACATTCCCACGCTCGTGGTCCACGTCGGCGCCGATATGTTCGTGCGCAAGGCCTATCGACCAACTGACTGGCACCACGACATGAGCGTGACAACGCGAGATGGCGCCCTCCGCAATGGCGATACCCGCCTGTTTCGTGTGGCGGGCCCGTTGTGTTTTGCTGGCGACTACCTCTCCGATGGCATCGAGCTCCCAGCCGATACGGAGGAAGGTGATTTCCTACTTATTCGCGATGCCGGGGCCTACACCTTCAGCATGTGGTCAGTTTACAATAGCCGGCGTTTTCCTGCGGTTCTGGGATACGCCGATCACGGCAAAGCGATCCATCAGCTCCGCGAAGCTCAGACGGTAGGTGACTTGGTGGCGTTCTGGTCGGTTGGTACTCGCTAACAACTACGACGTACACCGGAATCTACCGGCGCTGTGTCCTTGCGAGAAACTCGGCGGTCTCAAGTTCGTACGCGTTTCCGATCTCGCCGTGCATGTCTTCGCGCATCTTATCGAAGATGTCGGCGTACTTGACCGGACTTGCCGGATCCTCCTTCTTAGCCAGTAGCCAAGCAAGCTTGACGGTCTGGGACTCGATGCTCATATCCCAAGCGGCGATTCCTCGCCTCGTCACCCGCATCTCCTGGCCCGGCTCGTTAACCTGAAAGTTGCTCGTCCCGTTGGGGGCCTGAGTGGTTACAATTAGAGGAATTTGACGTTCAGCTAGTTGTCTAAATGTATCTGCATGGCGATCTGAGGGATCGCCGGCACCGAACGCACGAAGAATGAAGCCCTTCACGTTGCAGTGATCTACAAGCGCCATGAACAAGCTGGTGGGCATACCGGGGAACTCGGTGAGCGACGCAATGTCCATGCAGAATTTGTTCTCTAGGTTGAGCGCCGCTTGTTTCTGCGCAGGGCGCCGATAGTTCTTGTCTGATAAGTATCCAAGATGCTTGTCAAGGTTGCTTTCGTCAATGTTAATCCGGCCTGCAATGCTGCCAAGTTGGCTGACCCCGAAGGACTTGAATGCATCGTAGGCAAATTCGGTGTCCTTCTTCACACGCGTGCCGGTTATAATTCGGCTACCGAAGACGACAGTAACGCCGTTGAAGGTACGTCCGTTCAGAGGATCACTCCATGTCGCAACTCGGATAGCGTTTTGGAGGTTAAGGAGCGCGTCTGAGCCGGGCACACCAGAGGGGACCTGTGATCCAGTGACCACGATAGGCTTACCGGGATTGCTCAACGCAAAGGACAATGCGGCACTGGTGTAGCCAAGGGTATTGGTGCCGTGCGTGATCACGAACGCATCGTACTCATCATAGCTATGGTAGATATGGTCGGCCAGCTCTATCCACACCTCCGGGGTGATGTTCGAGCTGTCGACATCGGCGACCTCAAGTGACTCTATCGTAATATCGACGCGCGGGTTCATGCGGAGACCGATGTAAGCAAGCGTCGGGTCGATGAGGAGCTTAAAGTCCTCCACCGAGTCACCGACGCCAGCAGGTTCATCCTGCGGTCGTGCCACATTCCCGGCGATCGTACCGCCTGTTGTAAGCAACAATAGCTTCATTAGTATATTAACCCTTCCGGTCGAGTGCCCTCTAATGTATTCATTCGATAGTTCTCGCGATCCTCAATCCAAGGTCAGGACGCCAGGAGTTCGGCACGTGTCTGAACCGCAACGCGGGGCCAAGTACTGAGAGACGATCTTTGTAGGACCCTCCCCGGATCACCCGATCCGACCTAGGGTCTGGTTCGATGAGCCATGCGCCGGGTGTGACGGGGTAGTCGGTACGGTAGATGTCGTTACACCATTCCCAGACATTGCCGAGCAGATCGTGGAAACCGAGGTCATCCGCGACTCCTTTATCGACCGGCCGGGTCAGACCGTCGGGCTTGGCATCTTTGGAAGTCCAGGCGCTCGCAGCGCTGGCCCCGTTCGTGCAGGCGAACGTCCATTCGTCTTCCATTGGCAGTCTATACCCGGGCACGCCAGGACTGACGCGGACCTCGTCGCCTGAAATCTCGTAGACGAGCGGGAGCCCGGCTTGTTTCGAGAGTTCGTTGCAGAACGCAGTTGCCTCCAACCAGGTCACCGCAGAGACCGGGAGAGAGGCCCCTCGGTCCCGGCTGCGATGCTCTCCAGCGACTTCCTCATAGAGTTCCTGAGTGACGAGGTAGCTGCCCATCGAGAAACGGTGCGAGATATCGATCAAATGCCCGTTACCCCGACTGTCCAGGTAGGTGAACGGCTCTCCCTGTACTTCAACCTGGGTGGTGAAGGGCGTCTTGCGATGCTGGACGAGTTGCCCCTTTCGGAAATGGTCAGGCCGGTCGCCGTCCACCAGGGCCGTACCGTTCGCTTCAAGGAGGGCCAAATCCTGGACGGCGGCGCTGACCGGCTCGTCCACCTCGTCCTCCTCCCCGACCCGGACCATGTCATCGGGGCGCTCGCCATCCCCATGCCCCTCGGAGTCTTCTGGCGATGTTGGCGCAGGCTCTGGCGCTTTACTCTGGAGCTTCAGAATCCTCGATAGCGCAACGTGCTTTGCCCGATATGCGAACGTGCCGTCTGTATACTCCAGGATCAGGCTCTCGGCTTGAGCGAAATCACCACCTTCCCTCCCGCAAAGGTGCAGCGGTCGCGTGACGCCCATATTGTCCCGGGCCGTCGCTCGATAGTTCAGCTTCTCTTCGCGGCGTGTGAAGCTCCCAATTCGGTAGCGCTCGAATGCGCTCATGGTCACTTCGTTCCATAGGAGCTCCGCTACCGCGGCGGCGACAGGGCCGGTCATCTCATCGTAAAAGCCGGACATGGTCACGATCGATGCGTCGGGATGGCCGAGCGTGCTGTTTCGGTACGCCACAAGAGCCTTCAAGGCCCCCCACCATGTGATACCTGGCTTCCCCTGACCGGTCAGCGCCGCATTCACGGGCGACATCGACCTCGATTGGCTAAGAGTTTTAGCGATCACCGAGGCGGCTGCGGCGAAGCGCCCTGAATGTTCCAACTTACCTTTGAGTGAGTCAAACTCCCAGCCGGGGACTGCTCCGTGGCAGTCCTCAAGGAGTTGCACCCAATCACCGAACGTCATTCGGTTCGCATCGAGACCTCTAAATCCCCGGTTGACTTCTAACTCTCCTGTGCTAAATGCGACAGACGACGCGATGGTAGCCAGATGCTTCAGGCCAGCCTCAGCGAGATATAGAAGCACATCGTGCGCCAGCTTTCCGGCATCGAGGGCTGCATAACAGTTGTACCAGACCCATATCTCTTCAGGGTATAGGCGGGGAGGAGCTCCTACAACCACTTCTCCCGATTGTGGAGTGCTCACCACCAGGCTCCTCCCGCACGACCGTCGTCGTGGTGGTTATCAAGCGGTTTCATATGCGGTGAGTATCGTCCAACTCCTGCACGTTTCCCCCGAACTTGGTTGTTTGCTGTCAGGGCATGGCATCGAGCTATTCTGGACTCCGTATAGGTGGCCTGGAGTAGCCAAGAGCTGAGATGTGGCAGATGGCTAACGGAGGTCTTGTTCGAGTTCATCCCGGTGTCTTGCGATATTATGTATTGCAGGTCCACGTCAATCGCTTTATCCGCGCCTGTCGGGCATCTCACCAATAATTCCTGAGCATTCTGCTTGTACATTAGGGAACGTCCTCCTCATCGACTCGTGCCCTGACAGCAATAGACGCCACGGCCCAGCCGAGCATCCCGGCGATGAACGTCCCTCCGACTACGTATGGCCATGAGACGCCATCTCCATCCGTGAGATGGGTAAGGTTGACTCCAAAGAATGCGATAGTCAGTGTCGCGGTGGCAAGTGCAGCACCACTTCGCTTAAGGAGCGACTCGAAGTCATTCTGCCGACGTTCTAACCGAAGTTGAGCGTCGCGTTCGCGGTCCTGAGACTCTCGCAGGAGCGACAACTCATGTGCCCCCACTTCAGCTCTAAATGTGGCGAGATCTTCGTTGACTCGCTTGAATAGTTGTGGGCTTGCTAGTTCCGACTGGGCAGCGCGCAGCAAGGCGTTGCCGTGGCCATGCGACGTAACATCGTCCCACCACAGTCTGTTTCGCAACATCGTGGCTCTGTCTACTATTGACGTGAGGTCGTCGCTGCGGGTCTCGCGATGGTCGATGGATGCAAGTGATGCAGCGAGGTCTGCGAGTGTCTCGCGCTGGAGCTTGGCCAGTAGCAGGACATCTGTGTAAACGGTACGGACGAGGGCTTCAGCCGACGGGAAAAATGGATCGCTTGATGGAGAACACCCTATGAAGCCGACACCGTCGCGGAGCACTAGCGCTCGCCATGTCGCCGAGAGATGGATAGTCGACTGGAGCAGGTCAGGGTCAGTGTGGTCTGGGGGGTATCGATCGTATGGGGCCAGCGAGGCAACCGACCACATGGCTTGCTCAAGTTCGGTCCAGTCGTTGCCAGGCCTCGTGGCGGGAGTAAGCGGCACGCCATCTGGTGTAGTCATGAGCAGCAGGGAGCCGAGTCGGGTTGGATTGCCAACGATGGTCCATGAGGCGCCGGTTGCTTCCTCGGCCATGCCGAGAACCGGCCATGATTTCCCTGGGGCGCTCGGGCGGCAGATTTCGATGACGGCATCAAGAACCTTTAGACCCTCCGCCTGAAGGTGAATCACGAGTACGTGTATTCCGTCCTCGGATCCATCGGCCCCTGTCGCCCAGGTGTGTAACTCAAGCGCGGTGATCTCAGCGATGGCGTCCCCGCCGCTGTCCGAATCGGTCGCCGAAATTGGGACGAATGCGTGGGAACGGTCGGACTCCTCATTCGCCCCGTACAGGGAAGGGCCAGCGTGTAATGCTATGTACGTCTGACGTAAATCAGCATCGGTTCGGAGCGATGGTGTCCCCTCGCCTTGTAGGCCCCACGGAAGCGGAAGCGGCCCCTCAACGAACTCAAGGCTTGGGGCGCAGTTCGTCCGAACGCGAAACAGGACCGTTCCAACGATGCGTCCCTCCCTTTCGCTCATGACACCTACTCCTCCACCCTGTTCGCAAGACATGGTAGCGAAGGCACTCGGCCTCCAGAAACGTAAGCGAAAAGGCCCGCCGAACCGTTAGAAGCCGTCACCCCCTCAGACGTACTTCGGCTTAGCCTGAATCCACCGATCGGATTCTTGTCGGCTTGAGTTGAGTCATGTTCGGGGTGGGTGGGGCCGTTTGGCCGGGTTGGGGGCCGCTGACCTGGTGTTGGGG
>MTKZ01025296.1_pt1 | contig 14734 bp, 13 predicted proteins | sample 1042781 | NCBI WGS metagenome assembly MTKZ01 (sample SAMN06212207, study PRJNA360539) | anaerobic digester metagenome | biome: Wastewater treatment plant; material: sludge; isolation source: anaerobic digester fed with sludge from wastewater treatment plant | place: Denmark: WWTP Viborg ...
CAAACAAAATAAGGGGTTTATCCTTAGGAAATTTCGGCTCAATTTCGTTAAGAAAAATCTGGTGGTAAAGTTGTTCCCAGGAAGTTTTTTTTTCAACGAGATAGCCTTTTTTTTGGGCAATTTCTTTGGCTTTTTCCAAGTCCGAAAATTCGTCCAAATCAATATTGGCGTATTTTCCAAAAGCCTCTTTAACACTGATTCTCGGCCAAGGGGAAGTGATATCAATTATTTTTTTTTGATATTGGATATTCGATATTGGATATTGGAGAAAAAATTTTTTAGAAATAAAATTAATTAATTTTTCGCAATCTTTCATTAAATCGGTATAATTTGCTTCCGTTCGGTACCATTCAAGAATGGTAAATTCCGGATTGTGAAGCGGATCAATTTCTTCCGGATTGCGGAAAGATTTACATATTTGAAAAACTTTGTCTATTTTCTCTCTTGCGATAATTTTTTTTAAAAAGAATTCAGGGGACGGCGCCAAATAGGCGGAAGTATTTTTAAAAATCCGGGTTTCAAAAACTTCATTGTATGGAGCAGGATCCGGCGAGGCAACCAGAAGCGGGGTTTCCACTTCAGTGAATTCTTCTTTTTTAAAGAAGGTTCTGATTAGGTCAATAATATTTTCCCTGGCGATGATTTTACTCACGGCCTGATTTTATCTTTCTCCGATTGACTTTTCAAGGAAAAATTAATTAAATCTAATTAGTGGAAAAAATTATTGATGGTTTTTTAAGAATTACCGGTGCCGGAACGCCGGGGATTCTTTTGACCGTTCTTTTGGAAATTCCGCTTTTTTTTATTTCTTTTAATCTTGCCTGGGGGAAAATAAATATCAATTCGGAAGTCGCTTTGGTTACCGGTTTGTTATTTTTGCTTTCCTTTTTGATTTTAACCCTCTGGTCCTTGATGGCGCTCCCTTTTGAGAAACGCGGCCGGGTTTTGGTAAAAAACGGACCATATCGCTGGATTCGTCATCCTTCATATTTTGCCAAAATATTTTTGCTTCTTCCGGGTTTGGCGATAATCTTTCACACCTGGTTGCCGATTGCATCTTTACCCTTAGTTATGATAATTTGGACTCGGGCAGTGGAAAAAGAAGAGAAAGAGTTGGCGGCAACTTTTGAGGAAGAGTATTTAAAGTATCAACAAACAACGGGAAAATTTTTTCCCAAGGTTTTTAAATTAAAAAGGACAGATGAAAAAAGTTAAATTTCCGATTTTTGCCGTTTTTACTTTTATTTTGGGCTTAAGTGTTTTGTTTTTGGGTGCGAAAAAATTTTCTTCTCAAATCGGCAGAAAAAGCGGCTGTCCCTGCAGTAACCCGGAAACTGCCGACGGAGAGTTTTATCCCAACGAACAAATCGCTTATTACGACGGAAAAAGAATTGCCGCGCTTTTAAGCGAATTAGGAGAACCGGAGCGAAAAGTGATGGGAGCGGTTTCCGAAAACAAATGGATTGAAGTTGATCTGTCGGAGCAAAAATTAATGGCGTGGGAAGGCGACAAACTTTATTTCCAAACCCCGATTTCTTCCGGAAAATGGTTTCCGACGCCGACGGGAGAATATAATATCTGGTCCAAATTTAAATATACCAAGATGGAAGGCGGCAATCCCGGGACCAATACGTATTATTATTTACCCAATGTTCCCTACACCATGTATTTTAACAAAGGATTTGGTTTACACGGGACCTATTGGCACAACAATTTCGGTCAGCCGATGAGCCACGGTTGCGTTAATTTGCCGACAATCGCGGCGGAAAAGCTTTTTTATTGGGTTGGTCCGGAGCTTGCCTTGGGAAAAAATTCCGTTAGCGCAACCAAAGAAAATCCGGGAACCAGAGTTGTGATTCACCCATAACTATTTTTGCTTCTTGACTCTTAGCACCTTGAATGATAGACTGCTAATTATGGATATTTTACCCAACTTTTCTAAAAAAGAAACTGAAAGAATCGTTCCTTTGGTTTCCTTAAAGGATACGGTGGTTTTTCCCCATACTCATGCGCCTTTGACTTTTGGCCGGACAAAATCCAATGCGGCGGTTGCCGCGGCGGTTAAAGCCGATAAATTAATTTGTCTGGTTTCCCAACGCCAGCCGCAAATTGAATTGCCGGAGGCAAAAGATTTTTATTCAATCGGGACTTTGGCCTCAATTGAACAGGTTATTCCTACCGACGGCGCGATTCACGCTTTGGTTAAGGGTTTAATGCGGGTTCAAATTAAAGAAATCGTTTCTTCCGAGCCTTTTTTCGTCGCCAGAATAGTAGAGATCCCGGAAATTTTGGAAGAAAGCAATGAAATGAGAGCTTTAACCAAACACTTGGCCGAACAGGTGCAAAAAGCTTTTAATTTGGGGAAAACCATTGATATCAGCTTGTTGATGAGAATTATGTCGGGGATTCCCCAGATAGATTTGGCCGACGAAACGGCGGCAATCCTGGAAATTAAAAATCCGGATAAACAAAAACTGCTGGAGACTTTCTCCGTTAAAGAAAGACTGAAAATGGTGGCCTCCCATCTTTCTTACGAAATCAAAATTTTGGAGTTGGAAAGAGCGATTGATTCCAAAACCCAGGCAAAGTTTGATAAAGGGATGAAAGAAGCGGTCTTGCGGGAAAGGAAAAAAACAATTGAAAAGGAATTGGGAGCGATTTCCGGAGACGAAGAGGAAGAAAAAGAAATAAGGGAACTTAAGGAAAAAATAAAAAGAGCCGGAATGCCTGAATTGGTTTTGAACAAGGCCAATGAAGAGCTGGAGAGATTAAAGAAAATGTCGCCGATGAATCCCGAATCCGGTTATTTAAGGAGCTATCTGGATTGGCTGGTGGCAATGCCCTGGTCGGCCAAAACTCCGAACAATGTCAGCCTTAAGGAGGCAGAGAAGGTTCTTAACGAAGATCATTACGGTTTGGAAAAAATTAAAGAACGGATTTTGGAATATTTAGCGGTAATGAAGCTGAAAAGCAAATCCAAAAGTAAGCAAGCAGGAGATCAAGAAAGCAAGAGAGGGAAGGATACGGGGGGACCGACAATACTTTGTTTTATCGGTCCGCCGGGTGTCGGGAAAACCTCTATTGGTAAGTCAATCGCCCGGGCGTTAGGAAGAAAATTTGTGCGAGTTTCCTTGGGTGGGGTAAGGGACGAGGCCGAAATTCGCGGTCATCGCCGGACTTACGTCGGCGCTCTCCCGGGAAGAATCATTCAAGGAATCAAAACCGCGGGAACCAAAAATCCGGTTTTTATGCTTGATGAAATTGATAAAATTGGAATTGATTTCCGGGGTGATCCTTCTTCCGCTTTATTGGAAGCTTTAGATCCGGAACAGAATCGGGAATTTTCCGATCATTATCTGGAAGTGCCTTTTGATCTTTCCGAAGTCTTTTTTATTACGACCGGCAACATGCTGGATACCATTCCGCCTGCCCTAAGGGATAGGTTTGAGATAATCCGCTTTCCCGGCTATACCGAAGAGGAAAAATATCATATTGCCAAAAATTATCTTTGGAAAAAACAATTGGCGGTTAATGGCTTGGCTGATAATCTGGAAATTGATAAAAACGCGCTTTTGGAAATAATCCGGCGTTATACCCGCGAAGCGGGCGTCAGGGATTTGGAGAGAAATTTGGCGGCTGTTTGCCGGAAAATCGCAAAACTGGCGGCGGAAAAAAAGAAATTCGCCAAGAAAATCGGCAATCTAGAGGTAAAGAAATTTCTCGGTCCGGAAAAATTCAGCTCTACCCTTTTGGAAAAGAAAGACGAAATCGGGATGAGCACCGGCTTGGCTTGGACGGAATCCGGCGGCGACGTTCTTTTTATTGAAGTTGCTTTGATGCCGGGAAAAGGAGCGCTTCTTTTGACCGGTCATTTGGGCGACGTCATGAAAGAGTCTTGCCAGGCGGCAATGTCCTATGTTAAAAGTCATTGGCAACAACTTGGTTTAAAAGAAAATTTTGCCAAGAATTTGGATGTTCATGTTCATGTTCCCGAAGGAGCTGTTCCCAAAGACGGGCCTTCGGCCGGAGTGACAATTACCACTGCTCTGGTTTCCGCCTTGACCAAAAAACCCGTCAGGCGGGAGGTGGCGATGACGGGCGAGATTACCTTGCGCGGCCGGGTTTTGGAAATAGGCGGCGTTAAAGAAAAAGTTTTGGCGGCCCATCGGGCGGGAATAAAAACCGTCATTTTGCCCAAGGAAAACCGGAAAGATTTGATTGAAGTTTCCAAAGAAGTCAAAAAAGATATTAAATTTATTTTTGCTTCCGATTTGGATCAAGTCTTAAAAGAGGCAATTAAGTAGCCTTGCATGGTATAATTTCTTCGTCTGGGTCTCTTCGACACGTCAAACGTGCTTGATGGTTGCCTGGTTAGGCTCGGCCCCATCGTCTAGCGGCTAGGACAGCAGGTTCTCATCCTGTAAACCTCGGTTCGAGTCCGAGTGGGGTCACAATTATGTTTTATCAAAAAATAGACAATTCAAATTTTCTTATCCGGGTTGAACGGGGAGAGGAAATTCTCTCCTGCTTGAAAAAATTTTGCTTGAAATTAAAAATCAAAAGCGGGTTTTTTTACGGATTAGGGGCCTTGGATCGAGTAATTTTGGCCAATTATAATGTTAGCGAAAAGAAATATTTGGAGAAAAAATTTAAAAAAAGCTATGAGTTGACAAATATTACCGGAAATATTTCCTTTTTTGAAAATGACATTGTTATTCATGCTCACGGAACACTCGCTGATGAAAAAATGATGGTTGTTGGAGGTCATTTTGTGGAAGGAGTTATTTCCGGAACAGCTGAGTTATACCTGACGGCTCTGCCGATAAAAATTTTCAAAAAATACGATAAAGAAACCGGTTTAAAGCTTATGGATTTATCGGAAAAGGTATAATCGGCAATTTTTTATGGGTTATTGACAAAATGCGTGGATGTAGTATTATTCTTCGGTAAGCACGGCAGCTGGCAAGCTGCATTTTTGCTTTTAAGGAGTTAATTATGAATTCAAACAACAAAAATTTATTGACCAAAGAGGGAAAAGAAAAGCTGGAAAACGAGCTTAGGATTTTAACGGAAGAGAAAAGGCCGAAATTGGTGGAAAGATTGGCTTTGGCGAGAAATGCCGGAGACTTAAGCGAGAATAACGATTACGCGACCGCCAAGGAAGAATTGGAGTTTATGGACAGCCGGATTGAGAGTTTGGAAGCAACCTTGGCTTCAACGGTTTTAATCGATTCCCAAAAAGGGAAACCTTCTTCCGTTTGCCTTGGTTGTTCGGTAACCATTAAGAATGGTCAAGCTGATCAAAAATATTGTATTGTCGGCGAATGGGAAGCCGACCCGATAAATAAAAAAATCTCTCAAACTTCACCTTTGGGTCAGGCACTTTTAGGTAAGAAAATCGGCGAGGAAGTTGAAGTTGATGCGCCTGTCGGCAAAGTTACCTATAAAGTATTGGCAATAGATTGATTCTGTGCTAAACTCTTCTTGAGGATAAAACCGAATGGCGCCGATTGACGAGCTCCGCAAGACAAAAATTCAAAAGCTGGAAAGCTTAAAATCTTTAGGAATTAATCCCTATCCTTCAAAATTTTCCCGCAAAGAAACCTGTTTGGAAGCGCAAACTTCAATTGGAAAGCAAGTTACTATTGCCGGTCGCCTAAGGGGGCTGAGGGGCCACGGCGGTTCAATGTTTGCCGATTTGGTTGACGAATCGGGGAAGATCCAACTTTTCTTTTCCCGGGATATTCTCGGCGAGAAAAAATACGGGCTTCTGAAATTGCTTGATTTGGGTGATTTTATCGGGATTGAGGGTGAAGTTTTTCAAACCCAGGCCGGAGAAATTACGGTAAAAGTAGCCGATTTTTCGGTTTTAACGAAATCCATTCTTCCGTTGCCGGAAAAATGGCACGGGTTGGTTGATATTGAAACAAGGTTGAGAAAAAGATATTTGGATTTGATGATGAATTCCGAGGTTCGTCAGATGTTTGTTAAAAAGTCCAAATTTTGGCTGGCGGTCAGAAATTATTTGGCGGAAAAAGGTTTTTTGGAAGTGGAAACTCCGGTTTTGGAAGCGATTCCCGGCGGTGCCGATGCCCAGCCTTTTGTTACCCATCACCAGACTTTGGATACCGACTTTTATTTGCGGATTTCCTTGGAACTTCATTTAAAAAGATTGATTGTCGGCGGATACGAAAAAGTTTTTGAAATCGGCCGTATTTTCCGCAACGAAGGCATTGATGCCGAACATCTTCAGGACTATACCCAGATGGAATTTTATTGGGCCTACGCGGATTATAACGACCTGATGGTTCTCCTGGAAGATTTTTACCGCTATTTGGTTAAAGAAACCACCGGAGGGCTAAAAACCGCTCATGATGGTCAGGAAATCGATTGGGGTCAAAAGTGGCCGCGCTTGGATTTTAACGAATTGTTTTCAAAAATGGCCGGGTTAAATCCGGTTGAGGCAAAAAAAGAAGCGCTTTTTAAAAAAGCGCAGGATTTGGGTTTAAAACCGGAAAAAAATTTGGGTAAGGGCCGGTTGATTGATTTGATTTACAAGAAAACCGTTAGACCGACTTTAATCCAGCCTTGTTTTTTAATAAACTTGCCGGTAGAAATTTCGCCTCTTTCCAAAAGAAGCGAGAAAAATCCGGCGGTAGCGGAAAGATTATTGATAATGGCCGGCGGAACCGAACTGGGAAACGGTTTTTCGGAATTGAACGATCCTTTAGACCAAAGGCAGAGGTTTGAAGAACAACAGAAATTAAGAGAGGCGGGAGACGAAGAGGCCCAGATGATTGACGAAGATTTTGTTGAAGCTTTGGAATACGGAATGCCGCCGACCGCCGGATTCGGAATGAGCGAAAGAGTATTTTGCTTCTTGATGGATAAACCGATCCGCGAATGTGTCTTCTTTCCGATGATGAAAAAGGAATAATTATTGCTATCTCGTTATATTAGATGATAACCCGCGAACAAGCTTTTTCTTTAATAAAAGAACACGTCACCAACAATAACATTGTTAAGCATATGTTGGCCCTGGAAGTGTTAATGGCCGGGGTTTATGATGAGCTGGAAAAGAAAGGTTATACAAGAGAAGAGTTGGGGGGAACCAAAGAAGAGTGGATGATGGCGGGTTTGCTCCACGACGCCGATTACTGCGAAAACGTGCCGATGGAAGAACAAGGCATTCAAATTACCCGGTGGGCAAAAGAAAAAGGATACATAATTCCGGAAAATGTTGCCTACGCCATGGCGGCCCATAATTGGCACAATACCAAAACAGAACCAAAAACTCTGATGGATTGGACCATTTTTATGGGAGATTCGTTAACCGGCTTAATCGTGGCGGCCGCTTTGGTTTTACCTTCAAGGAAATTGGCCGAAGTTACTCCTCAAACGGTCCTAAATCGTTTTAAGGAAAAATCTTTTGCTAAAGGCACCAGGAGAGAAGATATTCAAACGTGCAAGGAAAAAATTGGTCTAAGTTTGGAAGAATTTGTTAAAATATCATTAGAAGCAATGCAAAAAATTAGCGCAGATTTGGGATTATGATGTAACATATATTTAAATATTAAACAAATTAAGATGATCGATATTAAAAAAATTAGAGAAAACCCGGAATATTTTAAAGAGGCGATTGCTGATAAAAAAGGTGATCCTAATTTGGTGGAAGAGGTCTTAAAAAACGACAAAGAAAAAAAAGAAATACTTTTAAAAGTCGAAAATCTACGTGCAGAAAGAAATAAACTAGGTAAAGAAGATATTGGAAAAGGAAAAGAGTTAAAAATTGAATTGAAAAAATTTGAAGACGAGTTAGAAAAAATTGAGGAAAAATTAAAAGAAATTTTATGGAATCTTCCCAATCCTGCCCACCCGGATGTTCCTGTTGCTAAAGATTCAAGCGGCAACAAGGTATTAAGAAAATGGGGAGAGATTCCTCAATTTGGTTTTGCTCCCAAGGATCATTTAGAAATTGGCGAATATTTGGACTTAATTGATGTCAAGACCGCTGGAATTGTTACCGGTTCTCGGTTCGGATATTTAAAGAATGAAGCAGTTTTACTCGAATTTGCCCTGGTTCAATTAGTTTTTAAAACCCTAACCGATGGTTCAATTTTGGAAACGATTGCCGATAAGGTAGAAAAAGGTTATTCAACTAAACCATTTGTTCCCGTGGTTCCTCCCCAGCTAATAAAAGCAGAAGTAATGGATAAAATGGCCAGACTTTATCCGAAAGAAGAAAGATATTTTTTTGAAAAAGACAATCTCTCTTTTATCGGCAGCGCCGAACACACTTTAGGACCGATGCATATGGACGAGGTAATTCCGGAAAAAGAATTACCGTTTAGATACGTCGGTTTCTCTACTTCTTTTAGACGGGAGGCTGGGTCTTATGGTCAGGATACAAAAGGGATTATTCGGGTACATCAATTTGATAAATTGGAAATGGAATCATTTTCTATTCCTGAAAATTCTTTAAAGGAACAGGACTTTATCGTCGGGATCCAGGAATATTTAGTGCGAGCTTTAAAAATTCCATATCAGGTAGTTGCTATTTCTACCGGAGATATGGGCGGTCCGGATTATCGGCAAATAGATATTGAATGTTGGTTACCGGGGCAAAATAAGTATCGGGAGACCCACACTTCCGATTTAATGACTGATTATCAGTCAAGAAGGCTCAATACAAGAGTTAAAAGAAATAGTGGTCAAGTGGAATTTGTTCACATGAATGATGCCACTGCTTTTGCTATTGGTCGAACTATCGTTGCCATTTTGGAAAATTACCAACAGGGGGACGGGTCGGTAATTATTCCCGAAGTTCTCAGACCGTATTTGGGAAAAGACAAAATTTCTCCGAGAAAATAATGGCAGAACAAATTTCGCCAAAACCTCCGGAAACTCCTCGGGAAGAATTGTTGAAGACCGCTTGTGGTTTTGCCCAATTGCTTCTTCAGGGTAAAAACGTCCGAAGGGTAGGCCTTTACGGAAGTTTGGCGAGAGGTAAAGACAATCCTTCAGATATTGATATGGCGGTTTTGGTTGACGATGAAGCAGCTATCAAGTTTGAGAATGAAAACTATATACAAGCCCCGGATTGTCCGGAAAGATTAAGGCAAGTCCTTGGTTTTGGAAAAGACGACTTTTCCCGGGTTACGGAAGTTCTCTCCCGTCAGGCAGAGACAAACCCCATTAGTTTGAAAGTAATTTCCGATCACCCTTCTGTTGGTTTTGTTATTTATTTTACCCGCCATACACTTGAACCGTCTTTTTTGCAAAAAGTTACCGAGACTTTATTGATTTTTGATCCTCAAAAAAAATCATTTGAGAAAGTACCCGTTTTTTCGGAAGAAGAGACAGCCCTGATTCAAAATATTACTTTTCAAAGGCTTAAAAAAATTGTTAACGACAACCGGGTTCTTGACGAGATTTATAATTCACCAGGCCACCAGAAGAAAATTCGCCAGCGCAAACTCCATTTGAATAACCGGTGATTTTGATCGGAAATTCTTTTCCAATTAATATCCGACGATTGACAGATGAAGGTCGATAGCTGATATGCACGACCCAAGAATTATTGGCAATTGCTTCATAACCGCCGGAAATTTTTCTGGTTATTAAACAGGGTAAGATTTTCCCGATAAAATTTTTTGCCTCTTGCTCTTGAATGCTTTTGGTCAGATCCATAATCTTTTTGACTCTTTCTTTTTTTATTTTGTTTGGTAAATCATGCCATTTTCCCGATTTAATCATTTTTTCCGCCGGAGTGCCCGGTCTTGTTGAGAAAGGGAAAACGTGAGCAAAAGTAATGGGCGCTTTATTGATGAAATCCAAAGTTTCTTTAAAGTTTTCTTCGGTTTCGGTCGGAAAACCGACAAGGACATCGGCTCTAAAAGCAAATTCGGGAAATTTATTTCCGAGAAAACGAACAGTTTTTAATAGTTTATTCAAATCGGTCTTTCTGCCCATCTGCTTTAGGTTTTCTTGAGAGCCGCTTTGTAAAGCCAGATGAAAATATTTTGCAAGACGAGGTTGATTAATAAATAATTCGACAAATTCAAGGTTTTGATAGAGAAACTCGGGTTCAATTGACGAGAGGGAAATTCTTTCTGCCTTGGTTTCTTTTAAAATTTTTTTAATTAGAGCGGTTAGAGTTGTTTTGGGTGTTAGATCAAGGCCGTAAAGACTTAAATTAATACCGCAAAGAATAATTTCTTTAATCTCTTGGTCAACCAATTTATTAATTTGGCAAATGATTTCCCGCGGTAAAGTACTTTTGGGTTTGCCGCGCAAGTAAGGAACAATACAATAGTTGCAAAATTGGTCGCAACCTTCCTGGATTTTAACCAGGGAGCGGCCGGACGAAGTTAGGGAATAGGATTTAGGAATAAGCAGATAGTCGGATTCGGATTTTTTCGTTTGATAACCAAATTTTGCCGTAATGATTTTTAGACTTTTCATTTTTTCCTTATTGCTTATAACTAAATCGGCGTCTTTGACCAATTTTGCAGCGCAGCCGATGGCGACAATTTTGGCCTTTGGATAAAGCCGTTTAAAGTGATGGATTGCCTTACGGCTTTCCTTTTCGGCCTTTAAAGTAACGGCGCAAGTATTGATTATTACTAGAGCAGGAGAGCGGGAGAGTAAAAGAGCAGGAGGAATTTCTTGAAAACCGAAAGCAGACAGCCGATGACTGATAGTTCCGATTTCCGCCTGGTTGACGCGGCAGCCCAAAGTGTAAGTTAGAAAAGTCAAAGGTGTTAAAATATTTTTATTATTAGGCATATAGCTTTTAAAGGAAAAATTTTTTTATTGTTATCTCGTTAGCTTGATATCGAATTAACAATATAGCCAATAGGGATTTTAACAGATTATGAAGCTAAAATCATTTTTCAAAAGACTTTTCAATAAAGATATTTTGGAAAAATTTAATTCTCCTTTTAATGGCGAAATTTTGGTGGTCAAAGAATTGTCGGGAAAAACAGTAATGAGAGTTGGTGGAATTAGTCAATCCGGCGGCTTGGTTGAGAAGATATGGAAAAGTGTGCTTTTTCAGGTTCATACTTCAAAGCGCAAGGTGCAAAATTGTTTAATTCTTGGTTTTGGAGCGGGAACTGTAGCAAAGATTTTGGAGGAAAAATGGCCGGGAATAAAGATAACGGGGATAGAAATTGACCAGGTAGTTATTAAAATCGGTAAAAAGTATTTTGGTTTGGATAAAATCGGGAAATTAAAAATTATTGTTGGTGATGCCATTCAAAAAATCACCAATTGCCAATTACCGGTCGCTAATCACTTTTTTGATTTAATATTGATTGACTTATATCGCGGACAGGAATTTCCAAAAGAAGCGGAGAGCAAAAAGTTTTTAAACGGATTGAAAAAGATTTTAAGTAAAGACGGCCTAATTATTTTTAACCGGTTGAATTTCGGCAATCACAAAACGAGGACCGCCGGGTTTATACAAAAATTAAAGAAAACCTTTCCAAAAGTTGCCGCCAAAAACACGGAATTTAATTTATTTATATCTTGCGGGATGTCAGAGAATTTAATAGATCGGTAATCCAATATTTTCGCCTTGCTTTGGTCTGACCCTTCCTAGGTATTTTTAAGGTATAATACAAATGATGCTCAACTTTTTCGGGAAAATTTTTGACCAGAACCAAAAGGAAATCGACAAGTTGATGCCGGTGGTGGCAAAGATAAATTCTTTTGAGCCGGAGATTCAAAAACTTTCGGACGAAAAACTAACGGCGAAAACAGCCGAATTTAAAAATCGCTTGGTAAGAGGCGAGATTTTGGACGATCTATTGCCGGAAGCTTTCGCGGTAGCCAGAGAGGCGATTAAACGGATTGTTAACGAAAGAGCTTTTGATGTTCAACTCCTCGCCGCGGCAACTCTACACAAGGGCCGGGTGGCGGAGCAAAAGACCGGTGAGGGAAAAACTTTAGCCGCGGCAGTGACTGCGTATTTGAACGGCCTTTCGGGAAAAGGTGTTCATGTGGTAACCGTTAACGATTATTTGGCCCGTCGGGATAGCGGCTGGTATGGTCGTGCTTTAAATTTTTTGGGGTTGAAAGTGGCCTGTATTGTCCATGAGCAGGCTTTTTTATACGACGAAAGCTATTTTGATAAGAACCAAACCGATGAACGCCTTGCCCATTTAAAACCCGTTTCCCGCAAGGATGCTTATTTGGCCGACATTACTTACGGAACGAATAACGAATTCGGTTTTGATTATCTTAGGGATAATCTGGCGGTCAGTTTGGAAGAGGTGGTTCAACCGGCCCATCATTTTGCGATCGTTGATGAGGTTGATTCCATTTTAATTGATGAAGCGAGGACGCCTTTAATTATTTCGGCTCCCGATACCGAGCCGACAAGAAAATATTACGAATTCGCTTCTTTGATTCAAAAACTTTCCCGGGAAACCGACTATACCATAGACGAAAAGAGCCGGACGGCCGGCCTGACGGAACATGGTTTAAGGAAAGTGGAGAAGATGCTGGGAGTGGAAAATCTTTACGAAAAAGATTTTGATTCAATTCACCATATCGAAAATGCCCTTAAGGCCAAAACTTTATTTATTCGGGATAAAGATTATATTGTTAAAGACAATCAGGTAGTTATCGTTGACGAATTTACCGGCCGGCTGATGCACGGACGGAGATGGTCGGAAGGACTTCACCAGGCGGTTGAAGCCAAAGAAGGCGTTCAAATTCAACAGGAATCCAGAACCTTAGCCTCAATTTCTTTTCAGAATTATTTCCGGATGTACGAAAAATTAGCCGGGATGACCGGAACGGCGGCGACCGAAGCGGAAGAGTTTCAAAAAATTTATAAACTGGAAACAATTGTTATCCCGACTAATAAGGCGATGGTCAGGAAAGACAACGCCGATGTTGTTTATAAAAACCAGCGGGCAAAATATGCCGCGATCGGAAAAGAAATTGAAGAATGTTTCCGCCGCGGCCAGCCGGTTTTGGTTGGGACCACTTCAATTGAAAAAAACGAAATTATTGACGATTACTTAACCCATAAAGGAATTCCCCATCAGACTCTGAACGCGAAATATCACGAAAAAGAAGCCCAGATCATCGCCAAAGCCGGAGAAAAAGCCGCCGTCACCGTGGCGACCAATATGGCCGGCCGAGGAGTAGATATTATCTTGGGTGGAACGATGCCCAAAAGACAGAGCGAAGAGACGGAGACGGAGTACAAAAAGAGATTGGGAGAATGGCAAAAGAAACATGACGAGGTAGTGGCGTTGGGTGGCTTACATGTGATTGGAACGGAAAGACACGAGTCAAGAAGAATTGATAACCAATTGCGTGGCCGATCCGGCCGTCAGGGAGATCCCGGTTCCTCAAGATTTTTTGTGGCTTTAGATGATGATTTGATGCGGATTTTCGGCGGCGACCAAATCGCTTCTTTGATGACCAGGTTTAATATGCCGGAGGATATTCCTTTGGAACACCCGATGGTTTCCCGCTCCATTGAACAAGCCCAGACTAAAGTGGAAGGTTTTAATTTTGATGTTCGGAAAAGAGTGGTTGAATATGACGACGTGATGAATAAACAAAGAGAGGTTATTTACAAAATGAGGAGAAGGATTTTAGAGAATGGAAGTGAGAAGACGGAAGCGGAAAGCGAGTCGGGAGGCGAGAATTTAGAAGCAAGAAACAGCGGCGGAAAAGACTTGAAAGCAGAAATTCTTGAAGAGATTGATAATGAAATTTCTAATTTGGTGGCGATGTATAGTCCGGAAGGATATAGCCAGTCGGAATACGAAAAGATTATTTTGGGTCTTTGTGAGATTGTGCCTTTTGACGAAAAAAGCCAGTATGATATCAAGACTAAGTTATCAGGAATAAGTGAACAGTCAAAAATGTCGGAATTATTACGGAAGATTGTTACCGACATTTATGGGCAAAAGGAAAAAGCCTTGGGAGAAGATGTGGTTCGGGAAATGGAAAGATTTGTTTATTTAACAACGATTGATAAGCTTTGGATGGATCATCTTGATGCTGTTGATAATTTACGCGAGGGGATCGGTTTGAGGGGTTATGCCCAACGGGATCCGTTGGTTGAATATAAGGCTGAGGCTTTTCAAATGTTTGAAAGGCTAGTCCAACAAATAAAATACGAAGCGGTCAGAAAGATTTTCCGGATCGGTGTGGTCGGCAGACCGCAAGCGCAAATGCCGAAAAATATTATTGAAGAGAAAAAGGATATTTTTGGCCCACAAGGCGGTCAACCTGCTCGGCAAGCAAAACAGGTACCAATTATCAGCGGCCAGAAAGTCGGGAGGAATGACCCCTGTCCTTGCGGGAGCGGAAAAAAATACAAGAAATGCCACATAAATAGGGAACCGCAAACAAGTGAGGAACGTGAGGCCTATAATTTATATGAGACTAATCGTGATGAGTGGAATCGAAGATTTGGTAAAAAATAGGGACTAGAACCGCCAATCTATCTCAATCTTACCGTTACCTGCTCTGATCTCTTTTATAATCGCCCGAAGAAAGTGTTTTCGCTCTTCTAAAATAGCTCTGTCCCATAAGAAATTGAAGTCTTCCAACGATTTAGTAAATTTCTCCAATTCTTTACGACGCTCATTCATCAGTTGAAGCTTAGTTTTATATTCATCGGTTACCACATGGTATTTATTTTCTTCCTCTTCTAGACGTTTCATATTGGCTGCATACACCTCTATCGAATCTATACCGC
>MTKZ01126511.1_pt1 | contig 14732 bp, 9 predicted proteins | sample 1042781 | NCBI WGS metagenome assembly MTKZ01 (sample SAMN06212207, study PRJNA360539) | anaerobic digester metagenome | biome: Wastewater treatment plant; material: sludge; isolation source: anaerobic digester fed with sludge from wastewater treatment plant | place: Denmark: WWTP Viborg ...
ATTGTATTTGAACCATCCATAAAAAATTCCACTACATCGTTCTGTCCTATTAAACTGACTCTTGACCCCCATGCACGAGGTTTAATCCAACCTTCAATAGTAAATGAGCCTAAATTACTCAAAAAATTTGCTGTTGAATTAAGAGCATCATTATTACCATCGAACAAATCTGCTCCATCTATTTTACCTATAGTTTTTTCATCATTATCATATCCGCTTGTGGTAAAATTTCTTCTGTATTTACTATCATACCTTGTTCCTGTTCCTGCTTCCTCTAAATGTTGGACAGTCAAATAATTATTATCCCATACATTAATTGAATTTTGTCCTGAAGAAGAATATTGATTATCATAATAAATACAAATCTGATTTACTCCTGGAACAAATGAAGGGATATTTATCCAGACGTCTGCCTTAGAAGAAGTGTAATTTTCAATTTCATAATTTAATGGCAAATATATTCCAGTTGAACCACAGGAACCATTAATGAATCTTATATCCTTGAAATCATATTGCATTTCAACTTCTTTTGGTAAATTAAGATAAATTGGAAAATTAGATAGTAAAGTAGAACCAGGATTAGTTATGTTTATTGTCTTCCTGTAATTCCAAGATTCATTCCACCAGTTTGGAGGATCTAAAGTAACATTTGCGTTTCCACATTCTCCTCCTACACAACTTATTCTTGAGCTAAATGTGAAAAAAGAATTTTTCATTACACTTGTATCTGAATTTGGATTAAGTAAATCTATTAAGAAAGAACCCCAAGGAACTTCCCATGCGGAATAATTTGTTCTTGAAAGAGATTCATCATCATAGCAAGTAGCCATTATTATAAATTGTCCTGAATCATTAATCACTAAATCTGGATTATCAAATATCCAATAACCATCTGAATCTTGGTCAAAAGTGAAATTATTGAAAAATGTATAAGAATCTGGGATATTAGTTAAATTGATAGATGCGTTAGTTACTCCTTCTTCTGGGTCTGTACAAAGAACCCTGACTCTTGTAATTGTATCTCCAAAAGCTATTGAACTGCAATTATACCACTCTCCATTCTTTTCACAATTTATTTGTCTTGCACTGGGGGGATTATTAGAAACACTTACATTCAAAAATCTAATTTCAGAATCTCCTACTCTCCCTGCAGAATCAGTACAATTTACTTTCCAAGAATAAAATGAATTAGGAAGAATAAAAGAAAAAGTCAGATTAACATCTTTATGTAGATTCAAAGCAGTATCTTCTATTGAATTATTGACTACAAGATTACAACTCTGTATATCTGATAAGTCAGAAACATTAAATATAAAATCAATTGCATTTGAATAAGTTATAGTAGTAGAATTTTGTGGAGAAACCAAGGTAACTATAGGGGAGGAAGAATCATAATAAAATAATCTTGTTTCACTCCAAGAAGAGTTTGATTTTAAATCTGTTGCAAGAACTCTCCAATAATATCTCCCTTCTTGGGTTATTCCTGTAGGTGTTACTCCTGTTATTGTTTCTTGTTCAGATACATGATAATTAGCATAAACTAGAAAATTAAAATCAGATGAATTACTTATTTGAATGGCGTAATAAACTGTATCTCCTGTTGGGTCTCTAGAATTACTCCAATTAAATTCTCCTATTGATGTTAATGCGCTATTATTTGCAGGGAAATTTAATTCTGGAACTTCTGGCGGAAGATTTCCAATAGTTATATTTATTGAAGGAGAAACATCACTTGAATTAAAATAATTCAAATAATTTGTATTGTTTGCATAGACAAAAAATTCCCAGACTGAACCAATTCTTCCTGTTGAATTTACTTGCCAAGTTACATTACAAGTTGTTCCTCCCTTCATGTTTGATAAACAGCTTGTACCTAAATAATCCATAGGATTTCTGGATATTGTATAAAAAGGTATATCTCCTACTATTGTTGAAATTAATCCTTTTGAAGGTTTTTCTGGGTTTCCTAAAGAGTATGTTGGTTCAACATCAATTAATTTTCTTAACCAAACATCGTCAAATTCAGAAACATCCCATGAATGAAGAAGCATTGTACCTGAAGAAACTGCTGTACTAGTTACATTAAATATTGCTACTCCATCTTTGTATGCAACTATTCTATCTCCAACAGCATTTATTTCTAATTCATATGGGACTCCAACCATTGTTGAAATTGGAGTTGTTCCAAGATTAGCAGTATTATGATTTCCTGTTGTTAATTCTAATTCTCCATTTTGATAACCAAATGTATATCCTCTTGTTGGGGATATAGAAGAACGTATTGAAACTTTTAAGTCTGCATCAATTACAACTTGATTTGCTAATGCTCTTAAAGAATGGTTATTTGTTTGGGTTGTCCTTGTTAAATCACTATCTCCATCCATAGTATTTCTCACCCATCCATTAATTATCTCCCAGGTTCCTGTTCTTTCTGTCCAACCATTTCCAACTGTTCCGCTATTTGGCCTATTGAAATTATCAAAGAATTCAAAGACTTTACTTCCATTATTTGGAGGATTAGTTGCATCTGGATTATTATAATACATATAGTAATTATCATCATAACCTCCTGGAGAAATATCTGATTGAATTCTAAACCAAAGATTTGTTGTTGTAATATTGAAAAAACTATCATTGAATCTATCAAGTTCAATATTCTTGGAGCCGTTCCAATAAACAATTCTTAAATCATCTCCATCATCTTGAAAATCTATTCCTGTTGTGTCAACAACTAAAAGCATGCTGTAATTTTCAACAAGAATAGAAGAACTTGGATTTGATATGTTAATCAATCTCCTATTTTCATAATTCATATCCCACCAAGAATCAGTAGGGTCTAATGTTGCATTTACATTACCACATTCTCCTCCTCTACAAGTTACACTTGCAGTAAAATTAAAAAATTCATTGGGATTTACATTTATATTTGAATTAGGATTAACTAAGTTAACTTCTAAATTTCCCCAAGGAACAGTCCAATTTACAAAACCTGATGTTTTGGAAGCTGGGCCATAACATATTCCTGTTAAATTAAATTCTCCTGAATCAGTTATAGTTAAATCCGGGTTATCATATATCCACCAACTTGCTTCATTTGAAGATGCATTTGAATTAAAAAAGGTGTAAGAATCTGGGATGTTTGTTAAATTAAAACTGGCATTAGATACAACTCCTGTACAATTAACTCTAACCCTAGTTAATATCTCTGAAAAATCTAATTCACCACAATCTTTCCAGGAACCTGATTCTTCACATTGAATTTGAGATGTAGAAGGAGGGTAATCTGAAGTTGTTAAAACATAAACTGGAGTTGAAACCCTATTTCCTGCAGTGTCATTAAAAAACCATCTATATCCAACAGGGATACGAGCTATTGAAGAAAGAACTTTAGTTACATTTGCCCAAGAAGGAGTTGAAGAAAAAGAAACAAAAGAATCATTTACCCAGGTTCCAGAATTGTTTGTTGAAAATATATATCCTCCTTTTGGATTAAGAGCATAATTATCTGAAACATTTATTGAAAATCTTGTGAGTTTACCTGGGGTGGTATTATTTACAGAAACTCTGTTGTAAATCGGAGGAGTTATTTCTTCTGTATATTGTACAGCTACTTCAACATAATCAATATAGATATAATCTATAGAAGGTGTTCTATCAAACCTATCACCTTCAACAACTACAACTAATTGGTTGTTACTATCTATATAACTACCAATATCACTTGTTATATTTCTAGTTATATTTAAATTCCAATAATATGTTGTTCCTATTGGCATCCAAGTTGAATTTGTAAATCTCCAGACATAAACTGTTGCTGTTTCCGCAGCATTATCATAACCCACAAATCTTATAAAAATAGAAGAAATAAAATCAGGATTTTCGTTTATTGTAAAATTAAATCTATAAAAAGGATAATCATTTCCATTGCCTGTTGTTGGCCCAACCCTTGCATAAACTCCATCTTCTCTTGAAAGAGCACCATAATTAGATAAAGAAGAGTTTGTACCTGAATGCCACCTATTTGAAGAGGTTGGCACACCATAAACAGAATCCATAGTTGAATTAACATTATAAACTACTCGGGGGTCAACAATATAATCAAACTGTAAGCTTCCTCCAGTAATTTTTAAATCAAATGTATCTTGAGTTCCTTGTAAATTTGTCAATAATACTTTATTATATTCGTTTGAGATTAAAGAAGGAAATTCTGCTATTTTTTCTGATGAATTAAGTTCATAAACTTCAACTATTGGATTTCCTGAGATAATTCTTGGAAAGAGGGTTATATCTCTGGTATTATCTAAAGGAGTTTCAAATGTAACTCTTACATATTCTTCATCATTTATTGTTTCTGACCAAATGTCATCCAATGACTTGACTTCTTCATAGATATTAGAAATAAACGCTCTATCTGAAGATAGATGCTCTGCTTTTGTAATAAGAATTATATCAAAGGTTTGTGTAGACAAATGAGGTATAGTCCACTCTACATAATCTAAAAAACCATTATTATTTGTGTCCTTTGCCTGGAAATCTAAATAAGTATCGTTTTCTCTCCAATACACTTTAATTAGATACTCTTGACCTAAAGAAAGTTTTTCTGGTATAGAAATGTGTGAAAGAACATTTGTATAATGTAAATCCTCCTCTGAAGAAATGGTAACTTGTTTTTTATTTTCAGAAATAGTTTTTTCTGTTATTGAAGGAGATTCTGTAAAATAATCAAGATAAATTGTTTCTGAGAGATTTTCATTAAATAGAAGGTAATTTTGGTTATCTATCTCCAACAAATTATAATCACTAAAAATCTCCCCACTTTCTTTTTTAATATTAAAATCTAATACCGAAGGTAATTTTATTAAATTTCCTTCTTGAATAATATCTATTTTCTTACTCCAAGAAACAGGTTTACCTATCTCTGCTTTTCCTTGAATTGGGTTTAAAGGATTATTAAAAATTGATTTTAAATTATACTTTGTTTTACCATTTCCCCTTATTAGTTCAAGAGAATACTCTCCTTCTTCTAATAGCTCAAAGAAGAATATATCATTAGAACCAAGTCTAGATGTTCTTTTACCTGAAGGAGAAAAAATAATTAATTCGTAATTCCCTAATCTGGTAAAATCAAATTTTAACTTGGTTTCAATGAAATACACATTATTATCTTGAAAATCAAATACAGAATCTTTTCTTATTTCTGTAGTCAGTTCTTCTTCCATAGGGATAGAATCAGATGGAGATTCGTAAATTACTTCTTCTAGATTTTCATTAGTATTTTTATCTGAAACTACTATTTTTATTCTTTCAAAATATTCTTGTGATTTGATATCAATTGTATATGTTCCTACTTCACTAAAAATAAAAGAGAATTTTTCAGTACATTGGGTTTGAATCTTTTCTGAGGGGGTTTTTATGTCAATAGTACATGAACCATAATCTGTTAAATCTAATCTTAATTCTTCTCCAACAAAATAATGAATTTCAGAGGAAGCAGAGCTAAATAAAGTTGAAAAAATTAAAATTAAAATTAAAGCAATTACTAAAGATGCTGCTCCAATTCTAATTACTCCTCTTTTATCCATTTTATTTCTTTATTTGCCAGAGATTTATTCTTCCAACCCTGAACCCTGTAATTTTGTTATTTAATTGTAACCTCAAACAACGTGTTTGAATAGAATGCCAAGGACGATTAACCTCATCTGCTAGTTCCTGTGTTGACTTTGGATTGATAGAACTAGCTAAATTTTTTATAATTTCTCCCTCAAGTTTGTCCTCCTTTTTGCGATTAACCGTACGGTTAATCTTACTTTTAATCATACTATATAACGCAAGAATTATCTGTTTAAATACCTTTTGTATACTTATTAATTAAAACTATATTAGTATATTAGTATATTAAACGGGCCTTTATTTGTTGTGTAAACTGAATAATATTCATAATTTGCGTCTTCATTCATAAAATCTAATTCCAACTCTTTTTCTGAGTCTGATACAGTAATATTTTTACCTTTTTCCACTTTGAAAACAATAAAAATATTTTCTAAATCTTTCTCTTGTATTGTTGTAAAAATCTCAAAAAATATTGTCTTTCTACCTTTCTTTATTTTTTCACTATACTTTAAAGTAGAATATGATTCTGGAATGTCTTTATTTGGAAATAGTGCAATAGTTTTTATGAAATCGTATTCTAAATTTAAAACTGCAGGATATTTGGGAGAGATGCTTTTTCTTAATACATTATTTTGATAACTTTCTTGCATTTTATTACTTTTGTGAAACGGTATCCAATTATACTTAAAAGACCTTAATTTATTTGAAGAATTATAATCTCCTAGTTGTTGATAAACAAAATAATCTTGTTTAATTGTATTTTTAGGTAGTTTAAATGAGTAATTCACATAAAATTCTTTTTTATCAGAAATAATATTTTTTATAGCTTTATGTGATAAACTAATATCAAATATATCTGAATAATTTATCAATTCCCAATCTCTTGGAAAAGAAATTAAAAAATCTCCAGAAACATTGTGAGAAGAGTTAAAACCAAACATAAGTGTGACAATCTGTTTAGAATCAATATAAAAAAAATTTTTCTTTTTCTTGCAATTTTTACAAAAAGGTTCAATATTAAAATTAAAATAATCCAAGTTATAAAAAGAGAATTGATTATATACTTCATTTGTTTTTTCTGAATAAATTATTAGTTGATTTTTTCCTTTTTGTATTGGAATTTTAAAATCAGATATATTTGAGTTGTCTTGAAGTTTTCCTTTAAATTCTCCTTCTGAAGAAGATAAAATATAATTTAATTCTTTGGGGGATTGAGGATTATCTATATTTAGATTTATATAAGATTTATCTAAAAATATTCTTTCTTTTTGAAGCGAGGAATTAACCATTTCTTTTATTACCATATCTGGAAATATATCATATCCTTTATCTGTAAGAAATAAATAAACTGGTCCACCTATTATCCCTTTTTCTAAGTCAAATACTTCTGCAAAAACCTTTTTACCTACTGAAAAATTTACTGAAGAAATATTCTCTAAATCACAACAAAACTTTTTTTCTGGATTTACTCTACATTCTGTTAAATCAGATTTATTTTCTTCAAAATAAACAACCACCCTTGACCAATCAGAAGAAATATCCTTTGAATCATCCACTACCCCACATACAAAACTAGGAGATACAAAGGATAAACTAAATAAGATAATAAGAAAAGGTATAAAGGCTAAGTAAAATATCTTCATAAAACAAGAATTCCAACAAACTATAAAAGATTTTCTAAAGTAATTATAAATGAATAAACTCTTCTTCAGTTGTTCTTGACTTTGCGAGTATCCCTATTGCTAAAAGCACTATAGCTCCTCCAAATATAGAAAAGAAAGTAGATACATTTTGAGAAAATCCTAAATCTATAAAATCTTTGTATGAAATTAATATGTCAAAACCTATGATTAAAAGAGAAATCTCTTTCATAAAGGTCCCTCCTCCAAAAAACATCAACAACGCAACCAATAAAGGTAAAAGAATTCCACCAAAAATAACTAAATTTGTTGAAACATCTGAATTAGCACATAATATCTCTGTATGAGGTAACCCTCCTTCATACACTATTCTTTCTAAACCACAATTTGGACTTAGTTTAGAGGCAATAAAATGGCCTCCCTCATGAATAGAAAGAACTCCAACAAAAATAAAATTAGTTAAAATAATTATAAACACAAAATATCTTAAGAAATCAAAAACATAATTGTTATGTTTTAATTTTAAATTCTTTTTTTCAAAAAAGTCGAGAGGAAGCTTGTTTAAGTCTATTAAAAAGAAGAAGAAAAATGCAAGAAAAAATGAATTGGAGATTACACATATGACTGGAGAAAATTCGCCTTGAAAAAGCAATATAGAATGTAGAAACAAAGAAATTGAAGCGTAAAAGATAGCAAATCTAGAAGAATTAGAAAAAGCTGGAGAAGATATAAGAAGTATAAATAAGATGATTATTAGCAAAAAAGACGAAATCAATAAAAGATTAGAAAAACTTAATTCTAAAAATAAAGATAATGCTGGTATAAGATAGATACTCAAAAGGTAAAATAACTTCTTGCTTTTTCTTATATAAAATACAATAATCAATAATAGAATAGTTTGAAAAAATATAATTAGTGAATAAATAAAAAGAAGGTCAAATGGAGCATACTCTATAAAGTTCAGAGACCAAAGGAGAAGAATTAGAAAAAAGATAAAAAATTCTAATCCAATTAAGAAAATAAAAAGAGATATTTTTTTGTATGTATCTTTGCGATTGAATTTAAATGCTACATACACTAAAAGTATTGATATTGCTAGAGATATAATAATATTTAGAAGAATTAGGATATTTAACATTTTTTAAAAATATCCTCCGGATAAAAATTAAGCGACGCCATATAAAATTTTATATATGGAGTTATTTAAATGTTTTTTAATAAAATAAAATTATTCTAACTCCACATATAAATAATATGCTGTTGCTCCTGTAAATCCAGCTGAACCATTTTCTGGAACTAACATCTGGAAATCATAAGATTGTCCGTCATAACCTACACGGTTATCTTCTAGGATTGTTGCATAAATTATACTTGTACTATCATATAAAGCTACTTCTTGAAAGTATACATCTTGAGCAGCATCATTTACAAATGTATTAAGAGTAGGGCAAGTATTAGGACCAATAGGTCTTCCAGCAACATTAAATCCAGAATGAGTGCCAGGAAATTGAAAGGTCTTATTAATAGTATCTGGTCTTGCTGAGAAATTATGGGATAATGCAGCATCTTCTGCTGAAAGAGATGTAGCAAGGTTAGCACATTGAATTAAATTCCATTCTATTGTAGAAGAATCTCTTGTTGCATAAACTCTTCCAGAACTAACTGCTCCACTCCAATCATAGATTGTAGAACCCGATGCATCATCTAAAGTAAATCCCCCATTAACCCAACCTACAAAAGCTTTCCAGTGGGTGTTTTGTGCACTTGCAGATAAATTAATTGCACCTATATATCCTCCAGATAAATTGAAAAAACCTGCAGAGGTAGATACCATTGTTTCATTCCAAATAGAATCTATATTAGTTGGACCAGATGGATCTGCAGATATGAAAATAGTCTGGAAAATACAAATAGAAAAAATTATTATTGAAAATACAAAAATGGTTTTCAATAAACTTTTTTCTCTACTTCTTTTTAAATTTATTTTTTGTTTCATCTTTATCTTTTCTCCTTTTTAACTAAAATATAAGGGCATAAAAAAACAACAAAATGCCCCTTATCCTAGTTCTACCCAAAAGTAATAGGTAGTAGTTGCTATGTCTGTACCATGTCCATCTTCTAAAACTATCATTTCAAAATCATGAGGGACATTATCAAACCCGTTAGCATCTTCTAATAAAAGAGATGTGAATATCAGATTTGAACCATCTGTTAACAAAACCTCGTCGAATGTTCCAATGCCATTACTATCAAACAATTTAGTGTTGTCACAAGTTCCAGCTGCAAACAAAATACTATTTGTAACAAATTCTGGATGATTGTTTAAATTAAATGTTTCATTGATACCATCTGCATCATTAGGTTCAATTCCGAACATGCTTTCAAAGAAAGTCATATTATTTGCCTCATCATAACACTGAATTCCACTCCAATCTACATTCGAAGAATTTGTAGCATAGATTTCACCATTTGGAGAAGCTAGAGACCAATTGTACATCACATTGTCATTACTATCAGCTAACATGATTGTACCTGAAACATTACCGAAATAACCTTGCCAAGACTGGGTTGCAGATATAGCAGTAACTAATAATTCTGTTACATTTCCTGCTATTGCAGAATGGTTGCCTGCAGCAGCATCTACAGAAATTCTACTTGTTGATTGATTGATTACCTCTGCGCCTATTGGTAATGCTGATACAAATGATGAAAAAATGAACACCATCAATAGCAATACAATAATATTACTTATCTTCTTCATATTTTTTACCTCCTTTCACCTCTATATTTTTCTTAAAAAAAACAGAACTTTGGTAAATGGGACAAAAAACAGACAAATTAAGATTAGCTATATCGTTTAAATTATAAACTTCTAATTTTATTTTGTTATCATATTTTTTAATAGCAGAATCAAAAATTTGCTGTAATCTTTTATCTTCTGAAAATAGGATAATTGAAGGGTTTTGTTTTCTAGAATCAACAAAAATAGCTTCAACATCCTTTAGATTATCTTTTATTTTAATTAGAAATTCTTCTAAAAAAGTTTGTAAGTGTTTATCCTCTAAAAACCATGTTCTTAGAATAGATTTTTGATATGATTCTAATGTTAAGGATTTTTTCTCTCCAAATCCTTTGGTAAGCATAGTCAAATATACAACATCTTTTGAAATTGAAAATAAGTTTCTAGGTTTCCCTTTTTCAAATGCTCCTGTTTTCTCTTTTGAGACTATTCGTGCTGCCTCTAATAATTTCAATTGTTGGCTTATGAAAGAAACAGTAGTTTTGGTTTTCTCTGCTATCTCAATCGGAGAAGAAGGCTTTTCTGAGATTATTTTTAAAATTTCCCATCTGGGCGAGGCCAGAAACGAATCGAGTTCCATTGAATAATAAATATATAGAAAGCTATTTAAATGTTTTGTTTAATTAATTAACTTAAATTTATTACTTATGAGGCTTATAAATAACATAGTGTTATTACTTTAATTAATTTAATACTTAAATAGCCTGTGTAAAAAAGAGAAAAATATGAATAAAAAACAGAAAAACAGATGTAAAAACAGAAAAGCTGGTTTATTCTAATTCTACCCAGAAATAATAAGTGGTTGTTGAAGTATCTGTTAAATGACCATTCTCAAGAACAAGCATTTCAAAATCATGGGGATTATTATCAAAACCAAGTACATCTTCATTCAATAAAGAAGCAAAAATTACACTGCGTGTTGTAGGCTCATATAAAAGAACTTCTTCAAATTTGTTGTCTTCTCCTTGTCCTGCATTGCTAAATACTTGGGTACTCCTACATTCTCCCTCTGAAAATTCCAAATTATTTGTATAAAAAGTGTTGTGCCCTCCTGCTCCAAGCAAGGTAAATGTTTCATTAACTCCGTCAACATCATCCCAATCTATTCCAAACATAGATTCAAGTATAGATAAATTAGTACCATACATACTTGTTCCACCTGCATTTAAAGTATCGTCTGCATAAGTTCCATCTGCATCAAAATTAAAACATTGAACATAGTTCCATGCAATTGAATTATTTGTAGATGCATAGATTTCACCTTCTGGAGAAGCTAGAGACCAATTGTACATCACATTGTCATTACTATCAGCTAACATGATTGTACCTGAAACATTACCGAAATAACCTTGCCAAGACTGAGTTAATGAATAACCAAAAATGCTCAATTCAGTTACATTTCCTGCTATTGCAGGAATTCCCATAGGATCGTCGGGTATAGCTCTTGTGGATGATAAATTAGTTACATTTGCTCCAAAAGGTTCTACAGCTAAAGCCAAAGAAATGTTCATCAAAAGACCAAAAAATATTATCGGTAAAAGCTTGAGTCTCATCCTCTTCTTCCTCGATAAATTAAGTTAAAATAAGTTTATAATTCTTTCTTTTTAATTAATCTCATTTAAAAGAGTTTTAAGTCTCTCGATATCTCTTGAAAGAGGAGTCTTTTTTTGTAATTCTTTTAAAGAATCTGAATACTTTTGGACTTTTTCCAAAATCTTGTCTACTTCTTCTTTCTCAGCAAAGTTGATTATCTTTGTTTTTAAAATATCTAAATCCTTTGAGTTTTGTTCTATATTTGCTTTTGATTCTTGAAGTTGAGAATTAAATGTATCTAAGTCTTGTATCTTTTTTCTCATTTCACTGTAAATTGTTTGAACTTTATCTGTTTGTATATTTATTGTCCCTTCAATTTTCTTTATTCCTATTAATCCTTTTTTTATCTCTTCGCTTAATTTGATTATCTCCTCTATACCTCTAAAAAAACTTATTTTACGTCTTGTTTCTTTCAACTCTTCCATAACTTGGTCTAAGATTGCTTCGTTCCCTTCTAAATTTGCTTTGAGTGCTTCAATTTTTACATTTTGTCTTTCTAAATCCATCATAAATTTATCTGGCTTTATTGATTCAACCAAATCTATTGCCTTTACAGACTTTAACTCTAAAGTCTGGATTGTTCTATCTCTCTCTAAAATCATAGACCTTAATTCTCCTATTTGCTCACTTATGTGGTTAAATCTTTCTGTAAAGGATTTTCTAACTTCTTGAAATGCTTCTTGGCTTGCTTTTAATCTATCTACTTCTGTAGAAAGTTTTAGTAATGATGGTGCTGCTGATGAAGAATCAGAAGACAGATTAGAATCTTTTTGATTTGTTTCCTCTTTTTCTACTTCGCTTTCTTCAAGCTCCTCTTCTTGATTTTCTTCCTCTTTTTTCTTTGATTTTAAAAACTTAAACACTTTTTATCTCCTTTTCTAATATAAGTATTAAAGAATTTATTTTTTTAAAATCTTTCTCATTAAAGTCTATATCCAATAATCTTATTTTTGGAGAGATTAAACCAGATTTTAAGTCAAACAAATTTCTTTTTTTCTTATCTTTGATGTTTTTTATTTTAATATCCAAATCAATATGCTTTAATCTTAGTTCTGAGATTAAAGAGTTTTTAATTATCTCTAATCTCTCACGTTTGTTTTTTATTTTTCTTATCTTTTTATATTTATCTTTAGGTAAAAAGGGTTTAGAAATTTTTTCAACCATCTTCAACTCTTTCATGTTTCTTTAAATACAATCTGGTTTTTATCTCTTTTGATATCTTAAAATGTTTAAGAAGAAGGGCTACCACTGTTTTCTGCTTCTACTTTCTTTTCTTCTATTTTCTTTTTCTTTAATTCTTCTTTTTCATATATCTCCCTAGCTTTCTTTGCCTCTTCTACAGATTTTTGGATTTCTGAAGCATCTAAAAGTTTCTTTTCTGCTTTCTTAGGTTTCTTTCCTAATTTTTCCCACTGCTTTTGTAATCTTGGGCCTAAACCTTCTACATATATATCTACTACTGAAAAATTACCTGTCATAAGTTTATCTTTAATTAGCTTTAATTCCATCTTTAAATCAAAAATATCCACCTTTTCTTTTTCTAACTGGTTTATTTGATTCTCAAAATCATCTATTATCTCGTTATATTTATTATATTTTCCAAGCTCTTCGTCTGAAAGTCTTCTTGTGTTGTGTAAAATAGGTCTAAAATTAACAAAATAGGGTTTACCTTTATTATACTCTGCATTTTGAAACATAGCTACTCCAACTTCTGCTCTAACGAGGGATTTCAAAAACTCTTCGCCATATTTTGTTTTAATTCTTTCTAAATCAGATTCTTCAATTGTTCTTGTTTGGATTTCTGTGTTTATGTTTGCTTTAACTTCTCCTACAAAGTCGCTTAAAACCTGGGAGATTAAAATAACTCCCATTCCCCACTTTCTAAATTCTCTACATGCTCTTTCTATTTGTAAAAATCCTTCTCCACTACCTCCAAATTTTGAAAGTAATCTGTGTACTTCGTCAAATACCAATAAAACCTTAAGCTCCTGTGCTTCTTTAGGGTCTGACTTAAATATTTGTCTTATAACACTTGCAATAAATATATCAATATCTTTAGGATCTAATTTATTTAATGCAAGTATCTGTATTTGTCCTGGATTAATGTATTTTTCTACCTCTATTATTTCTCTTGCGTGATTTATTTGTCGTATATTTCCTGGAAAACCTCTAGCATCACTAGGTTTTAGTCCGAACTTAGGGTAGAATGACATCATTCTTTTATCTTCACATTTTCTAAGCATACCTGACCACTGAGCTGTTGGGTCAAATACAATTACTGCAACATTTTTCATTAAAGCTTCTTCAACTAAAACTTGTGCAGAAATACTCTTACCCATACCTGTAGCTCCTGCAACTATTGCGTGTGTTTTTAATTTTTCTGGTTCTAAGTACACAAAAGTTTTTGATTCTGCAATTAATCCCAATTTAAAGAATTTTTTATCTGCTTTTGGAAGAGTAGATAAATCTAAGGAAATTCTGTACCTCTTTCTTTTTTCTTTGTATCTTTTATACAAAAATAAATTCAAAAAAATGAAACTAATAAAGAAGAGTGCTGCAAAGAAAATCCAAAGAGGAATTCCTAAAAAAGAATATAGATAAATTGGCTTGCGGACAGAAAAGGGCGCTGTAACACTAGAAGAGAATCCCAAATATTTTGCTCTGACAATGAATAAATAATCTCCTTCAGAAAAATTAGAGGGTATTTTTATTTGGTCAACTATTGACAGAGATTTTTTTATTTCTACTTCTTGGGTCTCACTAAAATATATTGTGGAATCTTTTTCCCCCATAATTAATTTTTCTAAAGTAACTTTGTATTCTTGATTCACCAACAAATTTTGAAGAGTAAGTTTGTAGTTTAAATTTTCTCCAGGGTTAACTACTTCTCTAAATAAATCTAAGGTTATCAATAATGTTTCTATAGGGACCTTTTTTTCTATGACCTTAACTGTAATAGGTATTTCTTTTTCAATATCTCCAGATATCTTTAAAGAACCCTCATAAACTCCAATAGGTTTGGTACCATAAAAAGTTAAAATCAGTTCATCCCCTTTTCCAGGTTCAATAAGCATAGCATCTCTGTTTAA
>MTKZ01019770.1_pt1 | contig 14710 bp, 6 predicted proteins | sample 1042781 | NCBI WGS metagenome assembly MTKZ01 (sample SAMN06212207, study PRJNA360539) | anaerobic digester metagenome | biome: Wastewater treatment plant; material: sludge; isolation source: anaerobic digester fed with sludge from wastewater treatment plant | place: Denmark: WWTP Viborg ...
CCGTCCCTACGGGACTCGTAACGTAATTTCGGGATGGGATTCTATCTAAAATACCGACCCTACGGGACTCCTAACGTGATTTCCGCATGGGATTCTATCTAAAATGCCTTCCCTACGGGACTCAAAATATGGATTTTCAACCGGAAATTCACGGGACTTCTAACGTGATTTCCGCATGGGGTTTAATTTGAAATACCTTCCCTACGGGACTCAAAATATGGATTTTCAACCGGAAATTCGCTGTAAGAGTCTGTCTCACCATAGGATCCAATTATCATAATGATAGGGAGGAGATACTGATGGCCAACTCCTATACTCAGATTTACATTCATTATGTGTTTGCCACCAGGCACAGGATGCGTTTTCTGACTGCTGACATTGAAAAGGAAATGCATTCCTATGCCGCGGGCTTGATCAAAGATCTGAACTGCTTCCTGCAAAGCATAGGCGGTATTGAGGATCATATCCACATCCTTGTGGGACTGCATCCAACTCTGGCGATATCGGAATTCGCCCAGAAATTCAAGGCCAATACCTCCAGATTCATCAACGAAAAGGGCTGGGCGTCCGGAAAATTCCAATGGCAGGAGGGCTTTGGCGCCTTTTCCGTATCCCAAAGCGGATTGGAGAAAGTGAGGGAATACATCAGAAACCAGGCGGAACATCATCGCCGGAAATCGTTTCCCGTCGAATATGAAGATCTTCTGACCAAATACATGATCCACTACGACAGGCGTTACCTGTTCCCTCCGAGCTCAGATACGTAAGCGAAAAGCCAGCAACCAGCTGGATTTCATGGATTTCATCTTCTTTGCCGCTATCGGACGGCTCTTACTTGGGTGAAAGCGTTAATCAAGTCTTAATCAAGCCTTAATCAAGCGTTAATAATTAACGCTTGATTAAGGCTTGATTAAGACTTGATAAACGCCACCGGACAAGGGCGGAACAATGGAAAAAGCCCGGGAAGCCGCTCCCGGGCTGAGTTTGAAATGTGTTGGACTAAAAAAGAGAGATTACTCGGTAACCGCGATGACCTTGAAGAATCGCTTTTCTTCCGGAAACAGCGAATAGAAGGTGTTCACCGTTGTGTCCAGCACCGAGTATCCTGTGTAGGGCTCGGCGGAGGATTCGATCCTGTAGTGCGCGGCCCCGGTCACAGCTTCCCACTGCAGGTAGATGGTGCCGTACAACAGGGAGATCTGGACCACGGGCACTTCCAGCCCGGTATCGTAGGCTTCGTCGGCCCCGATGTCCGGAGTCGATACATTTCTTATTTCGCCGTCAATATCGTCGTTGATCCAGCTGATGGCTCCGCTAAAATAACTGCCGTGGTTCAAGGCCTGGGAACCCGATCCAGCCGGGATATGCAGGTCCGCCGCGCTGACATAGAGCGGATCGGCGGAGTAGCTATTGGCGTCGTAGCCCGAAGCTGTGGTCCAGGCGGCCAGGGTGGAATACAATGCTGAGGCCCCGCGCACCGGATAACCGTTCTGAGCCTGGTCGATATAGATCACGTTGTGATCCGAGACCGAGCCCGCCTGACCGAGCAGGGTGGCGTGGTCCTCAAAATACATCCCGTAATGCTTGCAGGAGCTTTGGGCCACCGTGTAGTTCGCGATCACGTTGTTGCGGATGCGGTTTATCCCATCCCAGCTCTGGTTATTATAAGTGTTGTCCACGTAGATCCCAACGCTGTTGGCGTTGGCCAGGCCGTCCACGCGGATGCTGTTGAAATCGATGTAGTAATTTCCGCAGCTGCCCAACATCTGGATGCCCATGGTCCCACTTACAGTATCGGCGGTGATCGGGCTTCCCGTGTAGCCGCAGGACAGGCCGGTGATCACATTGTTGTAAACGTAAATGCTATGCGGCCCCGGATAAGCCAGGTGCAGATACATGCCTTTGCTTTCCAGAACGTACCACTCCGCAGCGGCTCTGATGTCGTGGATGAAGTTATTGAAAATCCTGATCTCCCCCTTGCCATAGGAAATATCTATGCCCTCAGCATTATTCGAAGGGTCTGTCAAGTTGCGGATCTCATTATATGAAATCACCAGACCGGATTGGTAACTGGCCGCGATGCCGCAGGAACTGTTACCGCTGTTCGAGCCGAGGTTGTCGGGAGTGTCCGCGCCAATGGTGCAATGGCTGATCTGGCAGTCCAGGTCGGGAAAATCGGTGCTGACCGAAGACAGCCGAATCCCATCACGGGAATTTTCCACCGTCAGATTCAGGTACGAGTTATAAGAATTGGCTCCAGTTGCCGAGCTGGGATTTACGTTGTAATGCTGGTAAACGCAGCGTGTGTTGATATTGTTCCTGTTCATTACGATCCGGCAGTTTTTGACAGTGTTGTGTTGGGCGCCGTTTGTGGCTGAGGCCGCGTAAAAGTAATAGCCATATTCCAGCGGATACGTGAAGACTCCGGCCGCTGTCTCGACCCCTCCGGCGATCTGGACGTCGATCCCGTTGAAAGTAAAATAATCGCCGCCGGCGATAGCGAGAGTTCCCTCGAACATGGAACTCGTGCCTCCGGCGCCGTAACACTTGAGCACTGGACGGTTGCCTTCGGAAAATTTACGGAATTCGATCCCGGCATCAGCTGTTCCCGTGGCTGTAATGACCGGCGGAAAGTTCAGATATTCCTGGCCGGACATCACCAAAAACGAAGTGTTGGCGCTGATTCCGCTGCCGTTCAGGGCCAGCAGGGCGTCCACAAAATCATGGAAATAGGGATCGCCGGTGGGCTGGGTGCTGTCGATGAAATAGGCTCCGGCCAGGGGTGACGCCGCTTGCGAGCTCAAGCTGACGTTGTCGATGGCGGCCGGAGGATTGTAACCGGTGGCAGTATTTTTCCACATGAAGACCAGACGTTTCACGGTTCCCGCCGCAGAAGCGGGGATGTTGATCCCGGTCTTGGTCCATTCTGGGCAGAGGTTGTAATANNACCAAAAGCACACGCAGAAATCCGTTCTGAGCCTGGCCTACGCCTTTGTAATCGAAGCTGAGCCGGATGTCCGTCTCATCGGCCGGAAAGGAAATGTCCTTATACAAAAAGACGGTGGAGGACGTCAGGGCGTAGTTGTAGCTGACGCCGTCATTGGAAATGAAAGCGCAGCGCTGCCCGCTGTAGCCGGCTGGAGCCGTGCCCAGGTACCAGCGGTTGGTTTGGTCAGGGGGCGTGTAAACGTGCGTCCAGCCGTTGTCGGCGAACGTGGCTCCGAGCTCGAAGCCGCCGTCGCCGGCGGGATCGATCAGGACCGTGGCGCTCAGTGAAAACGAGAAAAATAGCATGGCCAGCATGCATAAACAGAAGATTGGGTTCTTCATCTGAACCTCCTTGAGGGATTTGGGATTGTGGGTGAAAAGCGTTGATTGGATTGGCTGGAAGGGGCGCGGCTCTCTACTCTGCCCGCCTCGGGGGCTTGGCTTGCCCCAAGAAGTACCTTTCCGAAATATCTGAAAACTGACGCCGCATAAAGTAACATGCCGGCCTCGCAGAATTGTCCGCCCGGATAAGGAAGCAAACAAGTTTATATCTTACACGTCACGCTCAAATCATGTTCTTTTTTGTCAAGCGGATTTTGCGTTCATTTCCCTGCTCCAGGTCCTTGGGTCCTGCAAAGAATGAACATGGAATGCAGTATCTTGCCTTGCCATGATATAAGAGTCCTCTACTGAAATCGAAGTTCCTGCGTCACTCGACACCAGCGACACCCGTCCCCTCTCGTATCAAGACGCAAGTTTCAAATCCCACCGTCACGTCTAACCTCCAACGTCTCACGATTAACCCATTAACTTATTAACCCATCGGTCCCCTTTTCCCTATTGCCATTTTTTTGGCTCATGTTCATTTATGGTGGGTGAGGGAAACGCAGTCAGTTGTAGTTGCCCAAGCTTGTCCCGTAGGGGCAGGGTAATGTAACGACGGGTTTTTAACCCGGCGTCATATGCCAGTACCAGTCTTAATAATTTCGATACACCCCGCCCCAGCCAAAATGCTTTGAAGCATTATGGCTGGGGCGGGGTGTATCTATACTGGAATGCCTTCATCACGGTTACCGATCGCCGGGTTAAAACCCGTCGCTACTGTCATCCTGTCCCTACGGGACAAGCCGGGTGGAGTATTCTATGTTTGAGCACGGTAATGAGCATACCGGCATAATCTTAAGATTGCTGCTGACCAGGTAATCCTGATGGACTGACTTGGGAACTACTTACAGACTACCCACTCAAATTGAACTTGAGCCTTTTTTTTCGTGCAATTCGTGTAATTCGTGGACAGCTCTATCTCTGCTCTCTGCTCTCTGAAATCAACCCTCAGCCTGAGCACTGCCAAAAAGGCCCGGCATAAAAAAAGCCGGGCCTTGCTCGATATAGTTGTGTTAGGTTGTTACTTTTGCAGAACGGCCTTGCGCTGGAAGGTCTCCTTGCCGGCGTTCATCACGATGTAGTAGATGCCGCTGGAGCAGGAATTTCCGTTGAAGTCCTTGCCGTCCCAAGCGACCTGGTAGTAACCGGGAGCCCGTTCCGCCAGATTGAAGTGGCGCAGGAGCTGGCCGCGGGTGTTGAAGATGCGGATCTCGACTTTCGCGGTCTTGGCGATGCTGAAGGGTATGACCGCGGTCGGATTGAAGGGGTTGGGATAGATAGACTTCAGTTCCGTCACGGTCGGGATCTCAGGCGTGATCTCTTCATTGGTGGTGGAGAAATTCACCGAGACAGGGCCGTGGAAGTCTACGTTGCCGTTGAGATCGACGTTTTGCAGCCAGTAGTAGTACATCCCCTCTTCGAAGAGCTCGCTGTCCGTGTAAGTGTAGCTGTGCTGCTCGGAGCTGTTGGTGGCCTCGACCAGCGGGCTGATCAGTATCGCGTCTTCCAGCACTTCCGAATTCGAACGGTAGATGTAATAACCCTGGACTCCTGTTTCGGACTGGGTCACCCAGGTCAGGTTAACCAGGTTTTCTGCTGTGAGGACCGCGGAGAAGGAACTCAATTCAACTGGCAGAGGGATATCCCCATCGTAGAAAATTCCAATGTCATCGACAGCGGCAGGCGGTTGGGTACCAAGACTACTGTCATTGCGCCAGGAGAATACCAGCCTTTTAGTAGTTCCTGCAACACCTGTGAGAGGGATATTGACATATTGCCATAGTCCCTGCAGGTTGTAGGTTCCGCCAAGTTGGCCGCTGGTAAGTTCAGTTCCAGCCACAGGATCCACCGTTGTATCCACCAGATAAACCCTTAAATAATCATAGTAATATGTAGCGCCTTCTCCCTGTCCTTTCCAGAAGAAACGGAGGCTGTAATCAGTGATTCCAGGAGGGAATACAACATCACGGTAGAAATGGACGGTAGATGCAGTTCCTACAGTATATGCATTGGTAACTCCGACATCATTGCTGATATAGGCTGAGTGAGTGCCGGTATGGTATGTAGCCGTTCCCACATACCACTGATTCGCTTGGTTGCCATTTTCCACTATCCAGCCGTCCCAACCGTTCTCAAATCTCCATGGTGGAGAATTCAAACCCTCACCGGACAGCGGAATTATATCAGTAGCCTTGGATACATTGTCTATGATTTGCAGGTTGGCGGATTTGAGTCCCTGAGATGCGGGAGTAAATGTAACCGAAATCTGGGCGCTCAACCCCGCTCCCAAAGAAATATCGGAGGCAGTACGTGAGAATTCGCTTTGATTAGTGCCTGTGATTGTGATATCAGAAGCCGCTATGGTCAGCGTCCCTCCACCGGTGTTGGTGATTGTGAAATCTTGGGTGGATGAATATCCCAGTATTACACCGCCAAAGTCCTTGGATGCAGGAGTGATACTAAATACAGGGATGGGTGGAATTTCTTCAAGCCTGACATTATCAAACAGCATGCTATATGATGGACCAGCTTTGATCGCATAATAGATGAGACCGGTCACAGTCCCTAAATTGACTGTGTACTCACTATAAGTCAATGAAGATATCGTTTTGGACTCGATCAAAGTGAAAGTCGTCGCATCAGACGGATTGGTCAGGTATCCAATGGACAGCACATCGCCCGCAGTGTAGTTGCCGCGTGCCCAGAACTTCATTCTAAGCACTGTTGGGGAAGCCATATTGACAGGAGGCAATCCCACAACCGCAGAATAAGCGATATACGCACAATTGGGTGATGAATAGCTGCTTGATGCCTGGGTGTATGCAGATCCTGTAGTTCCCACTTTGGACCAACCTACAGGCCAAGCCGGTGCGGTCACACCATCGAAGTATTGGGTGTAGGGCAGGTTGGGGTAATAAATAGTAGGATCAGGCATTATGGTAAAGGACCAGATCGGGCATCCGGTCGCGTAACCGCCAATGCTGTTCCAAGGCACGATTTGCCAGTAATAGGTTATGCCATATTGCATATCCGGCGTTGGGTTGTATGTTGTCAATAGGCCAAGGTCGGTGCCGTTTTCGATGTTGGTGGGAGGTGTGGCACCAAGGCCGTCCGTGCCGAAATAGAGATAGTATTTTTCCACAGTACCGCCGCCAGTAGACCAGTTCAAGGTTGCCGTCGGCAGGATTCCTGATGTTCCGCTGGGTGTTGGCGACACTAAGTTTGCCGGATTGGGTGGATTTGTAGCAGCGGTAAAAGTAATATTCAACACGAAATATATGTTATCAGGTGTTGGCCAGTTATCTACTATCAGGTAGTAGTCACCAGGCGTGATACTGTAGCCGGTAATATTCTGGGGCGCGTTTGCTCCGTAGGCCTGGGCCAGTACCGCGGCGGGAGTAGCCACGCTGGGAATCGTACTGACCAGGAACATGCCCATATATTGGCTCGAATATCCAGTCTGATTCGTCAAACTTACGTCAAGCATCCCTAATGAAGGAATTGTGAATTTCGCCACCCAATCCTTACCACCGACATAGGAGCTATTACCGAGACCCGTGAACATCGCTGAGGTGTAATCGTTGGTATAACCTGCAGTTGTGCCATTGTAAGCTACTAAGGGCAATGTCGCCAAGTACGGAAATTGGCAAATATCTCCAACCACACCTGTTCCTGTAACATTCCATGTTGAATTTGAACGCGAATCGTTGATGTTTAGAACGTCTGCATCCCCAGCTGTGCCAGTGGGAGTGTATACCATGTTAAAGGTCAAGGGCGCACCACCAGGAGTAAGTGTTTGGGGTAAGCTGGGTGGCGTGGGAATGGTAAATACAGTTCCCGTGGTTAAGGACATCGAATTGACAGTAAAGTTAGATCCTCCCGAATTGGAGAGCGAGACCGGAATCGTTTTTGTATCGCCAACAGATACACTCCCGAATGAGATCGGATTAGGGGTAACATTAAGTACACCTACAAGCGGTGCTTCGAAGGTGTAAGTTGTACCGCTCGAAGGATAAACAGTGCTCGAAAGAGTCATAGCATCCGTTGCTAGAGTCCCAGTAATTGGAGGATTCCAACTTGGTGTGACAGTATCTGTCTTAAGTATCTTAAAATTAGAGGCTGTAGTTGCTGGAGAACCACGTAAACCAACCTGGACAGTTGTAGAAGTAGTGTTGTTGGTCATGGTTCCGTACTTAACTACAACTTTGTTACCACTTTGTTGAAGTCGGATCTGAAAGTTGTAACTGTCACCTGTCGCGCCATATTTACGGTAATTCTTCCATTGTACAACTAGTTCGTAATTACCGGCAGATCCGACAGTCTGAATCCGTAGTTCCGCGCCTGTTTGCGCCTGGAGGTCTCTTCCCACCCCTGCAATCCGGGCAACTAAATCTGCTGGTGTGATGGCGGTGGTTGAACTTAACGGCGTATAAGCACTAGTTGAGGAATTATTCACGGCTGGTGTTAAAGCTGACTGCCCCAAACTTATCCAGCCATTATTATTGATTGCAACGCGATTGTATGTTATCCCATCAAAAATGAAATCAAAACCAATGGGAAATCCAACGCCAGTAGTGGTGGTTCCGCCCAGTGGCACCGCGGGATCCACGAAACGCTGGTCGTCGCTCGTCGTATTGCCCAGCAAGCTACCGCCAGTGATCTCGGAGTAGGTGCCAAGACTGTAGGTGAATGTGTAGCCGTTCAAAGCGGCAAAAACAGTAGTAGATAGTGCCGCCAAGGCCAAAATGAAGAGGATTCTTTTCATAGTTTCTCCTTAGTTTAGATGATTGTATTTGTGATTGGAAAATTCGAGTGATTGGTGGGGTTTGCCCAGATTGTTTTTGCTTCGAAGCCCCTCTTCCCGGAGGAAGAAAAATTCAAAATCCGATCGCGCCGTATGGCAGACAACCGCGTTTCAAACATAAACAAATCCTTCTTTGTAATGTAATAACTCCCACTCGGAGCACACATCTTCCTTCTATTTACGCTAATAGACAGCTGCAACATCCTGTCAAGCGTTTTTTTGGCTCATGTTCATTTAGAGTGTGCCGAAGATGTCATTCCAGCGCAGGCTGGAATCCAGGTTTTTAAGAATCAAACAGATACGAGTAATTTTGTTTCCCTGAGAAAGGATTTCAAGGCTTTCACCCCTGAGGACAAAAACCAAGCGTAAGTCATTGGCATTAAAAGAACTGGATCCCAGCCTGCGCTGGGATGACAATGAGGTTATCATGCTTACCAACCATATATGAACTTGAGCCTTTTTTACATCTTGGTGACCACAGGGATAGCGGGAGCCAAACAAAAAACCCGGCCATTGCGACCGGGTTTCATATTTACTGGTTAATTCAGTTTATTTGGCCAGGACCATTCTGCGGGTCTGGTTGAGGGAAGGAGTGGCCAGGCGATAGAAGTAGATTCCGCTGGCGCAGGTTTTGCCGTTGGCGTCGCGGCCGTCCCAATTGAGGGTGTGATAGCCTTCGCTGACGGAATAAGTTCTCACAACCTGTCCATGGACATTGTAGATGGTGACTGTTCCCGTTTCCCCGGCTTTAAGACCGACTTCGATCTTGGCCGCGGTCTTGAAGGGATTGGGATAAGCGTTGCGCAGCGAGGTGATTTCTGGAAGCACGGGCGGGACTTCGCCTTGGACGGTCACGCTGACCGGTCCGTGATAAGTGCTGCTGGTGTAATCGACGGCTTCCAGCCAGTAGAAGTAAGTGGTTCCGATCTCGACGTCTTTGTCTGTCAGGGTGTAGCTTTGGGTGCTGCTGGTGTTGGTGGCGGGGATCATCGGCTGGTCGATCAGGACCGAGGTGCTCTGGTCATTGGTGGAGTTGCGATAAACCAGGTAACCCATCATCTGGCTTTCGGTCTGGCTCACCCAGCTGAGCTGCACGTAGTTCTGCGCGGTAAGGGTCGCCGTGAAGGAAGACAGCTCGACCGGCACTTGCGGGCATGAACCCTCAAGAGTTATATCGTCCACATACCAGTAATCGATGTTGTAGGTATATCCGTCAAACACCCAGGCCAGATAGAACTGACAGGGAGCGGTGAAGGGCACTACCACGGTTTCGGGTCCGACGTTGGCAAGGGGGTCGACCAGGGTCCAGATGTCGGTCCAGTTGACGAGGTCGGTGGAAATCTGGACTCTAAAGGTTGCGGGCGTCGCATAGTAATCGAGGAAGTGCTTGAAGCTAAGGGTATAATCACCTTTGGCGGCAATGTTGATCGGCGGGGAAATCAAACGGAACTGGCCTGTTTCCCCGGGGCTCCAGACGCACACAGCTTCCGGCGCAGTTCCTCCGGCGTTTGCGGACTCGCTGATAAACCAGTGGTTTCCTGTCTGGGTCCAGCCCAGAACGTTCGTGAAATCTACCGTCCAGGGCAGTGTGTCAACCGTAGGATCGTAGCCGGTGCCGGTGATGATGACTTCATGCGGAGTTTTTGTCAGATCGTCGGTCACAGTAACGGTCACTGTGTAATCCACCTCAGCCGTGGGTGTAAACTCTACATCAAAGGTGAAGGAGTCACCAGGTCCCAGAGGGGCCGTATATGTGTTGTTGGTGATTTGGAAATATCCCGTGTCGCCGGCAGTTTTCTCAATGGACACGATTCCCAATGAACCGCCGCCGCTGTTTGTAACAGTGAAGGTCTGGGAGGCCGTCGTATTGAGGAACACAGGGCCAAAATCCTTGGTGTCAGGATTGATGACAAACAAGGCTCCGCTGGGAATGTCTTCCAGGACTATATGGTCCAATCCCAGGTCGCAGAAGCCGCTGCCATAATTGCTGGTGGCTTTGAATCTGATGTAGGCGTTGCTGGCAGTGTAAGCGTCCAAGGGTAATGTGTTTTGGATCCAGGCATTGGTGGGATCCACAGCTGTGTTGTAGCTGTAGAGGGGAATCCAGGTGGCCTGTCCGTCTATAGATATTTCCACATCCAGAGGATTGGTTGCTCCTTCCGCGCCGATCCAGGCATAGTAACTCAGGCGCTTGTTGCCGGAGCTCAGATCGATAGGCGGAGAGACCAGGCAGTAAGGATTGTATGTGGTCGAAGCCAGATAGACATACAATCTGGCAAAGTATGTACCGCTGAAAGGAGTGGTAGCGCCGTGGGCATCGGTGGTCACGACCTCCCAGTTGTAGGAAGGAGTTCCGGTGGCAGTGCGCGTCCAGCCAAAAGGCAGGGTAACTCCGCCTTCAAATCCTTCGACATGGGGGAATGTGTTGATCGTGGGATCGGCCATTGTGGTGAAACTCCACACCGCGCTGTCAGTGTCCCCGCCGCTGTTGGTGGCGGCAACCTTCCAATAAAAAAGGGTGCTGTATGGGAGGGTGGCGGGATGGACATAGCTGGTTCCGGGTACCAGGATGGGGGTTACTCCGGTAAAGTCATTGGACAGAGGATTCAGATACAGTTTATATCCAGTGGGAACGCCTCCGGTGGTGGGAGCGGACCAACTGAAGGTCGGACCTGGGATGACATCTGTAGCCGTATCAATCGGGGCCAACAGGGTAGGCGGTCCGGGAGGGCTGACCAATGCGTCCAGAATGCGGATATTGGGGCGGTTGTAAGTGGTAGTTCCATTAGTGATGGGCATGGCACCGTCAGAGTATTTATAGCATGCCAAATAGTTTGGTGTCGTGCTTGTATATCTGAAATTAGGACCGCTGGCATATACTCCATCCCAGTTATACCACAGGATCTCGAGGTTGTCTGTTCCGTTCCAGGCAAAAGGAGTACTGAACAGCACATTGTGCCAACCGGATCCATTCCAGGTCAGATCTCCCATCCAAACTTGGGTGAAGGCCGGTGATTCGGCCAAGGGATCGACAATATAAGTAGCATCGATTGCCGTAGCAGTCGTGTGGCGCACGTAAATGCGCTGATCAACCGAGACGTAGTTTACCGGCGTGTTGCCCACATAGTAGGAAACGCCGGTGATGCTGGTGCCGCCAACCGGGACTCCGGCAGCCTGCATCTCTGCCGCGGTATAAATCGTTTTGCTCCAACCGTAGTCATAGAGTCCATAGAAAGGAATGTAACTTTGGGTGGATGTGCCAGTTCCGATCGTATAGGCATCGGCAAAGGCGCTGACGGATATTCCCAGCATCACTGCCAGGAACAGGATCAAGAGAAGTGACTTTTTCATGAGTTCTCCTTTGATTAGACGATTGTATTTGTGAGTGTGAAACTAGATGGATCAATGGTGTTTAGCCAACATGTTTTTACTGCGACGCCCTTCTTCCCGAAAGAAGAAAATTCCAAAATACGATCGCGCTGTAGGCCAGACAACCGCGTTTCAAACATAAATAAATCCTTGTTCCGCGAAATAAACATTACTCCATCGGGAGTACGCTCTTTTTTATTTAGTTTCGTTTATATACACACACCACATCCTGTCAAGTATTTTTTGCAATAATGCCAAGTTTTTCACATTCCGGATAATTGCATATCCATCAGAGATNNTGATCTATGATCAGTGAGTCTTTGGCGCTTCCAAACCGGCCTCATCCCGGTAGGGCTCTTTGTCAGCCTGCTGTCTCTGGAAAGGATTTCCTTCTTTGCGCAGAACCGGCGTATTCCGGGTAGCGTTATCCCGGGTGACAAAGTAGAACTTTTTCGCTTGGGGAAAGTCAGGATCGAGCCAGGAAGTCTCTGTGGTCGCTGTCAGTAGGGTAAACCCGCCGTAGGGATCGGTCGAACCGTACACCTTGTAGAGGGATCCATAGCCCAGTGCCGGCCAGGAAAGGGTTCCGTCCGCGGCGATGCTGACCTCGGGTTCCCAACCGTAGGGAATGGCAAAGCTGGTAATCTCGCAGCCGTGGCTGAAATTGGCGATCTTCCAGGCCGAGCCGTCGTCCGTGTCGATCCAGTAGAGCGAACCGGTCTGTGTGATATAGCCTGCCAGGTAGAGGTAGCCGTTGTTTTGATCGAAGGCGCAATCCTGGGCGTAGGCGATATTCACTCCCAACTGGCCCACCAGGATCGTCGCACCTGTAGCCGGATTGATGGTGAACAATGCGTCGTAGGCCAGATCTACACCGTAGAGAATGTCATGTGCAGCGTCGTAGGCGATGCCGACCATGGTGCCGTTGGGATGGGTGTAAGGTCCAACGTAAGTGGCCACGCCGGTTTGCGGATCCATTGTGTAGAGTTGCTGGAAACCGCTGCCGTAAAGGATGCCGTGGTTGGGATCCCAAGCCACGCTGCTGATCTCAACTCCCGTCACTCCGCACAGCGTTTCCTGTCCGGTCACGTGATCGATATGGAACCAGTAGTTCGTGAAATATTCCGGCGCGTACCACTCCCCATTTATCCAGTCGGAGCCCCGCAGGAAGAAATTGTGGGTGTGCGGTGCGGGGAGATCGATGACGTTGCCGGGATCATCCATCCAGAAAGTGGAAGGCCCGTGCAGTCCGCTGTCCGGAGTGTTTCCCACGTCGCAGAAAGCCTGCTGGTGCAAAGGCAGGCTGACCAGGGTGCCGGAAAGAACATCGTCGCCCGGAACCAGATCTCCGGCCAGAAGCGTGGTTGCGGTCAGTTCATAGGCTGTGTTGACGACCGGAGTGAATTGCGGAAATGTGACTTGTGCCGAGGTGTTGGGAGCAAGGCCCGCCACGCTTTGCGTCTGAAGGTAAGACGTTCCGATCTGCAGGCGGACATTGAAACTTTCCGGACTGTCGCCGCTGTTCAGGACCGTAACCTGGGGCGCGAAAGGCGCGTCGCCCATTGCCTCCGGAAAATCGAAGCTGAGGGGCAGGGCGTTGTGCACCACCGGAACTGAGAACAGCACATCGTCGATGTACCAGTAATCGAAAAAGAACTGCATGCCGCTGACGGTCCAGGAAATCCAGGTGATAGGCGAATCCAAGCCAGACAGATAAAGGTTGACAGTCCCGGATGTATTGCCGCCACCGCTGGGCAGCGTCCAGCCCGCGTTGTGCCAATCCACCAGGTTGTGGCTGTATTCGACGCTGGCGATGGCATAATCGATTCCAGCCTGGTAATCGTCCCAAAAGTGCTTGAACCTGATATTGAGGGTGCCGACTCCCGTTGTGTCCAGAGGCCTTGAGATCAGGCGGACCACTCCGGTCCCCATATCCCACTGACCGCGCATTTCATAGGGTGAGCCCCCCGCGTTGCTGGTGTAACTGAGAGTCCAGCGTCCGGGATTGATGCCGCTGGATGCAAACTGCGACCAGCCTTCCGGCCAGTCAGCGGAAGTGAATTCGGAGTAGTTGGGCAATTGCGCCCGGGGATCGGGCATGGTCTCAAAAAACCAGATAGCGAAACCTGGATCCTCCGGCGCGGGCGAATTTGTCCCGTTGTAAGGCAGGACGGCCCAATACCAGCGGTTATCGTAGCCCAGGTCAATATCCGGCTGTTGGGAAAGGTTGAGGAATGTGTCGTAAGTTTCATAGGTATATTCGCCCCAATAGCCACTTTCCGGATCGATCGGATCCTCGGCCACGAAAATCTCGTAGTAGGTGGGCAGTACCGCACCCTGGGGAGACCAGCGCAGAACCACATTGGTGGGATTAAGGTCCTGGGCGCCGTTGACGGGCGAGTCCAATGCCACGTGCTCCGGCATGCCCGGCGGGGAGGCCACGACGCTGACATCATCGATGCCGAAACCATAATTCGCGGAGGGAGAGGCATACTGGTAATAGGCCACATACACCGTCTGACCGTGAAAGGAGCCCAGGCTGATCGTATGCTGTGTCCACACAGTATTGGAGCAAGTGTAGGTTCCCAGCGTGACCGTGAAAGACTCTATTTCGGGCGTCGTCGTGGAGACCATGACTTTGTAGGAATTGGGATAAAGTTCGCTTTCCACTTTGTCCCACCAGCTAAGCGCGGCATAAGAATTTGTCAGATCGAAGGGCGGGCTGATCAGCCAATCGTTCGTGTTTCCCATGCCCTCGGCCGCGTAGGGCTCGGAATGCGTCGGAGTGATGTAAGTATTGGCCTGTCTCCAGGTAAAATCATCCGCGTTGGCATTGTAGATCCTCCAGCCATAAGGCGCGGCAGGGCTGGAGATCCACGTTCCGTCAAAGTTCTGGGCATAAGGATAGGCAGACACCGTGGGATCGTAGCACTGCCCGGTCAGACCGACCGTCATGACCGCGCGGTCATCCGTGATGGTAATGGAACCCGTATGCAGGGAATCGATCTCCAGAGGCGCGTAAGAAACCGTAAAATAAGCAGATTCCGCCATATTCAGGGAATAATCCGTCAGCGCTTCGCTAAGGCTGAAATATTCGCCCGAAACCGTAAGGCTGCTGATGTTCAGGGTCGTACCGCCGGTGTTGGTCACTGTGAAGCGTTGTGA
>MTKZ01000352.1_pt1 | contig 14704 bp, 16 predicted proteins | sample 1042781 | NCBI WGS metagenome assembly MTKZ01 (sample SAMN06212207, study PRJNA360539) | anaerobic digester metagenome | biome: Wastewater treatment plant; material: sludge; isolation source: anaerobic digester fed with sludge from wastewater treatment plant | place: Denmark: WWTP Viborg ...
CCAGGGCGAAACCAACAGCCGAGACCGCTACTCGACATAATCGTCTACTCGACATAATCATCGTTATGCCGAACTCGGCATAGCGGTGGAAGCCGCACGTCCGGTTCGGGAGACGGGCCGGAGAAGCCCGCCAGCCGGAATGCTGGAAGGGCGCTCCGGCCCGATCTCACCACCTCAACAAGGCAGTCACAGCAACGATCCGCTGGTCCCAACTCACCAAGACCGGGCTTCCGTTGTCGGGCGACGACGCCCGCGATCTCCGGTGGGCGCTGTTGAAGAAACCGGGCGATCACACCGAAGCCCAAGCAGCGGTGTTGAAACGTCACCAGCGTGCCCACCACTCGATCTGGCGGGCCCAACAACTCAAGGAACGCTTCCGGGGCCTCTACCAACTCGACAACCCGACCCACGCCACCGCCTACCTTGACCGGTGGCTGACGTCCGCGTGCCGTTCCCGGATCCGGCCGATGGTCAAAGTGTCCCAGCTGGTCCGCGACCACAAGGCCGGGATCATCGCGTCGGTCGAGTTGGGCCTGTCGAACTCACGCCTCGAAAGGGACCAACTCGAAGATCCGGCTGCTCAACCACCGGGGCTACGGACACCACCGCGCCAACACGTTCATCCCCATCATCTACCTCGCGTGCGGGAACATCACCACGACCCTCCCATGGGAACCCCGACCGAGCCTGGCGCCACCCCGGCCAACGACCTGAGAGCGTCTCAGACCAGCCACGCGAACCGGCTGTGAACCGCCTGGGGAGTGACACCAAACGCGTCCCCGACATCCGCCCACGACCAACCCGCCCGGCGAGCCTCACCAACCTGCACCAGACGCTCCTCGTCCAGCAAGTCCTTCAACTGGGCGACCGCCGCCATCCCAGCGTCCGGCCCGTCTCCCAGCCGTCCGATCAGCTCAACCATCTCATCGCGACGATCCATACGAACCAGTCTCACCCATCACAGAAATGCCAGGAGAACCAGAACCTGTGATTATGCCGAACGCGTCACCCCGTCCGCCGCCCCCACCAACGCATCCACCCCGCCATTCGGCATAATCACGGCCTCGGCATAACAGGTGTTATGCCGCATTCGGCATAACACCTGAAAGGAAGCGAGAGGGGAGGTACGATGCCTACTCGGAACTGAGAAAACCGCGTTGCGCAAGTGAGCCCGAGGATGCCGAATCGAGCTGGCGACCGATCTCCACGACAGCGTCCACCAGTTGCGCATCGCTGTCGGTGTCGACACCAACGTGATCGACCCCGAGCATCAGCTCCGCCACCTTCGCCCGGGCTGCTGGTGTGGGGCGTCGGTCGCGGTCCAGAAGCTGAACGAAGTGTGCAGCGACCAATGCCCGGCCATTGAGTGACAATCGGTTTGGGACGAGAATCGCCGTTGGCCGACCTCGTTCAGGAGACCCAACAGGCGCTCCGTTGCTCGACGGAGGTCGATACATCTCCGAACCGTCCTGACTTAAGAGCACTCGCTGCGAACGCAGCAGCGACCATCCGTGCCGTTGAAGCCGCCGCTCGAAGCGAAACAGTCGGCTGAACTCTTGCCATGGAAGAAGCATCAGACCCGATTGGCGCTCAACCAGCCCCGCATACATTGTTAGGAGACCTTGATGAGCGACGAGCCTGGAGGTGTCGAGAAACCCTCGGATCGATGCTACAAACGGGTCGGCCGTCCGGCTGGTACCCAGCAGGTGCCCGGTCACGGAGAACAGGTGGGCTCTGGTGCTGCCAACTACTCCGCCGACGAGGTGCAGTTGGGCCTTCCAAAAGCCATCATCAGGATCGTGGTCTGCCAATTCCCACGGCAGGTCGCCCAAGGCTGCGATGAGTTCGTGGCGCCAAGGTACTCCGGCTAGCCGAATCCTCAGAGGCTGCGGAGGTGGGCCTATGATGAGCAGTGCTCCGGGGTCGTCGAGGTCGAGGCGGTTCCATAGGCAACTCCCTCGCGCGCCGTATCCGATCGCTAGCGGGAATCCAGAACCAGCAAAGATCCGTTGTCCGCTCTCGAATAGCCGATATCGGATGTGGGTACCTGGCTGATACTCGGACCCCTCAGTCTCCAACTGCGGGAGGGCTTCGATGGCTTCCAGAACTTGCTGGAACTCTGATACGACACCTGCTGCTTCCTGACCGGCTCCGTGACTCATAGCAAGCGAAGTCGCAGCGTCGGTGTCGCAGCCGACCAAGGCACGGGCGATGTCGCGGCCCAGGTCATCGGTGGCCAAGGATGCCCTCGGGTTTGCCCCGAACATCAAGTGTTTGTCGCCGTGGCTCAGCGTAACCAGCTCTGGACCAGCGCTGAATGGTCTTGCGCCGGACGAGTTCACTGCCGTATTGTAGCGCCTTCACTGTTGGCGATCGAGGGGGCTCCAGTATGGATGAATCGGAAAACGCCGGCTTGGAGGCCGAATCCGAATCCGAATCCGAATCCGAAGCAGGCGACGGCAGCCAATCGCGTCGGGACATGCTGAGGAAGGCGGCCGTGGGCGCAACCACTGCCGGGATCGTGTGGTCGATGCCCAAGATCGAGGGCGGTTCCCTCGTACCGGATGCTGCCGGAGCGGCCACCTATTCGCCGAGCCCGTTCAACGGCAATCTGTCATGGGCTGTTTCGAATGCGCCCAATGGAACCTGCGTGACCGGGATGTCGCAGATGGACTTTTTCGGGCATCACTGTAGCAACACCGGGGACTATGTCGGGATGGTGGGTCCGTTCAACGCCAATTTCACCGTCCACGATCACTTGCTCGGATCCTCCCCGTTCAACGTCGATATCGCGTTCAACAACATCGACCCGCCGTTCCAGATGTGCACCGTCAACGGCGCCGACTGGACCGCCACATCAGGGCCAGGGGGGCCCATCTGCGACTTCATCACGACCACGCCGGTCCCGACCACTTGGACGAGCCCGGGCTCGATGACGATTGCGATTGATCCGAATTCCACCGGGGTCGGTTGCACCGATTTCCCGAACGCCGCCACGATCAACATCCACGTCACCTGCACCAGCACATGAGTGTGTTCCACGTTGGGTGGAACACACTTGGTTCTGAACACATCGGCCGCCTCCGGGTGCTTGATGCCACCGCCGAGGGCCTTGAAGCGGACCTCGCGGCAGCACGGGGTCGGGCCCGGGGGGCGGCGTCGGTTCGGCTTCAAGCGGCCTTTCCGGACTTCGATTTCGTCGCGATCGCGCGCCGGTCGGGGACCGCCGACCCGCGCACCGTCGAGTGCGACCCCGAATTCGTCAGCTGGCTCGATCCCGACGATGCGCTGGACGCAGTGCTGCTGGCCAACAACGTCGGCGATGCCATCGCGGCTAACTCGCCAGCCATCAAGCTGGCCCGGGATGGTGACTATCTCCCCCTCAGACCGATCGTGATGAGCCAAAAGCACCAGGCTCTTGACCCGTCGCTCTTGGCTGGCATCGTGAGGTCTGACGTCGGATTGGTCATCAACTCGGTGGATAGCCGCGTCCCCAAGTGGAGCCGTCTGGTGGACGATCTGCGAACGGTCACTGATTCGGACGTTCGGATCAACGCCTATGTCGCCGATGGGACCGCCAGCGGATTTGGCCCACATTGGGATGATCACGATGTGATCGTTGTACAGACCACGGGGGCGAAACTCTGGTCATTTCATCAACCATCAGGTCCGGCGCCACACCGGGCCGTCACCCCCTCCGAGGTTGGCCCGCTCGTCGGAGACCTCTACCGTCTGAAAGTGGGGGAGGGGGTTTTCGTCCCGCACGGGATCGGGCACAACGTCATCTGTGCCGACTCGCTAGCCGTTCACCTGACCATTGGCTTTCTTCGGCCGTCCCCACTGGACGTGCTTGAGGCTATGGCACAGCCCGCCCATCAGCTGCCGGCCATGCGGGTGCCCTTTGTGTTTCATCCCGACGGCCCGTTGGACTCGGATACCCCCTCGCTCGGTGACCCAGACGCATTCGGCGCTGCTGTCGGCGAACTCGGGGGAACCTTGTTCGAGTCCGCCGTTCAGGCGATTCGTCTTGGTGCATCCAGACCTCCCTTCGCGGGGCCGATCGCACTGCTCCGTGCCACTGCCGACCCGATGGAGCAAGAGCCCTGGGTGGCCTGCTCGTTCGGCCTCGGTCTCGGGTGGGTCGATGGAGCCGCCGACGACCGATTCTTGATCGCGGCACACGGTGGTGTCTTTGACCTTCCCGAGTCCCTTGGCCAGCTGGTGACTTCGCTCGCAGACGGTCGCTACCTAGCATGGAGGGACTTCGTCGCGGCGCTTCCTCGTGCCGAACGATCCCGGGCGCCTGAGGTGCTCGATGAGCTGGTTGCTATCGGGCTGATTGCGGATGCACGCGTCGGCGATGCGCCTCCGGAGACGCGGTATTGGTAGATGACCCAACCTTCCCATGGCAGGTCACGCCTTCAGGGGTCTCGATGGCCCGCGCAGATGGAACCGGCATCGTCGATGGCAGCAGGTTGGGGGCGGCCGAAGACCCGATCGGCGACATGCCAGCGTTCCCTGGGGCGACCAGAACTCCATTGATCTTCCACACGTCCCGTTGTGGCTCAACGCTGCTCTGTCGCATGCTGGCAACGGGGGGATCGATCGTCGGACTGGAGCCGCCGTTCCCCTTTGACCTTTGGGCATCCCCTGCACCGGTTCCCGTCAACGATGGGCAGGTCCGCTGGTTGGCCAAGCGGTGGCGGTCCTCCCAGGCGCCGGCGGTGTTGAAGCTCTCCTCCGTGTGTACCCCCCAGTTGCCAACGATCCGGACGGCGTTCGCCGGGTCGCTTCCCTCGGTTCTGATCACGCGGTCTCCGACGGCAACCGTCCGAAGTTGGCTCTATCAGCCACCACCCTGGGTTGATTTGGTTCGCACCTACCAGCCGTCGAATGGGCGTGCGAGGTTCAGTTCATTTCTGATCGAGCGATGGACCAGCGCTGTCGAGGCTGCTCTCGCCGAGCCGGACGACTCGGTCAAGGTGGTGACCTACGATCAGCTCGTGGATCGTCCGTTGGACATCGCAGATTCCTTGGCCACCATGTGGGGCCTTCCCCGTCCTGACCCCGCGGAATGCGAGCGCGAACTCACGTTGTACTCGAAGCGTCCGACCGGCACAGACGTCAAGTGGGCTCCCGCCAAAGAGCGATCCCGCCCGGAACTGAGCTGGCGGCTCCGCCTTCAGATCGAACGCTCGACGCGCGATCTGTGGGCTGAAGTCCGGCGCCGTGCCATCTCCAGCCCGTTGGTGGTTGAGCGCTGATGAGCCAGACCGGGATTCAGCCCAACTCCAACCTGTGCGCCGTCCAGCGTGAGCTGCTCTGGTCGAGCGAGCGATGCCAGGACATCGTGGACCGGGTATGCGCCGAGCGCCCGACCCCGGCCAGGGTCACTACCAGTGCCCCTATGCCTGGGTTTCCCGGCGGCTACAGCCACCACGGGACCAACCCCAGGGAGCGCCGCTGTGTGGAATACGAGGTCACCTCCCAGCTCCAAACCGAGTTATTCCCTGGGATGCTGGAGCGGCTGGCGCAGCTGAATGCTTCGCTGTATCACTTCAGCCTCGAGGGGTTTCACCGATCCGATCTGCCGCGAATCCTGGAGTATTCATCCAACGACGAGGGGCACTTCGCAGCTCACATGGACGTCGGTGGGGCCATGTCGACCCGAAAACTTAGCTTCGTGGTCATGCTGTCGAAACCTGATGAGTACCGCGGTGGAGAACTCGAGATGCTTCCCGGCAACGTCGTCCAAGTCGACCAAGGAATGATGATCGTATTCCCGTCTTTCTTGTTGCACCAGGTGCACCCGGTGACGCAAGGAACACGACGAGTTCTTGTCGGCTGGATCCATGGAAGTCCGTTTTCTTGAGCCAGACGAGGAGGCGTACCGCCCTATGACCCCGACGTCCAGCCGCAACATCCCCAGAGACGTCATCGGTTCCGAACGCCTCCGAAGTGCTACCGAGCACCGCGACCATGAGTCGGTATTGGCGGTGGCTGGCTTGCCCGAGGAAACAGGCGAGCTGCTCCGTCCTCTCATTCGCGCCAGCAACGGGATATCGGTCCACTCGGAAGCGGCGTCGGCCCGCCTGGGCGTTGCTACCACGTTGCTCCGCAGTTCGGTCGAGGACGAATCCCCGATGGCATCGCGTGTGCGGCTTCTCGACCGAATCGCAGTCAGCCTCGCTGACTACCTTGCGGCGTTCACCGGGTTGCCCGAGGTTCGCTGGCAGGTGAATGAGCGGATGGTTTTGCAACTCGACGGTTCGACGGCCCGGTTTTCGGTTCCGAACAGTGCCGTGGTCGTCTTCGCTCTGCTCGATGAGCATTCGATCGTTCAGCTGGAAGTGCGAAACCCGGCCGAGATGGTTCTTCAGTACCGCACCGAGCACCCGGGCGATCGCACCGACCTCGCGGTGGGAGTCAAGACCCAACTCCGACCCGACCTTTGGTACGTCCTTCCGGCGGCGTTGCCGATGCAGCTCCATACCGACCAACCCGGATCTAGTGTGCTGATGGTGACAGCCCGTCGCTTGCCTGACGGGACTCTGAACGACGGAAGGGGCATTGATGAGTGATGAACTCGCAGTCGGGACCGACCTGGTTCAAGGATTTGTCGACGTTCAACAGCTTCGGTGGTTCGGCAGGAGCGCCCACACTTTCACCTTCGATCCGGAACTGCTGGTGGGTATCGACCTGCAGGCTGCCACCGGATGGAGGTCAGCCAACCAGTTGCCAGCCGAACCTTTGGCGGCTATCGAGGATGTGGTAGCCGAGGCGTCTGCACACATTGTGGAATGGAGGTCGGGTTCGGATCTGACACGGATCTCGGGCGACCTCATCACCACTGTCGTGGGCGGGGAAGCAGTTGCCTACTCCTCCGGTGGTGCCTTGTGCGCGGTGATCCAGCTCGCCGGGTCGGACCCCGTCGAGATAGCGCAGGTACCCGATCTGGCGTTGGATGCATCTCTTTGGCCCGATTCCGGCGACTGGCAGGTATCGAGCGGCTCGATGCAACTGCGGCCGGGCACGTTGGTCATGCTTTCAGGTTCCTCCCGTTGGATACCCGCGTCCACGTCGCCTGCGGTCATCCTCGTTTTGCGCGTTGAGTACGTGGGGCCGGTCGGGGACGCTTCCTGGCGGCTCGCTTCCCCGGAGGAACCAGGAGCAGGCTGGTGAGAGGGACAGACCCTGCGACTAGCTACCGAGAGCGCGGCTACGTCGTGGCGAGGGGCGCAGTAGATCCCAGTTTGGTGCAGTTCCTGGTTGCGTGTGCCCACACGCTCAACTCCGGCAGGCAACTGGTCAGCGACCCAGCATTCGGCAACACGGTGGCGAAGTACGGCGACCCAGCGTTCGACACGTTGTGCGCTGGTTTTGTTGGTGCGCTGAGTGAAGTTGCTGCGACAGAGCTAGAGCCGACCTATTCGTATCTGCGGTGGTACCGTCCGCCTTGCGAGCTGATTCGCCATCGCGACCGAGACGCGTGCGGGCACACCGCCACCGTCCACCTAGCGAATTGGGGGGAGCCGTGGCCTTTCGAGTTGGAAGACGCTTGCGGTGCGAAGGTTCGGATCGAGCTTGACCCGGGTGACCTGCTGCTAGTCAAGGGGCGCGAGATACCTCATTCCCGCCCGCATCGCGAAGCTGGTGACTACCTCCAGGTATTTCTCCACTACGTGGAGCGCGACGGGCCGGAGGCCGAGTACCGGTTTGACCGACGGCCAGCCCTCGGGCTTTCCCCCGAGTCGAAAGTAAATCCTGGTGGCCGCTACAGCGGCGAGAACAGGTAGCCGACAGGCAACGGCGACCCCGGTAGCCCCAGGCTGTGACGAGGGCCTAGGCCGGGCCCAGCTTGTCGATAATCGCGGTAGCGAAGGCTCCGTCATCGTCGACCGGGTTCACGAAGAGTGGGGGCAGCTCGACGAACGTCCGGACCAACCGGACGAGGACGTCGAGAACGACCGCCGAATCCGAGTCGATCGCAGCGAAGGCCACAAGGGCGGCAACGATCGGGATGGCCTTCCGGAGGCGGTGCGGCACGATGATCCCGGCCGGTCGAACCCACAGATCCGGCCCTGTTCGGACGAGGGTGTTGCCGGGAACGCCTTCCTGCGAGGTTGCGTTCCTGATGAGCACACGATGCCCGCAATCGACCGAAATGCCAGCGCGGCCTAGGCGTCGGGAGAAGCGAACCAGGCGGTCACCGTCGATCCCGGGAATCAGCATCGGGCCGGACGCACAGGACAGCACTCTGAGGTTCGCTGAGGAGTGTGGGGCCGGTTGTTGCCCGCCCAGCTCCTCGACGAGGTCCAGCTCACAGGCGAGGGCTTGCCACGCTCCCTGGTGGTCCCGACCCTGACCGATCAACCGTCCTTCGCCGCTGAGGAGCTTCCACCGGTCTGAGCTGGCACTCGTCGAGAGTAGATGCAGGTGGGCTGTCGTCTGGGGTTCACGTCGGCGTAGTGGTCGACCACCGCTGCTCTCGACACGGTCGGGTAACAGAGGGTCGAACGGTTCCGAGCATCGGAGGGTCAGCTTCAGGCCGTTGCAGTCCACCTCTGCGGTTGGCAGTCGATGCCCGAACCTGAGCTGCTCCTGCACGCACACGGCGCTGTCTGAGGTCGGCCCTGCCAGTAGCCCGCGGGTGTCACCGAGGACCGGGAGGGGCGGGTTGAGAGTGCGCACCGGCCTGGACGCTGGCGGGAGCGTTCCCCTGGCGGCCCAAGCCTCGACGAACAACGGCCCTGCTTTCACGAGGCCAGCATCGTGGAGCGATGCCACCATCTGTCCGATGGACGCATCGGCCTCGGCTGGCGTCACCCGGAGGGCTGCGGCCAGATCGTGCGCCAGGCCTTGGACCGCCCCGGAAGAGAGCTGTCGAATCAGCTCGGCGCCGACGTCGTCAACGTACGCGAGCCGGCGGGGCCGAGCCGCGATCAGTAGCGCCCCACCCGGAACGTTCAGCCAAGCCCGGTCGTCGGAGACCCGAAGCGGCTCGGCGCCGAGCAGGTCTTCCCATTTATGGCTGCTCACGGATGGATAACATACCTCGGAGTGGACCGCAGACCTTCGGAGAGCCCTCGCAGCCCGGACGCTTCGCAAGAAGGGGACGACTACTTTGAACAGCTCGCCGCCCGCCAGCGCGAAGCTGACTCGTTCCGGGGCGTCGAACTCGCCTCGTTGTTCCAGCGTCCCAGCCACGGCATGTTTGCGTCGTTGGAGCCCAAGCTCGCTGATGTCGTCGTCGGGTCGTATCGAGGGGTCCTCGCTCACCCCGAGCCGACCGGACGGCCCAGCCCGGCGACGCGTCCATCGGACAACGCCGTCGCCCCGCCCGCTGCCACTCGGGCGCACCCGACCCAGGCACACCATGCCCGCGTGGCCAACGGCGAGGGGACGGAGCCAGCGTTCGAGTCGGGCGCAGCGTTGGCACGACGTTGCGGGTATCCCGAGGATCTGGTGGCCAGCGTGCCCCCAGGGGTCGTCGAGACCTTCGTGGGCCTTGGTAATCCGTTCATGCTGATGCCCGTTACCCAAGGGGAACGCGTACTCGACCTCGCCTGTGGAACCGGCTTCGACCTCGCCGTCGCGGAGTCTGCTGGTGCCCTGGGTTGGGGCATCGACTTCACATTCGAGATGGCGGCCCGGTTCGCATCGGAGGCCCGCATGTCCGGCCGGACGCCGCGAGTTGCCCAGGCGAAGGCACAGTCACTCCCGATCGCTTCACGCTGCATGGACCGGGTGATTGCCAACGGCCTGTTCTGCCTGCTCCTGCCAGATATTTCGGCGTTCGCAGAGGCAAGCCGGGTGCTCCGGCCGGGTGGGCGACTGTGTATTGCAGACGTCGGACTCGACGATCACCGACCGTTGGCCGACATGGACGGCCCAAGTCGCCTGGCCGTGCTGCGGTGCCTTCGCTTTCCGGTTGGCGAATGGAGGCAGGTCCTCGCCAATGCCGGTTTCGTCGACATCAACGTCCGAGCGGGGATCAGTCCCCTCAAACAACGTGAATGGCGACTCGACGGCATCGTGATCGAGGCGCTGAAACCGACGTGATTGGGCCACCCTCCGACGGGCTCACGTGTGCGCACCTCGGGCCGGAGGCAGTCGTTTGGCACCCTGGCCTTCCGCTCCCGATCCTCTATGGCCCATTGCAACTCCGGGCCGCGGACGAGCTGGAGCGAACGGATGGGGAGATCGGCGCCGCGGCAGCTGCGATGACGACCGGGGGCGTTCCTGCGGAACGCGCCATGGCGATCGTCACCCTGGTGGCCGGTCAGCTCGGAAGCGTGGTTGCCACCCCGCAGCCAGCGGATCGTTACCGCCCCCCGGCGACCCTGGTGACGCCCCTTACCCAGGCGGTGTTTCTCGGGGCTGTTCACACGGTTTCGGTACGCGTGGGCGATCTCAACATGTCCGTTCTGTGCGATACGCGCGACGGAGCGGACGCGTTGGCTGCGGTTCTTCCCCAGGGACCGGACCCGAATCTGCCACTCGGCGAGAGCGTCCGATTTGTTCTCACCGAACGACTCGCTCTCGAACGATTCGGCTCCCCGCAGCCGGCATTGTGGAATGAACGCGCTCAACCGCTGGCGGTAGGAGACAGGCCCCTGGTGCTGGCGGCTTTGAATCGTCAGTTAGGTCGCATGACCCTTGCTCGCTCCGACCAATTCCGCGGAATCGGTCTTCGCTTGGTGCCGATCGTTCGAATGGGCCGTGTCACATTGGTGGAACCCGAAGCGCTGCCGTTCCTGGCTGACCGCAATGGGGTACCGGCGGCGTTTGACGAGCTCGCCCTTGTGGACGGCGAGGCCGGGTCACTGACCGACCCAAACGGAGGTTCGTCCCTGCCGATATCGGACATCGTGGTCGAGACCGGATCGCGGTTGCGCGTGTCGCCCGGCTGGCTCGCATGGAGGGTGGCCCTCTACGGCTTCCTCGGCAACGACCTACGAAACGATGGTCACCAGGTCGTCGAAGCGGCAGTAGCTGCCACCCGCCGGGGAACCGTCACTTCGGTGGCGCACATCTCCGACTCGAATGCACTCCGTTGGTAGGGACCGTGTTCTGGCCGGGCCGTGCTGAGCACGATTACGAGTCAGTGGCTTTGAGTCTGACGACCTTGAGACGGCTTCGAAGCCAACGTGTGGGCCAACCTGCCCACATGCGCAGCCAGCCAAGCCGCTTGATCAACCCAGAACCTGGTTCGGCCACCCGGCGAGCAAAGCCGCATGTTTCGAGTTCCTCCAAGAGCGATGACGCTGGCGTTCCAGGCACAACGGAAATGGGCGTCGCCCCCTGGATCAGCTTTGCGGCGTCGTCGTTGAGAACGACGACCTGCCGCGTCGACTGTTGAGCGAGCACGAGCTCGTCACCAACAAGAAGTGCCGAAATCGAGGTGGCGAAGGCGAAGCGAGTGCAATTCGGTCGAGTGGGCTCGGATGTCCTGGGGATGCTCATAGGCACAACCGAAGGCGCCCCGGCTGGTAGCTCGTTGACGAGCGAATGGGCGAGATCCAGTAGCCGGATCGCAGCAAGGTCGGCGTCTCCGTGCACGATCTCGCTACACGGGACCGAGCCCAGAAGCGCGAGGAGCCGCGAGAGCACTTGCTCCTCGACGACGTCCGCACTGACACACTCACGCGCAAATCGAAGAAGTGCCTGACCCGGCTTCAGCGAGCGAATTGTCGGTGCGCCGCTGTGCGCTGAGTCGAATCGGGGAAACCAGATGTGCCCAAGCGGACTCGCCTCGGCAGGGCTGGTGACCGCAGAGATGGGCAAAAATGCCGATCCGATTGGTGCGTTGGGAAGTTCCGGGATGAACCCGGCAGATTCGGGTTCCAGCACCATGGGGCGGGCGATGCCCCGCACCGAAAGCGAGTCAAGGTCCAAGAGGACGGTCTCATCCCCGAACACCGGCGCTTTCCTGCTTGCCAGAGCTGCCACGAGGGTGGACTTTCCCGCACCGGATGGTCCGACAAGGATGTGAGCGCGTCCGTCAGCCTCGATCCCGCCAGCGTGAACGGCGATCTCGGACTCCGCTGTCCATACGGGGAGCAGCAGGGCGATGACGCCGAGCAACGTCCGGCACGCCTCCTCCACATCGTCGATACCGTCTCGTGTCTGGGCAACCGAACTCGTCAAGCAGAACTCCGGTGGTTCGCCCGAGACTCCGAGATCAATCCAACCGGCGCTCTCCGTCGCATCGAAGCCCTCGACGCGCAAGTCGTTCATCAGCCATCGAACGGCGTGAGCAGTCGGCTTCGCATGTGCTCCCGTCCCGCTGATCGACATCACCAGGATGTGGTCGAGAACGCTGATGCAAAATCGTTCGACTTGGTTCGCCGGCGGCGCGGACCTAGCAATCGAGTCAGCCACCCAGGAGGTCGTCCAAGTCGTCGAGCACGTCTTGTGCGTGATCCTCGGGGTTCGCCACGTTGTAGGCCTTGGCCACAGACCCGTCCGGTCGGACCAGGAAGCTCCGCCGCTCCGCGTGCTCCGAGTCGACCGCCCTCAGCACTCCGAACGCTGTGGCAACCAAGTTGTCCACGGAGAGCAGCGCAAATGGCATGTCGTGCTCGTCCCGAAACGAGCGGTTGTCCTGTGGGGTATCGAGTGAGAGGCCAAACACGGTACAACCCTGCTCGTCGAACTCGGGAGCGTGGTCGGCAAATGCGCGGCCTTCAGCTGCACATCCCGGCGTGCTGGCCTTCGGATACCACCAAAGGAGCGCCCAGGTGCCTTCGAGTTCCTTGCTCGACCAGCGCTCCCCGTCGTGGCGCGTGGCCGCGAACTCAGAAATTCTGCTGAGGTCTTCCACTGACCCTCCTCGTAGTCCGACGATGGCAAATCCTAGCCCCGTTTTCCGCAGTTGGGGAGGTCTTGTTCTTCCCATGGTGGGGTGATGTTGAGGTGGTTGAGGATGGTTCGTTGGGTGGTGGTGAGGGGGTCGAGTCGGATGCCGTGGTGGGTGTAGGTGAGTCCGAGTCCTTGGAACGCGGTGAGGGTGTTTCGGCCGGTGGGTAGGGCTGGCCGGTTTTCGGGGTAGAGGCCGGGGATTGGCTGGTTGTTGGTCGCGGTTCGGAGTTGGGTTTCGATGAGCCCGTAGACGAGGAGCGCGATCCCGACGATGGAGAGCATGGCGGTGATGCGGTCGTCGTTGTGGAGGAAGATCGGCCGGACTTTGAGGGGGCCTTTGGCTTCTCGGTGGCGGATCTCGACGAGTGGCTGGTCTTTGTAGATTTTGAGGATCCGGGTGGCGGTGATGTTGCCGGGAATGTTGGTGGCGAGCGCGTAGATGCCATCGGTTCGTGCGGTGTTGGTGATGGCATGGGTGTTGCGTTCCCAGCTGATGGTGGGTTTGTTGGTGTCGGGTTCGGTGCTGGTGGTGACGGTGAGGAACGGCCTGATTTTGTGGCCGATGATGACAGCGACCCGGTTGTCGACGTCTTTTTGGGTTTTGTAGTAGCGGCCGCCGAGCCCGTTACGGACTTTGGTGAGCAGCGTTTCGGCTTTGGCGAGCGCGCGTTCTCGTCCGTCGGCGACTGAGGTGGCTTCTTCGGATGACCAGATGTACGCGACCCGGCAGTTGAACGGTTGTTGGGTTTCGGGGTTGATCGTGTCGAATGGTGCGAGGGCCCCCAGGTATTGGGTGCGTTGGCCGGTGGGGAGGTTGGCTTCGCGTTTGGCGACGTATCGGAGGGGGACCATCTGGTCGGGTCCGATCTCGGTGAGGAATTTCTCGCGGAACCCGGTCGATGAGCGGAGGGGGACCACGAAACGGAGTCCGGCCTGATCGGCGGCGGCCAGGTTCTTGATGTGCCCCAGGGCGGAGTCCGCGCAGATGATCAGTCCGGGTTTGGAGTTCGCGGCGATCATCTCGAGGCTGTCGGCGATTGCTGAGAGTTCGGCGGTGTTGCCGGGGAACGGTCGGGTGTAGAGCGCAACACCTTTGGGGTTCGTAGCGCACAGCAGTTTGGTTTGGCGTTTCACACCGGTGGGTCCCCACCCTTTGGCGATCATCGTGGAGTCCTCGAAGGCGCCGGAGACCGGGATGCAGGTGAGGTCCAAATGGAGGCGTCCGGCGTCGATCCCGAACCGGTCGATCGCCTTCAGCATCAGCTCGGAACGGACAGTGTCCGAGATCGGCGCGAACTGTTCGAGGGCCCGTCCGAGCCGGTCGTCGTTGAGGAGCATCCCGGGGATCCCGAGGCGTTCGTGGATCGCAGCCGAGGTGGCCCATCCGGCGACGTCATAGAGCGGGGAGGGTCCACACATCCGGTTCGCGATGAGTGCTGTGATGACCTCACCGCAGGACAACATGGCGGTCCCGCGTTGGGGGACGTGACGGTCAACGGTCCGTTGAAGGTCGAGACGCTCCAAGAGGTCGGCGACGATCAGCAGGGCGCCGACATCTCGGCGGACCCCGACCATCGGCGGTTCGAGACGTGCGAACGATGCTGCCAACGCTTCGAGTTGTCCCGACGCTTTGAGGTCGTCCTCGCGACCCAAATTGGCGATCACGCGTTGACGGACCCGGCCGCCATCCCTGTAGGACTCGACCAGTTTCAGGTACACGTAGGTCTTATCGCCCCGTTTGACGGTGACACGCTTAGTGAACATGTTGTCCACACACTACCAGCACTCGACCTAAACTACAAGCCTGTCATTGCAACGGGAATCAGGCACGTCAACGTCC
>MTKZ01008161.1_pt1 | contig 14691 bp, 21 predicted proteins | sample 1042781 | NCBI WGS metagenome assembly MTKZ01 (sample SAMN06212207, study PRJNA360539) | anaerobic digester metagenome | biome: Wastewater treatment plant; material: sludge; isolation source: anaerobic digester fed with sludge from wastewater treatment plant | place: Denmark: WWTP Viborg ...
CCAGGCGGGGATCACCAACCCGATCGAGGAGATCGACGCGGTCGAGTGTTACGTGCCGTTCAGTTGGTATGAGCCGATGTGGATGGAGAACCTGGGCTTTGCCGAGGTGGGGGAGGGCTGGAAGCTGACCGAGTCGGGTGCCACCGGCCCCGACGGGAAGCTGCCGGTGAACATGTCCGGTGGCGTGCTGTCGTCCAACCCGATCGGCGCGTCGGGCATGATCCGGTTCGGAGAGGCGGCCATGCAGGTGCGGGGTCAGGCCGGCGACCATCAGGTGGACGGTGTGCGCCGTGCGTTGGGCCACGCCTACGGCGGTGCCACCCAGTTCTTCGCGATCTGGGTGGTCGGCACCGACAAGCCGTAGGCGGCTGCCGGGCGTCGTGCTGCAGACGTTGGACCGTTTCAGGCTGCAGTTGGCTCGGTGGCGAGATGGGCGGTTCCACGGATCTGGATACCGAGCGCATCTGCGATCTCGCACAGGCGTGTGAGGCTGGCGGTGGCGTATCCATTCGCTTCGTAGCGTTGGATCTGCTGTTCCGCAATCCCAAGCTCTTCGGCGAGCTGGCGTTGAGCCCAGCCGCGCGCAACGCGTGCTTGGATGAGCAGGGTCGCGACATCAGCGAGCGAGTCTGCGGTGAACGATGTGGTCTCGCCGGACTTGAGCTGTTCGTAGTCGCTGATCTCTTGGGCGAGGTCGTCGGCCTGGGCTTGAGCGGCGTCGATCTGGAGTTGGTGAAGTTTCTGGTCGGTTGAGTCGTCGAAGCTGCGTTCGAGCCCGGCAACGGCTGTCTTGAATCGGGAGTAGAGGGTCTTGGTGTTCCGATATTGGACGTCGTTGGTGATCATTTGGTTGTTCCTTTGAGCTCGATGACGATGATGCCTTTTGATGCACCACTGCGGTCGTGTTGGAAGAATTCGGCAAAGCGAAGCCCACTTGAGGATTCGACCCAGTCGGGGAAGAGTTCGCCGCCGAAGCGTTCCTTTTGTGCGTCGCGGTGGTTGGAGAGGTCGAAGAAGATCGGGTCGATCGCGATGGTGTCGACTTGGTGGGGGTCCCAAACAGCATCGAAGTCGCCGGGTTCGTCTTTGGCGGTGACGAAGCTGCCGTTGAGCCAGACTCGGCTGCACCCTGCCTCCGACAGGAGTTCAAGTGCTTCTGAGAGACCATCGAGTTGGCGGCGTCGGACCGAGTTCCATCCGAACCGATCGAGCACGTCATCCCACGTTGCAGCGTGCTCACCGGGAGGTAGCAGCCCTGTCTCTGGATCGAACAACGGAATCGACACGCCCCAACTCTAACGTTGTGGTGACGCAGGCGGAAGGCGTCGATGATCAGGTGCGGGGCCAGGCCGGTGGCCATCAGATTGACGGTGTGCGCCGCGCGCTGGGTCACGCCTTCGGCGGTGCCACGGCGCCGCCGACCCGGCAGCTCTCCCCGAACTCGGGACGATCGTGCCGGTCCTGACCGGCAGCTCTCCCCGGTTGGCCAGCAGGGCTGCGGCAGCCTTGCGAGAAAGTTGATACAAACTACTCTCATGAGTACGGCGCAGAATGTTCGAGAGCATGTTGAGCGCAACCCTGTCCGGCGCTTCATCTCACCTGCGTCGATCCCGGGCTCTCGCCGCGCAGTGGACTGCGAAATGTCTCGTCTCGCCGCCGCAGGCGAGGTCGTGCGAGTCCGCAAGGGCCTCTATTGGAAAGGGCCCAAGACCCGGGCGGGCATGCCGCTGCCCCGCCCGTCCGAGGTTGCGTTGGAGATCGCTGGCCTCGGCTCGGGGCCCTCTGGACTATCAGCTGCCCAGAGCCTCGGGCTGAGCACACAGGTTCCCGCCATCGAACAGGTTGCGGTAGCGGGCAGGGTCCCAGCACCGATTGTTGGGGTGCGGTTCGTGTCCCGTTCAATCGAACGCCGCATTGCCGGGCTGCACCCCGTTGAGGTCGCGTTGTTGGAGGTGCTTCGGGCTGGTCCGGGAGTCGTGGAAGCGCCGTGGAGCGACGTGGCCGGTGCGGCACGTCGGTTGGCCGAGAGCGGAGCGATCCGTCCAGAGCTGCTCGCCCAACAGCTGGCCCGCGATTACCACGTGGCAGCTCGGGGGCGATTCGATGAACTCGGGCTCGATCAAGCTGTAAGGGCCTGACCGGCCTTCTACACGCGGCGGAACGCTCCCGCAGCGCCGCCTTGCCGTCCAGTCGCTGATCACCGAGCATGCCGAGTCGATTGGGCTCCCGATCGATTTCGCTGAATCGCAACCCCTCAGCATCCTCGTGCTTGAACCAATCCGGACGTTGGTCGACAAGCTCATGTTGCTCCATCACGCAGCGTCCGAAGGCGACGCACAGCGCAAAGCTGTGACCGTCCGCCACTACTACGAGTCGACCGACTACTGCGAAACGATGACGTTGTAGAGCGCCACGTTGGATGGGCACGGTGGTGTCATTCAGGGTGGGCACCGGATGCGGGCGTGCGAGAGCGGTGTCACGGCGATGAGCTTGTTTTCGGGCGCGTCGAAGCAGACCTCCACGCGACCTATGAGGGCGGCCAGTAGATCAGCCGTGTCGGGTTGCGCTTCAACAACTCGCCGCCGGTCAACAGAGCAGCCAGCTCCAGCCGGGGTATCGCTTCGGGTTGGTCCGGGTGTTGGTTGTTCCATGCCATAGCGGCACGACCGACGGCTTCGAGCATGTCGCCAAGCTGGGTGCCGGTGGGAGCGATCTTGTCGGCCGCCCGATCGAGGGCACACATCGCGATCGTGGCGTTGGCACGGATGGTTTCCGCGTTTGCTCGGGCCCGACGCAGCCATCCCCGCACTGTTGTTTCCGGCAGCCCGACCCGGGCGGCGATCGTGCGGTGCCCGGCACCGTTTGTGGCCATAGCTATGGCGTTGAGGACGGTCTCCACGCTGTCGGCACGCTTCGGGAACGTGCTGGCTGGGACGAGGACCTGGGTTCGTTCGCACGCTCGGCAGCGGGCCCCTTTGGGGGTGTAGACGTCGACGCCACCGCCGTAGCAGCCCACTGGCCGGGTGTGTGCGGAGCCCCAGGGTCCCAGCCAGCCCGAGCAGCCATCCCAGGGACAGGCGAAGTGGTGGCCGTCTGCGAGTTGTCGGGCTGCTGTGGTCGGGTCCGAGACGATGATCACGAGAAGGCACTCCGTCAGTGTTGTCGCCTCAGGCCTGGGCGGGCAGGGCGAGTTCGTGTTGCAGGCTCAACGCCCCGAACAGCGGTCGGCCAAATGACGTCGGACGCGGCGCCCCCAACGATGGCGCGGGCTACGCGTCAGGGTCTCGTCGGGGTGCCCACCGTCAGTGTCACCAGAGCCTTCGCTCATGCCCAACGAACGTGGCGCCTAACAGACGTGGTCGTTCAGCTCTTGGAGCCTCCCGTCGACGTGCTCGCTCGCGAGGTCACCGGACCTTCCCGAGCCGCCGGACTCCCCACCGTCGACCGTCCCAAGGGTGGGTTCGCCGCCAGCCCATCTTGGGACGCCACCGCGTCCACAGATTCGGCCGATGCTTGCCATGACATCGTGTTGGCGAACCTCGTGTGGGCTGGAGCGCCCCGATCCGACTTCGAGTCCTGTTGCCTCCGCGTGCACGAACTCGCTCACCTCCTGTAGGTGTCCGGCGAAATAGTGCGTTCGTGATGGTGCTCGGCGACGAGGCCACCGCTGATGCGGCGGCCGCCGAGGCGGCGTCAGCCGGCGTGGATTCAGGGCATGGCGATCCGCTCGAAGTCGGCGATGGCTGCCGGGAGGGGTGTTGTTGTCCAACCCGATCGGTGCGTCGGGGATGATCCGTTCCGGTGAGGCGGCCATGCAGGTGCGGGGTCAGGCCGGTGACCATCAGGTGGACGGTGTGCGCCGTGCGCTGGGTCACGCCTACGGCGGCGCCACCCAGTTCTTTGCCATCTGGGTGGTCGGCACCGACAAACCCTGACAGAGTCGCTGCGGGGCCATCGGGCCTCCACTTGTCTCATCCGAGCCGTAGACTCTGATCCATGAGCAGGAACTATCAGCCTGGTGTTGCCACAAAGGTGACGTCCGCTCGCGAGCTTCTGGAGTGCCTCGGCGGAGTCGACCCAGGCCTCGACGATGGCACCCCGGCGCAAGCGCCGGTGCACCGAACCTTTGATGGCTCTGAAGCTGAAGTCCAGTTCCTGATCGACAATTACAAGCGCGAGTTCCCGGATACCCACCGGTCGGGCGCAGGCCTCCGGATCATCGCAACAGCCCCCCGGTTTCCCGACATCACCCGAGACGATTGGGACGAGCTGTTCACTGACCTCGAACCGCCGACTGAGGATGACGTCCCGTGGAAGTTCCCAACGCGCTCCCGATGAACATCCAACCGGCCCGAGATGTTTGAACCCGACCGCTGGGTCGAGCATCTGGACGCCCATCGGATCTCATACGTCTTGGTGGGTGGATACGGGGCCACATTTCACGGCGCTCAACGCCCGACCTACGACATCGACGTGGTTCCGGCCTGGGACCTTGAGAACCTCGCCCGTCTCTGCGACGCCCTCCGCGCCGTTGACGGAGTTCTCCACAACCGGGCCACGCGCAGAAGGCGACGCAGTCACGCCCGAAGTGCTCATCGAACGTGAGGTCACCACCTGGCAAACCAGCCTTGGCAGAATCGACGTCCTGGTCGGCATCCCGGACGCAGATGGGATGCCAGTCGGCTACGAAGCCCTTCAACAAGGGGCGATCGCGCTGCGACCGGCTGGGACTGACATCGACGTCGAGGTTGCCGACCTCGGCGACATCATCATTTCCAAGGAGTTCGCCGGTCGCTCGAAGGACACACAGGCTCTCCCCGAGCTTCGACGAATTGCTGGCCAAGCATCTGACCCCAGCCGACCAGATCGATGACCGAGGCGTTGGCCAAGATCCAGGATGCAGCCGAAGCGGACGAGCGGTCGGTGTCAGCAAGGAGTCTCCTGAGTTGCTCGCCAGGGCCTGCCGCAAGGTCGATCCGTTCGGAGCCGGCGATGGCTGCCGGACGCGACCAGGTGAACCCGCAGGCCGGGCGTGACTGCGTGGCCGACGTGTACTCCCAGGCGGGGATCACCAACCCGATCGAGGAGATCGACGCGGTCGAGTGTTACGTGCCGTTCAGCTGGTATGAGCCGATGTGGATGGAGAACCTGGGCTTCGCCGAGGTGGGGGAGGGCTGGAAGCTGACCGAGTCGGGTGCCACCGGTCCTGACGGGAAGCTGCCGGTGAACATGTCCGGCGGGGTGTTGTCGTCCAACCCGATCGGCGCGTCGGGCATGATCCGCTTCGGAGAGGCGGCCATGCAGGTGCGCGGCCAGGCCGGCGACCATCAGGTGGACGGCGTGCGCCGTGCGCTGGGCCACGCCTACGGCGGTGCCACCCAGTTCTTCGCCATCTGGGTGGTCGGCACCAACAAGCCCTGAGCGGGTCTCGGGGTCGGCTTGGGTCCGTCGAGCCGTCGAGCGAGAACTCGGTCGCACGGGAAAATGGGTCGACCTGCATGCCCGCAAACCCTGTACTTGAAGGCTCGCAGAACCTGTACTTATATGCTCGCAGATCCTGTACTCTGCTGTCCTCGTCCGGTACTCTGACGGCATGGGTCCGGTGTTGTATCCCCGAGCGGTCGATCGGGTTGTGGCGGAAGAACTGCTCCCCGAATTTCCTGCGATCTTGGTCGTGGGCCCGAGGGGAACCGGCAAGTCAACTTCGATGAGTGCGTTTGCCGACACCACGCTGGACCTCTCGGAGCCGGGCACCCGTCTGGCGGTCACCGAGGATCCCGACGGAAGTCTCGCAGCAGCAAGCGGGACTGTGCTGATCGACGAGTGGCAGGAAGCGCCCGAGGTGTTGGGGGCACTCAAACGGGCGGTCGACCGCGACCCATCGCAAACGGCCGGGCGGTTCATCGTCACCGGCTCGATCCGAGCGGCCCATCAAGCTGCCACTTGGCCGGGGACCGGCAGGCTCATCCGAGTCCGCATGTATGGATTGACCCAAGCAGAACTCCGCCACGATCCGAGATTGAACCCGATCGATGCTTGGTACTCGGCGCCACAGCCCTCGCCCGTTCGGTCGAACTACACCCGCGGTGACTACCTCGAAGCCATGACCCAAGGCCGATTCCCAGCGGTGATAGGCCGCTCCGGGCGGGGACGCGACCGTTGGTACCAATCCTATGTTGAGCAACTCGTCGATCGAGATGCCGCTCAGATCAGCGATCGCACCGCTCGACCCGGAACGCTTCGCTCCGTACTTTCCTCGTGCGCCGTTCGCACCGGGCAGGAACTGAACAAGCAGGCGACTGCGGAGGATGCTGAAGTCGATTTTCGCACCGCCGATCGCGCGATTGGGCTCTTGGAAGACCTGCTGGTGATCGCTCGGGTTCCGGCCTGGCACTCGAAACGGCTGAAGCGGCTCACCCGCACTCCCAAAGTTCACCTCACCGACCCCGGTATGGCCGCGCACCTCCTCTCGGTCACAGCCGAACAGCTCGGACGCGAGCCTGGGCTGGTCGGGCAGATGTTCGAGACGTTCGTGGTGTCCGAACTGATCTCCCACATCGAGACAGCGGGGGAGCGAACGGAACTGTTTCACTTCAAGGACCGTGATGGTCGCGAGATTGACGCCGTTCTTGAGCGGGCAGGACGGGTGGTTGGGATCGAGGTCAAGTCTTCGGGCAGCGTCGACAGAAAGGCCGCCCGTGGGCTGATCTGGCTCCGAGATCAACTCGGTCAGTCATTCCACCTCGGTGTGGTGTTGTACAGCGGGGCCAATCCGTTTCAACTCGACGACCGGATTTGGGCGCTTCCAATCAGCTCGCTCTGGCACGCCACCCGAAGGGGCTGAGGCGGAGGGGCCACCGTGCGGGAAGTCCGCGGCACCGAGTCCGAACGCATCCAGCGCGAACGGCTGCTCGTTCCATCTACGAGCTTCGCTCCATCCCCGTCCGAAACGATCGCGTGCGGGTCGCGCAACTCAATCTTGAGCGGGCTCAGCTGAGAGTCGCTGACATGCAGGCCGGTGGCTTGCCCGGGTTTGAGTGTCTCCCCTTTCGTGCCACGTGGTGTCGCGTCTCCTTCGCTGCTGTCGACCTTCCGGTGAGCGATAGCTATCAGTTCACCGTCACTCACCGAGGGACAACGACCTTCTCGGCAGATCAGCTCGCGGCCGACGGAAACACCGTCCTGCTCGCTTTGGGTTGACTGAGACGCAGGTCGTACCAGTGGCCCAGCTGGTTGAAGCTCAGGGCGGCTCGTCCCCAAAGGGTGCCCCACGGGCCCGATGGCGGCCGGGCAGACAACGAACCTTGTCTGCCGTCGGGCGGCCAGGTAGATTGTGGTGGTAATCCGGTCATCGTTCACGCAATGAAGTTGAGAGCGAAGTTCACCATCCTCTGATGAGGAAGTGATCACTCATGGCACACACAGACGAAGAAATCGATGCGGCCTCGCGTAGGTTCGAACAACTGGTCAACGACTTCGACCCTGCGGCGGCGGTAGTAGACAACATCGACGAGCTCAGCCAGGTCGCAGCAGCTTCCGAGGCTGTCCGTGCCGGCGAAGCCAAACTGCGCGAATCCGTTGAGATCGCTCGGGCGCACGGCCGGTCGTGGAACGAAATCGCCCTGGCTCTCGGCGTGACTCGACAGGCTGCTCGACAGCGATTTTCAGACAGGGCGAGCGCCTGATCCAGATCCGCGGCGCGGCCTCGACCGACATGACCGAGCTTGGACCAAGCCGGGCCGCAATCGCAATCGACCGGTCTGGCCCAGCGAAAGATTGCCCGCCTGCGACAGTTTTCCGAAGTGGAAAACTCAACGTTCTGGGAAACTCGTCTGAGTTGTCAGCAAACCTCTCGAAGCCCTGCCGGTGAGGTTTCAGCCGCCGGTGACTGGCCAGCCGGAGGTGGGGGTGGGGGTGGCCGGGAGGTGTTGCGCATATGCTTGCAACATGGATGCGGCGGAAGTGCTCCATTTTGCTCGCAAAGACGCAGAGCTGACAGTTCGGGAGTTGGCAGAGCGTGCGGGGGTCGCCGCGTCGACGGTTTCGCGGATCGAGCGACGTCAGATGGACCCAACGGTCGGCATGCTCGCTCGGCTGATCGCTGCCGCTGGTCTCGAGCTTGAACTCAGATCTCTTCACACGTATCGAGGGAACTTTGGTGCGCTAGCGGACGCATTGGAAGTTGACCCAGATGGGACGACGCATCCGGACTGGACCCGGCTGCGAGCAGTCCTCGACTACCTCTACCTTCACCCCACGCTGACCCAAGCGGCGATAGCCGACAAGCCTGAGCCCTCGGGGTCCGAGCTGTTGGACAACCTTCTCGCTGGTATCGCCGAGAAGCTCAGCGATGACGCCGGCCTGCCGCGCCCATCCTGGACCAAGGACGTCCCGGCGCTCACAGCGCCCTGGATCTCGCCGGGGACGCCCCGGATGCAGGCTGTGGACCGAAGTGAGACACCTCCTCAGTTGGCGGTCAGGGGTATCACGCTCGCGGCCAACAACCTGTGGCGTGACCGGAGGACCGAGGTTGCCTGAACGCGCGCTCACTGGTGCCCAGATTCGGCGCTACCTGGCTGAGGTTGCCGACACGCTGGATCCGGTTGGCCCTCAACACACACTGATCCTGGTGGGAGGGTCGTTGCTCGCTTGGCACGGACTTCGAAGCACCACTATCGATGTGGACAGTGTTCGACGGCTGGACGATGAGCTCAGCGCCGCTGTGGCATCGGTCGCGATGCGCCACGACCTCGCATCGCGATGGGTGAACTCCAACGCCCTGCCGTTCGCGCCGGCGACGTTGGTGGAGGCGGATTGCGAGGTGCTGGCCGACCATCCGCGTCTGAAGCTTCTTGGTGCGCCGTGGTCCCAGGTCTTCGTCATGAAGCTCTACGCAGGACGCACGCGAGACCGGCGGGACCTCCCAAAGATCTGGCCTCGGACGGGCTTCACGTCGGCCGGTGACGCAGCGAGGATGTTCCGTGAGGCCTTTCCGCACGCTCCAGACGATGAGTTCCTCAGCACCTACATCGAGACCGTCGTGGCTCAGGCGCCGGACGGCCCCCAAGCGATCTAGCACCGCTGCCACCCGGCCTTTGTCACCGGTTGGCGGCGGCCAGGAGGGCGTCGAGGATGAGGTCGAGGCCGAACTCGAACTCCGAGCGGAAGTCGTAGCCGGGCTGGAGCACGTAGTCGNNGCCCCGCCGGTGGCGGGGAGGTTCGCCTCCTGGAGGGCGAAGCCATACACGTAACTGTCGATGAGCGCATAGGCGTGAGCGGTCATCTCCAGCGAGAGCCCGCCCCGCCGCAGGCATCCAAGCACCGCATCGTGATGGCCGAGCGTGGCGGGGCCCGGGTTGGTGCGCGACTCCATCAGCGGCGCCGCCCACGGGTGGCATGCCAGGACGGCCCGGGCGGACAGGCAGCGCTGTCGGATCGCCGGTTTCCAGTCGAGGTCGACGGGGGGCGGATCGATCTCGGCGAAGACCAGGTCGATCATGCCGTCGAGGATGGCCTCCTTGCCGGCGACGTGGTGGTAGATCGACATCGGCCTGGTGGCGAGCGCATCCGCGAGTTTTCGGATGGTTAGCGCCTCGACGCCGATCTCGTCGGCGAGCGCCACTGCACCCTCCAGCACGCGCTCCGCGCTCAGCCGTTGTTTCCTAGGTGTCGCCCCAGCTGCTGCCATCGGCCTCCTCCAGATTTCCTGTTGCGCATGGTACTTAGTACGAGTACCGTACTCCACAACCGACTGGCACAAAGTACGAACATCGCGGAGGCGCGCGATGCGCACGACATCGACCCACCTGACCAACTCCGGCTCGCAGCACAGCGCCGGGACAGCCCGCATGCGGGCGGTCACCCAGGTCGAGTACGGATCGTCCGAGATCCTGGAACTCGTCACGATCGACCGGCCCACCATCGGTGACGATGAGGTGCTGATCGAGGTGAGGGCTGCCGGCCTGGACCGGGGCGTCTGGCACCTCGCCACCGGTCTGCCCTACCTCGCCCGCCTCATGGGCTACGGATTCCGGAAGCCGAAGCAGCCGGTGCCCGGCCTGGACGTGTCTGGTGTCGTGGCCGAGGTGGGCCGCGACGTCACCCGCTTTGCGGTCGGCGACGAGGTGTTCGGCATCGGCACGGGCACCTTCGCCCAGTTCGCCGCCGCCAAGGAATCGAAGCTGGTGCACAAGCCGGCCAACGTCACCTTCGAGCAGGCCGGCGTGGCCACGATCTCGGGCATTACCGCCCTGCAGGCGCTGACCACGGCCGGTCGGCTGACCTCAGGCCAGCACGTGCTGGTGATCGGCGCCTCCGGCGGGGTCGGGTCGTTCGCAGTTCAGCTGGCCAAGGCGCTGGGCGCCACGGTCACCGGCGTGGCCAGCACGGCCAAGCTGGACGCGGTGCGGGCGCTGGGCGCCGACCGCGTCATCGACTACACCGAGCGATCGATCGACGATGGCACCCAACGGTACGACCTGATCATCGACACCGGCGGCGCCAACCGACTCTCCCGGCTTCGGCGAGCGCTGACCCCCACGGGCACCCTGGTGATCGTCGGGGCCGAGACCGGGGGTCGCATCACGGGCGGCATCGGGCGCCAGGTTCGCGCCATGATGCTGTCGCCCCTGGTCGGCCAGCGCTTGGGGGCCATGTTCAGCCACGAGACGCTGGAGAACATCGAGTCGCTGGCCGAGCATCTCGCCAGTGGCGCCGTGACGCCCGAGGTTGGGCAGCGCTTCGAACTGGACCAGGTGCCAGACGCCTTTGTGGCCATGGAGGAGGGAAGGCTCGTCGGCAAGGCCGCCATCAACGTCTCGGCCTGATCCCCCTGGGGTATCGCCAACCGTGCCACGCTCAGGTGCCGCTACCGTTCCCCGTCGTGGCCACTGATGACCCGCTCGCCGAGCAGCCCAATGGCCCATCCACCGCAGGGTCGCTGCTGAGGGTGCTGACCGCCCTTCCGAAGCGGAGCGACAACCTGGTGGCGGTCGTCAACGGGCTGTTCGGCGATGCACTCGACGACCGGGACTCGTCCTGGGCCACACCAATGACGATCCGTGCGGGCGACACGGTGCTGCCGCTCGACCGTGACTCGCTGCGCAACTCGCTGTCCACCGTCGACGTTGGCCCGCGCCTGTGTGTGCTCGTTCATGGGCTGATGTCGACCGAGTCGATCTGGCGCTTCCCTGGCGACCGATCGACCACCCTCGGCACGCTGCTCGCCGACGACCACGACATGACCGTGCTGTCGGTGCGCTACAACACCGGTCGCCACATCTCCGACAACGGGCGGGAGCTCGCTCAGCTGCTCAGCCACCTCGTTTCGGCGTGGCCGGTGCGCGTCCGCGAGATCAACCTGATCGGTCACAGCATGGGCGGGCTCGTCATCCGATCTGCAGGTCACTACGCACGCCGCCAACGGACGCGCGGTCGACGACTGCCGGTCGGGCGACGCTGGACCAGCAAGGTGCGTCGAGTGGTGCTGATCGGGGTGCCGAACACCGGCGCCGGTCTGGAAGCTGTCGTCCACTCCGCCAGCGCAGCCTTGTGGGCGCTGCCCATCCCCACCACACGACTCGTTGGCCTCGGGCTCGACCAGCGCAGCGCCGGCATCAAGGACCTTCGCTTTGGCGCCATCGTCGAAGAGGATTGGGCCGAGCGGGATCCCGGCGCCCGTCAACGCAACTTCCCACACCTGCCGGATCGGCTTCACCGAGCCAAGCATCTGGTGATCGGCGGCACGATCACCACCGACCCCGACCACCCGCTGGCCAAGATGCTCGGTGACGTGCTTGTCACCTCGCCGAGCGTCTCGGGTCGCTCCACCGACGGTGACCTCTTCCCGCATGCGACGACCCGGACGTTCCCGAAGATCACCCACAACACGTTGGCCCACCACCCCGACGTCTACCAGGCGATCACCGACTGGTGGTGAGCGGCATTCCAGCGTTCCGTAGTCGATCTCCTTCGATCAGACGTTGCGACGGTCAGCCGGCGCAGGCGCGGTACGCAACGCCTGCGGGCCACGACATCTGCGGGGAGTCGATGGGCTCCACGCCCTTGGCGTCGATCGTGCGCCCGGCGGTGAACCACGCGGCGGGGCCGTCGGCGATGCGGACCTGAAGTTCGATCTCACCGTCGCCGGGGTCGATGTCCTCGACAGCCTGGCAGTCGGTTACGCGAGACCAGGCGGTGAGGTCGACGCTCTGGTCCGGTTCGAGGCGGAGAGGGAACGGATCGGACGGGCTCTCGGTTGGCGCGAACTCCGGTGAGGCGTTGGGCTCGGTCGTGTAACCCATCAGTTTGAGTCCCGGGCGAGGACGGGCGCCGTCGACCACCTCGATGGCGACGCGCGAATCGTTCATCACCTCGGAGGTGACGCCCACCGGCCCGGTACCGCCCCACGCCATCACGCTGGTGGACACCTGCGGAATCACCGTGCCCGACGTGGCCGCCCATGAGATCGCACCCACCATCCCGAGGAACGCCACCCAGAGAATGGCCCGCCGCCACAGCGGGCCGGGAGGTGGAACCAACTCGTCGAGGAGGTGCTCGTCGATCGGTGGGTTGAGGGTTGCGGACTCGGGCACATTGTCATACTGTCCTATGACAATGGGACAGTCAAGCAGTGCCTCACTCGCTCCGTCGGTCGCTGACGTGCTCGTCAGCCGGTTCATCGAGCGGTCGCAACGCTTCCGGCGAGCGGGTGCCATCGTCGGCATCCTCGGAATGATCTGCTCTCTGATCGTGGTCGCCGCAGGGGGCGACGAGGGCATCGAATTGAACCTCACCTTGTTCGCCTCGATCGGGCTTGCCGGCTCGATCGGAGGGTCGGTCCTGGCTGAGGGGTTCCGGATGCGGCGCAGCGGTCCTCGGATCGTGTCGCTCGAGGTTCGCGACCCGGACGTCTATCGGGACCGGATTGCGGACCAGCGGGAGCGCGTTCTGCTGGTTTTGGCCGCTCTCGGTGTCGTTGGAGCAGTGATCACGGGCCAGCACTTCGTGCGGGTGATCGCTTTGGGGGTCGTGGTGGCGGTGCTTGCGCTGGTCCGTCCCTGGGTGATGCAGCGGATCGCTGTGCGATCGCGGCCCGTCGTGCCGGCCGAAGTGGCGGCAGCCGACGACGAAGTGCGACGGATGGCCTCATCGGCCGGGATCTCTCGGCCGATGGTGACCTTGGGCGCCCTCGTTGTCTCAGCGCAGTGGTATGCCGTGTTCTCGTCTGGAACGGTCTCCGACTCGTCGCCTGCGGTCGTGTCGTGGCTTGCGTTGCTGGGGTCGATCGTGCTCTTCCTCACGGCGTGCCGATGGTGGTGGACGAATCGGTCGTTTGGCCTGTCCCAACCGCAGCTTCAAGCGGCCGGCGGGTCACACTCGCACCTGGGCGGGTGGGTCCTGGGCATCGTGGCGGTCCTCGTCGTGATGATGGCGCTGCTGGTCCTGGCCCGGAGCATGGGCTGACCGTGCTACTCCGCGTCGATGCCGACCTGCCGCTGCCGGTGTACGAGCAGATCCGCGTCCAGGTGGCTCGTCTGGCGGTGAGCGGCCAGACCGCCGCCGGCACCAGGCTGCCGACCATCCGCCAGCTGGCATCGGATCTGGGGCTCTCGAAGGGCACGGTCGAGCGGGCCTACGAGCTACTGGAGGGCGATGGGGTGGTGGAGCGCCGCGGGCGGGCCGGGACGTTCCTGCGCGTCCGCCCGACGAGCGGTGTCGGAGCGCACGACCTCACCGAGCTTGATGAGGCGGCTGACGCGCTCGCCGTCATCGTCCGCCAACTCGGCGTCGAGGAAACTGCCGCTCACGACGCGCTGGCCAGGGCCTTCGACCGCCTGCGGTGAGCACCCGGTCTCCGTCACGAATACATCATCGATCGGCGTGTAGCCGTCTTCGCCGCCGGGCTGCTGACCCTCGAGCGCCATGGTGTGGTCGACAGCGGCGACCTCCGAGGCGGCTTGGGCCGAGCCTGCTCCCGCACTGTGACGATGACAGCGAGCGCCGCCGAAGCGGCACCCCCCGACGCGTGCGAGCGTTGGGATGATCGGCTCGTGGCGACGCACTGCACCCCCGATGGTGTGACCCATGGTCACGGTGGCCGTCGGTCGGGCACGTACCGGATGACCCTCATCCTTGACGCCGGAGCGTTCGTCGCGCTCGAGCGCAACGACCGGGCGATGTGGCGACGGTTCAAGGCCGCACCACTTGCGGGAGTGCCGCCGCGGACCCACGGTGGCGTGATCGCTCAGGTTTGGCGTGGGGGTGCAGGCCGTCAAGCGCCACTCTCGCTGGCTCTGATCAGATCATCACTTCGGATCCGGGCGACATCGCAGCGCTCGTTGACGCCGCCGAACTGCGAAGCGACGTCGTCGCTTCCTGACCGGGACCAGGCCAATCGGGGGCAGCCGGCCATCGGAGGCTCTCCGAGCCCGTTGTCCCAGGGTGTCACCGGGTGGCGGCGCCGCTGGCAGCCTGGCGCCGTTCGAGACGGATGGCGTAGATGCCGCTGGTGACGATCACCGCGCATCCGGCGAGGGTGAGCGCATCGGGGATCTCGGCGAAGACGAGGTAGCCCAAGACGACGGCGCCGAGCAGCGTCGTGTAGCGGAAGGGCGCCGAGACGCTCAGGTCGCCCACGCGCACGGTCTGGATCGTGAAGACGTAGCCCACGGTGAGGCTCAGGCACGCCAG
>MTKZ01018739.1_pt1 | contig 14681 bp, 14 predicted proteins | sample 1042781 | NCBI WGS metagenome assembly MTKZ01 (sample SAMN06212207, study PRJNA360539) | anaerobic digester metagenome | biome: Wastewater treatment plant; material: sludge; isolation source: anaerobic digester fed with sludge from wastewater treatment plant | place: Denmark: WWTP Viborg ...
AGGCTGTGCCTGCTGCATTAAACATGCGGCCGCCAATATACAAGGCATTGGCATCAACTCCCAATGAAGGATAATCAAAAAAACCACCTGCATACGGAGAGGGTGGAACAGGTAACAAAGCATCAAATACGAAAAAGAAAAAAGTAAAACTGGCAGCACCGGCAACAGTGGCTCCGCTGCTTACGGCTATTACACAACGGTTGGGTGCAGTACGAAGATCTATAGCTACTATAAACCAGCGTTGCAATACCCTGTCGAACCGAACATGCGGATCACTTACACCAAATGCACCAGCTACAGATGAAAAAAACACATCTAAATCCAGGTCTACTACTGGTGCAGCCAATGGTGTGTTGGAAGTAGTGCCTACTGTTGTTTGTGCAGCACCACAAACTGTATTTCTATTATAGAATTTTATTCTTCCGTTTGCCACTACACAAACCTGCGTAGAGCCAATATCTCCCATACTATCAGGAGGTACTGCACCTGCTTCAGACAAAACAACCCCCAAAAAATTTGAGTGAATGGCCTGAGTGGCAGCAGTTCTGTTTATCAAATTCAAATTTGTATTGTCTTTTACTGGCCAGGAAGAGGCTTTTATTGCATTGGACAATTCCTGTTTGGTTCTATGATATTCTAATTCCCTATGCAGCTTAATCGTTTTTGGCAACCTATCTTTCTCCTCAGACAATCGCTGTAAATCTGAGATAGCAACTGTTACTCCCAGCGCACCTGTCGTTGGAATACCAACTATTTCATTACCAGACTGGGCAAAAGACTTAAGATTGATTGATAATAGAAGCAGAAAAACTCCAAGAGTCTTAATTGGAAAGGTTTTGGTAAGCATAAATGGCAGTTTTATTCCTTATGAAATTACCAAAAAAAAAGTACTGCCAATTCCGGACTAAAAAAATGTGTATAACCTTATAAATCTGTTATCTGATTTTTAAGCAAGTCATTTATATCATCCCGTTTACGGATAAGATATGCCTGATTGTCACTTATCATTACTTCCGCCGGCTTAAACCTTGAGTTATAATTGGAAGCCATTTCAAAACCATAAGCACCGGCATTGTGAATAGCTAAATAATCTCCTTCCCGGATTTCATTCAGGCTTCTGTCCGCTGCGAATGTATCTGTTTCGCAAATATTTCCGGTTATGGTGTACACTTTCTGTTCACCAGTTGGGTTGGATATGTTTTCAATATGATGATACGCATCATACATCATCGGCCGTATTAAATGATTCAGTCCGCTGTCAATTGCAACAAAAACGATCGGCCCGGTATCTTTTACTACCGTAACCTGCGCCAGCAGGTATCCACATTCACTTACCAAAAACTTTCCCGGCTCAAACCACAATTGGAATTTCTTATTATCCGCTACCGGATGATTGTCGAATGTCTCTTTTATTTTTTGTGCCAGGAGCTGAACGTTGGTTTCTTTTTCACCGGGTATATAGGGCACTTTGAACCCACCACCCAAATCAATCACTTCGAGTTCCGGAAAATGTGGAATCAGTTCAAACAATACCTCCATCCCATTTACAAATACTTCGACATCCTTAATATCACTACCGGTATGGATATGCAAAGTGCGGATGAATAAATCAGTTGCCTTCACCACATCTTTAATTGTATCCAACTGGTCAACAGGGATTCCAAATTTGCTGGTATCATGCCCAGTAGATATTTTTAAATTGCCGCCTGCCATGATATTGGGTCGTATCCTGATCCCAACAGGGTAACTGTGCCCGAATTTTTTTCCAAATTTTTCGAGGTTAGATAAACTGTCAATATTGATATGCACTCCTGTCTCCACGGCTTCTTCTATTTCACTAAAAGCAATTCCATTGGAGGTATAAAGAATCTGTTGTGGTTCAAACCCTGCATGCAGTGCCAGCTTTACTTCATTGATAGAACTGCAATCAACCTCACAGCCCATATTTTTTACATACCGAAGGATATTTATATTCGTAAGTGCCTTACTGGCATAAAAGAATTTTGTATCCAATACAGAAAAAGCAGTGGTAAGCTTTTCATACTGCTCCTTTATTTTTTCTGCATGATAGACATATAAAGGTGTTCCAAACTCATTAGCGGCTTGTAGTAATTGTTCCTTTGATAAATTTTCCGGCATAGTTGCGAATATACTTAAAACAGCTATGCCATCCCTTGGTGGAATGGCATAACAACTTATAAAATAAAGTCGAACGTTCAGCTTTCTTCCCCTTCTCCTTGTTCTTTACTAACTACCAACTCTCCATTATCGGTAACGGCCAGTACTTCTGTGTCGTCCGACTTTTCATCAGTATTTTCCATTGTGTCTTTCACAATGGTTGGTTGTACTAATTGCTCTGCCAGCACTTCTTTTATCTTTGGCAGCTCATCGGCAGAATTGATACCGAAGTAATCCATGAAATTCTTTGAGGTAGAGTAAATCAACGGCTGCCCGGGAGCTTTTTCATTTCTGCCGCTGATGATGATAAGTTCTTTTTCCAATAATTTCTGTACTGCTCAATCAGAACTTACACCCCGGATAGATTCTATTTCGCCTTTAGTAACAGGCTGTTTGTAAGCAATAATGGCCAATGTTTCCAAAGCAGCTGCAGAAAGACGTTTCAGGAATTTTTCTCCATTTAATTGTGCCACCGTTTTATGAAATTCCTTCCTGGTAAGGAACTGCCAGCCACCGCCGCTTTGTCTTACTTCAAAAGGATAAAAGTCGGCACTGTATTTTTCAGTAATACCTTCCAACGCTGCTTCCACCTGGTCAAGAGAGATTTTATCATCCATAAAACCAAGGGCATTATTAACCAGTTCGGTTAATTCCAACGTCGTTAATGGTTTATCACTGGCAAAAATCAACGCTTCGATGTGCGGTATGAGATTAGTTATTTCCATGCCCCTGGCCCCTAAAGGGGAATTTATTAACCGATAACGTAGGTTTTCCTTCGTTACCGAAAAGTGATTTAAAAATTGATTAAGAACTTAGTTTAATAAACGAATGTACAATCCACAATACTACAGTGAAAACTAAATTATCAACATATTCCAATGAGAAAATTGAAGAAATTATCCCTCTAATGCGGCAGCACCACTTACGATTTCCGTCAATTCGGTAGTAATTGCTGCCTGTCTTGCACGGTTGTAAGATATTTTGAGTGAACGGAGCATCTCGTTGGCATTCTCACTGGCTTTATCCATCGCCGTCATTCTTGCTCCATGCTCAGAGGCATTGGAGTCAAGTACTGCTTTGAATAATTGAGTATTAAGAATTTTAGGCATCAGTTCAGCAATGAGTAGTTCCTTGGAAGGATCATAAATAAAATCTGCCTTGGTGGCTCCAGCTTTCTTCTCCATTCTGGGAATGGGTAAAAATCTTTCCACTTCAAACTTTTGGGTGGCTGCATTTTTAAACTGGCTGTACACCAGTTCCACCACATCAAACTCCCTTTCCTGGAAAGCTTTCATAGCTGCCTTAGAAGCGGCTTGCACATTTTCAAAATTCAGCTTCAGGAAAATATCTTTAAAGGTGGCATCAGCCTTATAATTGTTTTTTGCAAAATGCTCATACCCTTTCTTCCCAATATTCCAGATAGTTATATTTCCTTTTTTATACTGGTCCGGGTATTTTTCAGCTATTGTTAATTTGGTAAGCTTGATAGTATTTGCATTGAAAGCACCTGCCAAACCCCGGTCGCTGGTAATAACAATAAAAAGTACTTTCTGAACCGGACGTTCGATGGCCAATGGCATACTGGCTCCGCCACCTTCACTATTACTCACAATATTGCTGAGCATTTCCTGCAATTTCTGTGCATAAGGACGCATTTGAACAATAGCATCCTGTGCACGGCGAAGTTTGGCAGCACTTACCATCTTCATAGCCTTAGTGATCTGCTGGGTGCTTTGTACTGATTTGATGCGGTTACGAACCTCTTTTAATTGTCCTGCCATAGCCTTGTTTAAATTGGGGGCAAAAGTACGGTGTTGAGAGCAAAATTCCAGCATTGAGAAAAGGGAAATTTTCCATTAGTTTTAAACCTGTTTCGGCATAATTCCGCTTTGCAATGCCAGTATTGCAAGCCCCACCCTTGACTGTACTTGTAGTTTTTTAAAAAGGCCTTCCCGTATGTAATCTACCTGTCTCAATTCTTTGTCCATTTTGTATGCTATTTGTTTGTAGGTAAGTTCTGTAATCGCATATTGAAGAAATGTTAGTTCTAAAGCGGAAAGCAGGGTGGGTTTAGACAAAATATCCCCAGAGCTTCCGTTAGCAAAATTGGTGTAGCCCGTTTCGCCGTCAGGATAATAATAATTTCCTTTCAAAAGGGTTTTTATACCTTTTTTAAAATGTTCAGTGCCATTTCCTTTTTTTACAAGGCCGTGGCCGCCGCAGGCCACCATCCGCATCAATGCCAGTTCTGTTTTGCATACAGAATAAAAAAGTATTTTAATTTCAGGATATTCTTTTCTTAAAATAGCGGCCGTGTTGTACCCAGATAATCCATCCATTACAATATCGCGAATAACAATTTCAACACCGGGGTTCTCTTTTAACTTGTCCAGAAGCTCCTGACCCTCGGCGGTTTTTATTACCACCTTACAATTTTCAAGTGTGTCAATATGCTTGCTTACTAATTGCAGAATGGAGAGGTCGTCCTCCGCCATTGCAATACGGACAAGGCCGTTGGTTTTACTAATGCCCATATTGGTTGTGGTTGAAAGAATGAAGAAAAAAAGCTGCCTGAACTGGTAAAAAAATTAGGCCAAAGTATGTAGGTATGTAGGTATGTAGCAGATTTGTAACATGGCTATGCAGTTGCATTACAAGTTAGAGAAAAATCCCGTTAGTTTCTGTTAAACTTCTCGTATTCAAACGGGAAAAATCCCGTTTTTATTTTCATCAAATCTTACGAAATTTGAGAATAACAGTTCATTGAAATGCAGGGGCGGTAAAAGTTTACAGGTTAGGGCTACCATTTACCGGGTTTTATCCCAATAAAAAACGGGAAAAATAACGGACGGTTGCGGGAATAGTCTCGCCGTTTTTTTATTGTAGCGATTTTATGTGCCAATAGCTTTGGTTTATCATTTTGTGTATCGGCCGACGATAAACCAAATGCTACGGGAATGCTGAAAAAATGATTTTCTTAGATTGTAGAGGTCTTTCCGCAAAAAATAAATAAAGCAACTAACTATACATTAATATCATCAAAATTCTATATTCTATGCAGAACTCAATTAAACTAATAGAGATTGGTAACAATATTAGGAAATGGAGGCAATTAAAAGGGATGAAACAGGACGGTTTAGCATCAGAGATAGAAATAAGCAAAGTATCTATTAGTAAAATAGAAACAGGGAGAGCAGATATTTCACTTCTTCGCCTGTTTGCAATAGCTTCTGCACTACAAATCCAAGTACAATTATTGTTCTCTGACCCTTCAACATTAGTAAGAGAAAATGAAAATAGTTAAACACAACTTGAAATGAAAATACTAACCCTTTTTTTACTCTTTAATTACTCTGCTTTTGCAAAAAAACAATTACATGAGTTCAACCTGACAGTCTTTGTTAATAACGATTTAGAGGGCAAAAAGATTTATTTAAGGTATCAGTATGCAGATTTTTTCGGAGGACTAACCATAGACAGTCAATATGTTTTTTCAAATAAAGCAGTATTTAAGGGATTGATTTGGCAACCGGCAACTGCTCATGTTTATACGTCGATAAAATTACCCTCACAAATTATTAGCATTTTACCCAAAGAACTGTTAGTTGAATTTAATGAAGGAAAGCTTGATGACGCCTATGAGCTTTTCCTAATACCAGGCAAAACAACAATTAATGCAAAAAAATCATTTTCTGAGGCATCAATATCGGAACAGCCGGATTTATTAGATTTTGAGTTGCTGAAAAAAGCAAGTCTATCCCGAGATAGTTTGCTTTCAATTTTGTATCCAAAAATGCTCAGTTGCCTGAGAAAAGATAATAAAGAATGTGTAGATAAATTAAAACTAGAAACTGAGTATGAGTCTAAAAAACTGAGAACTATTTTTTTTAATTATGCAAATACTCATCCCGGTTCCCCAATCGCATTATATGCTTTGAAGAATAGTATTCCGTGGAACCCTGATTCCCCTGCGGTATATCTAAAAACATTGTCTAAGTTTACAAGTACTTTAAAAAAATACCCAGAAGCAATTGCATACAAAAAACTATTGGAAGGCGCACTAAACTTCCATATTGGAATGGCGGTAAAGAGTTTTGATCAGGCTGATACTGCTGGAAATACTGTATCATTCAGGTCTTTTAAGGGCAGATTTGTTTTAATATATTTCTGGAATAGTTCTTCATTTACAGGCTTCAGTATTCATTCAGATATGTTACGTCTTTGGGAAAAATATAAAGGTGCCAATTTCACTATTATTTCTATTGGATTAGAAACAATTCAAAGTAAAACCAATTGGTTAAAAGTAATCAGGGCGTACAACACACCTTGGGTACATTTAACGGATTTCAAGGGACTTTCAAATGCCGTTGCTCAACAATTTGGAGTGATTAGCCTCCCATTTAATTTGCTGATAAATACTGAATCCAAAATAATTTTAAAGAATGGAACTATAAATGAAATTGATCAATTTCTTATGCAGAAATTAAAATAGTATATACACTATTCCCTCTCTAACTTTTCTCAATCATCTTATATTTAATTCAATTTCAACAAACAGGGAACCTCAACCCTATTTTTTTTTACCCTATTTAGTTCCGCCAACCTTTTGCAAAATAACAATCCGAAAAAAAATATAAGTTTCAAGAAACTAAATTAAAGCGGAGGACTTTCTATCGCCTATTCATAAAAGTAAATTGCAATACAATTAATTGGACGGGCAAAGCTGAAAACCGTTAATCAGAGTAAGCAATTAAAAAAAACTATTATGAATAAAAAAATTCTAATCCTCGCTTTCTTGGCGCAAATATTTTTTATAAAATCAAACGCCCAGATTACTCCTTGTTCGGCTGTCATCAATGCGGAAATAACCTCTCCCACTCCCCAATCGGGACCGTATAATTATTTTGGCATTATAGTAACGCTTAATCAGACTTATACAACAGATGTAACTGTGAAAGGCTATATTCATGATGAGGGTGAAAATAACACTGATCATCCTTTTGAAATCACTGTCCATACAGGGAATACTACAAATCAAACTTCTTCTACTTTTTATCAAACGAGTCCAGTTTCAACTGGTGCTATAACAATAACATCTATTGCCCCGTTTATTGTTACTAATGGATCGACATTTTTTAATACTTTCGGAGACTGCATAGTCAACTCACAAGCGGTTGTAGATACAACGATACCATTAGCTGATAGTCTTGAGGCAGCTCATGATTTTCTCAATAATACAATTGAGTTGAACGAAGAAGAATATTTGGAGTTTCTTAAGTCTATTGTAAAAAACGGCGTGGCTGCAACTGCTTTAAGTTACAATATTGATAGTAATGCTGTATATACTTACGTAGATAGAAGCATCCAGGCTTCAGAAAGTTCTATAGATTTTACCAAGTCAAGCTTGTTTGGAAGTAAACCTTTTGATTCATTAACCAACGAAGAAATAATTTTATTAGGCAACCATTTAGCAAATGCAAACGTAGCTGGAAGAATAGCATCTGCAGAAATAGGTGGGGGATGTCTTGCTTCTTTTATGATAGGCATGGTCGGTGCTACAATTAACTTTCTTGACGGAATGAATACTTGGGATAATGCGACTAATTTGTCTCCAGCAGAAATTGCAGAGTTTAAAAGGATAGGGAAAAAAATTTATCTGAACACCGTGATAGTTCTTGTAAGTCATCTTGTAGGGTGTCTATCTTGAGATCTATAAATTATTAATTCCTCTATACCTACTATTTTGATGTGTATTATAATGATATTGATATTTACTGTGCAACTCAAAGAAGTTTTGGCACAAAAAGTGGATTCGAATATTAATAATTATTCTATAAAAACTTTAATAAAGCCGGAAATCCTCACTTCCGGCTTTATAGACATTATAAACAATGGGCAAGTAAATGCATCTGCACGGTTTATCCGGTTATATATTGGCGAGCCCGGCAAGTTTGCGTTACCACTTTCTATTTACAGTGGTGTCTCTTCTAATAACTTTCAAAACCAGCAAAGCCAAATCAGCAACCGCAGCAACGAGCAGTTAGTCACTATTTTTATTAACCCCCTAAGTGGCCTTGGTAATCTTTCCATAGATGGTATTATTTTCTTTAGTAAAAACCCAAAGCTTACCCGCAGCGGTATTATTTATCATTTCGGCGAGAGAATTTTAACCGGGCAAAAAACAGGGTTGACAACTAACCCGGCTACAGGCAAACCGGTAAATTTTCTTAACAGTTTCGGCGTTACCGGCCTTTATTTTCAAACCGGTGCCTGGGAACGTAATGATGCAAAGAATGTCGGCATTTTCTGGCTGGCCTTACGGTATATTGGTTGCTATACCAATCCCTCGCAGATCAGGGAGTTTTTACCAGATATACAAACTAACGGTATCTATCATGGCTATTCTATCGGCTGGGGCGTAGAGATAAACAAGCTGGTAAACATAAAAGTGCTGTACTATAAATACAAAAAGAAACCAGAGATCGAATACTCCATGCCTATTTACCAGTTCTCGTTTAATTATTCGTTGAAAAATTAATCCTTCAAAAAAAAATCCCGTTTAAGGCTATAGGTAATGAGCAACCGCCCCCCTTCCTGTGTCCCATTTTTTACCGGCCTTTCATATTCCCGTATAAACTCCAGTTGCACAGGTCCATTGGCAAGGGTTTCAAGGGCCGTTTTTTTAATGGCGAGACGTCCGTTTAGCACTTTATACACCTCGTTAATACCTTCATTAATATAGGAAGTGTCTGTGAGCAACACCCTTACAAAATCTTCCGGCTCAAGGCCTGCAAATTCAAAAATGAGATCATCCCGTTTTGCTGTATCCGCCATTTGGGTTAGCAAAACAATGGGTTTAAAATCAAACTCCTCTTTGTATTCTTTCCCATGTACGTCAGTAAAACTTATACTGTGTTTTCCGGCGAATGCGGCTATAGGTTTATGTAATTCATAAAAAAAGCCACTCATTTTTGTACTGTCGGCAGCTATTTGTTCTCCATCCAGCATTACCTGGCCAGGATCTTCAACGGCAAAAGCATCACCGCCTTCCCCATCCATGTATTGCAGCATTACGGTAAGGTTATCATCCCCTTCTGCCGCTGTTACTTTATAATCAAAATAAATATTGTCCGGATCAGCGTTGTCAATATTTTCTTTATCAGCAGTACTACAGCTTATCATCGATACCATTATTGAAAACATTAACGCAATGACATAAGGATTTCTTGAAAATTGTCTGAACATGCCTGCAAATTATACCAAAGTAGAATTAAAATGAAAAGGCGCAATGTTTTTATGCGTTGCTTCTTACTCTCTTTTCGGCTTTGCGTGAAATCAAATATAGATTTGACAACCTATCAAGCTAAGACTTACTTAAATTTCGTAGTTCTTATTTTTTCCCTGCGGCTTCTTTGAGCCGGTTATATTCATTAACTATTTCGGCAAACCCTTTATTTGACTTTCGGTATTTAAATCTTTTCATTTCGCTGGCAATATCACTATCACTCAGCAACTCTATCATTTTCTTTTTATTAAAAAAGGGAATTACGGTGTTGGCGGCCTCAATACCGTGTCTTACTATATAATAAGAAGAATAGTAACTGGTGCCGTCAGTATCATACTTCATATATAAAGTGGCATACTTCCCCTCTGTTATTCTGCTTAAAAAAACCCAATTGGGATTATTTCCAGAATTTTTTCCTTCTACGGTTGTCCGTATATTTTGGTTTGAAAACAAAATTTGCTTTGCTTCAAAAACTCCGTCACACAATAGTCTTTTCCCATGCTTTTGCCGGCTATACCCTTTTATTTCGCCGGCATTTATAACCCGTATCGAATCGTTATCAGATACAGTAACTATTCTCTCATATCCATCCTCGTACTTCCAGGCCGGTTTTAATCCTGCTTTTTTAGCATCGCCGGGCAATTGGCAGGCAATTGTATCATTATTCCAGGTTATGATATAATCCTGTCCGACTGCACCCGGCACAAGAGCGAGGCTGAGTAGTGGTAACAATAAGAATTGTTTTTTCATGTTTACCCCATCAAAAGGTTACTATTCAGATGCTACAGCCGCTGGTTCAATTACATTATCTTTGCCACCCCGATAAAATGAGGGCAATCCTCACAAAGTCGGGCAAGTTCTGTCAAATTGGCCTGAGAACAGTTGTAGCACCCTTTTTGACATCTTGAAAATCCATTATTTTCCCGGATAAAAGAATACCCAATAACACTCATTTTATGCTTGGTTTTATTTCAAAAATTTTTGGCGGTAGTAAATCAGAAAAAGATGTAAAAAAGATTGAGCCTTATGTAGGTAAAATCAACCAGTTTTTTGCTTCTTATCAATCACTCAGCAACGATCAGCTCCGTAACAAAACACAGGAGTTCCGTCAGCGGATAAAAGAACACTTATCTGAAATTGACGCTGAGATTGCTGCAAAAAATACTTCTGCAGAAGAGCTTCAGTTTAATGACTTCATGGGCAAGGATACTATCTACCAGGAAGTAGATAAGCTTAAAAAAGACAGAGATAAAGAAATTGAAGTGATTTTGGAAAAAATTCTTCCGGAAGCATTTGCCGTGGTAAAAGAAACCGCCAGAAGGTTTAAAGAAAATACAGAGTTGGTATCTACCGCCACACAGCTAGACCGTGACCTTAGTATAAAAAAAGGGTATATCACTATTGATGGCGAAAAATCCATTTTCAAAAACACCTGGACAGCTGCCGGTGGAGAAGTAACCTGGAACATGGTGCATTATGATGTGCAGCTGATAGGCGGAGCCGTACTGCACCAGGGAAAAATAGCAGAGATGGCAACCGGTGAGGGTAAAACACTGGTATCTACATTACCTTCTTACCTGAATGCTTTGCCCGGGGAAGGTGTGCATATAGTAACAGTGAATGACTACCTGGCCCGTCGTGACCAGGAATGGAATGGGACAATTTTTGAGTGGCTTGGCATTACTGTTGATTGTATTGATAAGCACCAACCCAATAGCGAAGAAAGAAGAAACCCTTACCTCGCCGATATTACTTATGGCACCAACAATGAATTTGGTTTCGACTATCTCCGTGATAACATGGTGCATACCCCGGAAGAAATGGTGCAGCGCAAACATCACTATGCGATGGTGGATGAGGTGGATTCGGTACTGATTGATGATGCAAGAACACCATTGATTATTTCCGGTCCTGTACCCAAAGGCGATGACCAGCAATTTCATATTCTTAAACCCAGGGTTCAGCAGTTAATGCAGGAGCAGGAAAAAATCGTCCGTAACTGTTTGAATGAAGCAAAAAAACGAATTGCTGAAGGCGATGATGACCCTAAAGGTGGTGGATTATATCTCTTCAGGGCACACCGGGGTTTACCAAAATATGGACCGGTAATTAAATTCCTCAGTGAGCCGGGTATAAAAGTAAAAATGCAGAAAGCAGAAAACTATTACCTGCAGGACCAGCAACGCCATATGCATATCGTGGATGAAGAGCTTTTATTCCAGATAAATGAAAAAAATAATTCAGTTGACTTAACAGATAAAGGCCTTACCACCATAACCCGTTCTGGTGAAGACCCTGAATTTTTTATATTGCCTGATATAGGCGTAAGATTAGCTGAAATAGAAAAAAATACTGCTTCAGCGGAAGAAAAGTTACATCAGAAAGAAGCTATACTCAATGATTATGCACAAAAAGCTGACCGCATACATACTGTACAACAATTATTAAAAGCCTACACTTTATTTGATAAAGACATTGAGTATGTAATAATAGAGGGGGCTATTAAAATCGTAGATGAACAAACAGGACGTATCATGGAAGGCCGTCGCTATAGCGATGGTTTACACCAGGCGTTGGAAGCAAAAGAGAATGTAAAGATTGAGGCAGCCACACAAACCTATGCCACTATTACTTTGCAGAACTATTTCCGTATGTATCACAAACTGGCAGGTATGACAGGTACTGCCGAAACGGAAGCAGCAGAGCTATGGAGTATTTACAAATTAGACGTTGTGAATGTTCCTACTAATATCTCCATGATTCGTAATGACAAACAGGACCTGGTATATAAAACAAAAAGAGAAAAGTATAAAGCCGTTATTGATGAAATAGAAACGTTGCGTAATGCAGGTCGTCCATGTCTCGTTGGAACCACTTCGGTTGAAGTAAGCGAATTGCTGGGAAGAATGCTGCAGCAGAAAAAAATTCCGCATAATGTGCTGAATGCAAAACAACATGCCCCGGAAGCACAGGTAGTTGCTGAAGCCGGATTAGCCGGGGCCGTTACTATAGCCACCAACATGGCAGGCCGTGGTACGGATATCAAACTTGGGCCAGGGGTAAAAGATGCTGGTGGTCTTGCCATTATTGGTACAGAAAGACATGAAAGCCGACGTGTTGACCGACAGTTGAGGGGCCGTGCCGGTCGCCAGGGTGATCCTGGTTCATCACAATTCTATGTTTCATTGGAAGATGATTTGATGCGGATGTTCGGTAGCGAACGTATTGCTTCTCTGATGGATAAACTGGGTTACAAAGAAGGCGATGTGATTCAGCAAAGCATGATCAGTAACAGTATTCAACGGGCACAAAAGAAAGTGGAAGAAAACAACTTTGGCATCCGTAAGCGATTGCTGGAGTATGATGATGTGATGAACAAGCAGCGGAATGCTGTGTATGAAAAACGTAATCATGCCTTGTTCGGAGAAAGATTAGCATTGGATATCGATACCTCTTTCTCTTCAGTTGCCGGCAGCCTGATTGATTCATTCCGGGAACAGGAAGATTTTGAAGGTTTCAAAATGGCTTGTATTGTCAACTTTGGCCTGGATACAAAAATTGCGGAAGAAGAGTTTAAGAGAGGTGATATCAATTCAATCATTGACCGCTTATATATAGAAGCAACTGATAGCTACAACAGTCACAAAGGAGAATTGCAAAAGCAGGCCATTCCTGTTTTTAAAAACATCAGACTTACACAAGGTAGCCATATAGAAAACGTAGTCGTTCCTTTTACAGATGGCAAACGAGGCCTTAATGTGCTGACCAATCTTGATAAAACACTTAGCACAAGCGGATCAGAGTTGACCAATTCCCTGGAAAAAACCATTACGCTGGCCGTTATTGATGATGCCTGGAAAGAACATCTGCGGGCCATGGATGATCTGAAACAAAGTGTACAAACTGCTTACCTGGAACAAAAAGATCCATTGGTTATTTATAAAATGGAAGCGTACAACCAGTTCAGCAATATGAACAATGATGTAAATAAGGATATTGTTTCATTCCTGTGCCACTCCTCTATTCCTATTCAACAGGAAAACACTCCATTAAAGGAAGGCCGCCAGCAAAAAACGGATATGAGCCGGATGGTTGCTAATAAAGAAGAGGTGGACAATGCCGGCCAGGACTATGCAGCAAACGAAAGAGATAAATTTGAACCGGGAGGTGGCGCTGACACGGCCGTAAAACAGGAGCCGGTAAAAGTAGGCCCGAAGATTGGGCGAAATGACCCATGCCCCTGTGGTAGCGGCAAGAAATACAAGCAGTGTCATGGTAAAGACGCTTAGGATAAAGGGATTATGAATAAAAAAAGGGGTATTTACTTTGTAAATGCCCCTTTTTTTGAGCCTGTTTAAGAGTTGTGCGTAATCATTTTCGTAAAAACCCTTATTTTTTTGAAAATAAATTATAGGTTTGCTCTCCTTAATTAAAACCTAAAACCAAAAACATGAAAAAATTGTTCGCCGTATTAGCTCTTGTTGGAGTTATGACATCTTGCAAAGACAAAAAGAAAGATGAAGCAAAACCAGAAGAGACTACAACAACAACTACCACTACCACTACTACTGAAGCAACTACAACTGATGCGAGTACTGGAGTTCCGACTTTTAACGATGCTGATGTTACAGCGTATGTAAAATCTTATGAAGATTACATTGCTGCTTACAAAAAAGCAGTTGAAGGCAAAGACATGACTAAAATGGCTGACTTAGCTAAAATGGGCCAGGACCTTGCTGCAAAAGCAACGGCTGCGACTCAGAAATTAGCCGCTAACCCTGAAGATGCTAAGAAACTGGCAGATTATATGACTGCAAAAGCAGCTGAAGTTATGGAATTGTCTAAAAAATTGACTGGACAATAATTCTGTTTAATTTTTCAATAAAAATCCCCCTCGCAGTTAAAGCGGGGGGGATTTTTATTTTATTAACTTTAGCCAATCTGCATAAAAGCAGATGGCCAAAATTTCACTGCTGATGTATAATGCCACCAAAAAGAAAGTTCACGGACTCTTACACCCTGAAATAGTAGGTGATAAACACTGGGACAAAGTCATCAATGTCTTTATCATTGTATTGATCATACTAAATGTAGTGGCCGTAATATTAGAAACCGTAGGGCCTATACAAGCTAAATTCAAGAGCTTCTTTTATTATTTCGATTGGGTATCTGTTATCATATTTACCATCGAGTATGTTTTAAGAGTATGGAGCAGCAA
>MTKZ01014716.1_pt2 | contig 14678 bp, 17 predicted proteins | sample 1042781 | NCBI WGS metagenome assembly MTKZ01 (sample SAMN06212207, study PRJNA360539) | anaerobic digester metagenome | biome: Wastewater treatment plant; material: sludge; isolation source: anaerobic digester fed with sludge from wastewater treatment plant | place: Denmark: WWTP Viborg ...
ACCAGAGCGATCAGTGGAATACCCTTGAGATTGGCTTCATGCACCGCGGTATGTTCACGCATCACATCCACAATAAATACCAGATCAGGGACTCGCTTCATATTGCGGATACCGGAAAGGTGGGTTTGCAGGCGCTTGATCTCGCGATCAATGAGCAGGCCTTCCTTCTTGGTGAGGCGTTTGATCTCACCGGTCTCGTGCATGCGTTCCAGTTTTTCAAGCTCCTGGATACGATTGAACATGGTCGTCCAGTTGGTGAGCATGCCGCCCAGCCAGCGCTCGGTCACGTAGGGCATGCCGCAGCGAATGGCTTCTTCTGCGATGGTTTCCTGCGCCTGTCGTTTGGTGCCCACGAACAGGATGTACCCGCCCTGGGCGGCTGTATCGCGCACCAGGTTGTAAGCAGTGGTGAGCAGCTTGACAGTTTGCTGCAGGTCGATGATATGGATGCCGTTGCGCTCGGTGAAGATATAAGGGCGCATCAACGGATTCCATTTATTTGTGCGGTGACCAAAATGGACGCCGCTTTCCAACAGGGACTTCATGGAAATGATAGAACTCATGGGGTGTTACTCCTTTGCGTTTTGTCTAGCGCCTTCTTTAGCCTCACCATCACTGCATATGGCAGCACGCAGGTGAGATCGGATGGCGCGTGTGATAGTCTGCGGTTTTACCACCACAGCCGACGAATTATAACACAAAAAACAATAGTGTAACTTTTGGGTGGTCCTTGATTCACCCCCATACCCCACTCCACGGGTATAATTTACCATAAATTCGGGTTGAGGGATGTTTCCATGCGTATTTTGATCACCAATGACGACGGCGTTTATGCCCCCGGTCTGCTCGCGCTGGCCCAGGAGCTGCGCAAGCTGGGTGAGGTGTCGATCCTTGCGCCGGATCATAACTGGTCTGCTTCAGGGCATGTAAAAACCCTCAACCGACCGCTGCGAGTTAAACCAGCTGTGCTGGCAGATGGCTCGCGCGCGCTGGCGTGTGATGGCGCCCCCTCTGATTGCGTTGCCCTGGCATTGATGGGGGTGATCGAGACACCCATCGATGTGGTTGTATCGGGGATCAATCCGAATGCCAACATTGGGCACGATGTGACCTATTCCGGCACGGTAACCGCCGCGATGGAAGCGGCGATCGGCGGGGTGTACGGGGTGGCGGTATCTTTGGATGCTCCAGAGTATTTTAACGGCACGCTTGATTACTCTACCGCGGCAGTTGCCGCCCGTGTAGTGACAACCCGGCTGCTGAAAATGAACCTGCCGAAAAATGTGCTGCTGAATGTGAATGTACCGTACCTGCCACTGACCGGGCTAAAAGGTTACCGCATTTCCCGGCAGGGGCTGCGCATCTACCGCGATGAATTGATCAAACGTGAAGACCCGCGCGGCAGACCATACTACTGGATCGGCGGTGAAGCGCCCACCGGGGTGCCGGATGCCGGCACAGATTTCGGGGACCTGCAAGCCGGTTTTGTCTCGATCACCCCCATCCAGCTGGACCTGACCGCGCACGATCTGCTGCAGCGCCTGCGCGACGTGGATTGGTCTACTGATGAAATACTCGGATCTGTCTGACAATCCGCATTTGACTTTTTGTGCGGGATATACTACAGTAATGAATAGCCATTCAATGGTAACCACTTTCAAAAAAGCGTAACGTTCTTACGCGAGGAGCTCACGAATGCGAGAATCAACTGTCAAGGATTGGATGAGCCATCTGGTCGTATTTGTCGATCCTGATACCACGGTCTACGAAGCCTTGCACATCATGCGCCATCGCTACGCCACATCCCTGATCGTCGATAAAACAGCTGAAAATCCCCAATACGGTATTGTGACCTCGATCAACATATGCGACAAGATCGTGGCGCAAGAGAACGATCCCACCAAAATGAAGGTCAAAGACATTATGGCCACCCCGGTGATCACCGTACCGGATAATCTATTGATCACTGAATGCGCCGCGAAGATGAAGGAACACCGCATTCACCACCTGCCCGTGGCGGATGATAATGGCAACATCATTGGTATGATTGCCGCCATGGACCTGCTGCTGGTCGCGGAGGCAATGGGCACCAATTTCAAGGATCGCAGTCTCTCATAGAATTCCACATCCAATCTTGACTTTCAAGCGCATCGGGTATAATTATCGCTCGATGCGCCGTTTTTTTTCGACCTTATTGCTCGTTCTCACGCTGGCTATACCGATTTTGGCTACCCCGCGTTCCACCGTCTTTGCAGATACGATCTCAGCCGGCGATATCATCAGCCTGGTAAATAACCTGCGCACCGGCAATGGTCTACCGGCACTGACTGAAGATGCCACCCTGGATTCCACGGCTTATTCAACAGCCGCACAGATGGCCGCCAATGGGGTGTGCGCTCACATCGGTAATGCGCGCGAACGCATCGCCGCCGCGGGTTTTGGTGGAGGAACGGCGGTCTTCGGTACTGAGAATATCGCCTGCGCGAGCAGCGCCGATCTCGAGTGGTTGCAATCCGTGTGGGCGGATGAAGTACACATGTGGCCGATGACACAGGGGCGATACACCCACGTTGGCGCTGGCGTGTACACAGGCGGCAACGGCGTTACCTATTATGTGCTCCACGCAGCTTATACCGGTGAGGGCGGTTCTGCCGGTTCTGACAATGCCGCCGCTGCAGATGCGGCCCAGGCCGATACGGCTGTTCCCTCGGAACCGCTGGTTGAACCTGTGGTCACTGCAACCGCACAATCTGACGGATCGATCGTCCATGTGGTCCAATACGGTCAGACGCTTTCCACCATCGCCACCTGGTACGGGGTCACCATCGAGCAGATCAAGCAGCTCAACCCGAGAGTCGTCAGTGAGGATATTTATGTCGGGGACACGATCATCATCAGACTGGCACCAACCGCCACGATCACGCCCACGCGCACGGTGACCCCGCAGCAGCCCACCCGCACCCCCTCCCTCACACCCACGCCCACCCGCCAGGTCACCCCTTCCACCCCTACATCCACCCCCAAACCCGGCCTGGTGGAAAGCCTGCCCAGGATCGACCGGCAGTGGCTGGGTTTTGGTCTGATGATCGTCAGCGCGATCGGATTGATGCTAGTGTTGTTTTTTGCTTTCATAAAACCCGGACGTAAAAAATAATCGCCGCCTTCTGAACTGCAGAAAGGCGGCTTTTTGTTGGCTTTACCTTGTGTTCTGCTGCCACCGATCAGCTAGATCATAAAGTCTTCGCCCTGCCAGACTCCGTCGGTAGGGGTGTGCAGGTGCAGCGGGTGGCTGTCGCCGTTCATGCCGAGGTATCTATCCTGCTCGTTATGAATGTTCAACTGCTTCTCGATCTCTTCAACGCGTTTCATTAGGGCGGATACCGATTCACCGATCGTATCCGGCAGCCTGCCATGTTCAAGGTCCGGACCTTCGGCAGCGGGCTGGCTGCGTGCTACCACCTGACCCGGGACGCCGACAACGACCGAGTTGGGCGGTACGGATCTGACCACCACGGCGTTGGCGCCGATGCGGCTGTGTGCCCCGATAGTGATGTTGCCCAGGATCTTCGCGCCGGCGCCGACCACCACCTCGTCCTCTAAAGTGGGGTGGCGTTTCCCCTTCTCCAGGCTGGTGCCCCCCAGCGTAACCCCATGATATAGTGTGACGCACTTGCCGATCACGGCCGTTTCACCAATGACTACTCCCATGCCATGATCGATGAAGAAACCGCGGCCGATCTGCGCGCCGGGGTGGATCTCGATGCCGGTCATAAACCGCGTGACATGAGAAAGCCAGCGCGCCAGGAGCTTGAAGCCGTGTTCCCACAACCAGTGTTCAGTACGGTGCGCCCACACGGCGTGCAGCCCGGGGTAAGCCAGCAGCAATTCAGCGGTGGAGCGGGCAGCCGGGTCGCGGTTAAAAACGGACCGGATATCCTCTCGTACGGATGAAAAAAGCATGTTCCCTCCTTTTTCCAACTTATTCAGCGAGATCCGCGTACAGCGCAGTGCTCAGGTAGCGTTCGCCGAAGGATGGAATGATGACCACGATCAATTTGCCGGCGCTTTCAGGGCGGGCAGCCACCTGCAGCGCGCTCCAAATCGCTGCACCGGAGGAGATACCCACCAGCAGTCCTTCCTGTGTAGCCGCCAGGCGGGCGGTCCTGATCGCATCTTCGTTGGTGACGCGCATGATCTCGTCATAGATGCTGGTATTTAAGGTGTCGGGGATGAAACCCGCGCCGATCCCCTGGATCTGATGCGGACCTTTTTGCCCGCCAGACAACACGGGTGAACCATCCGGTTCAACCGCCACCACTTTAATTGCTGGATTACGGGATTTCAATACCTCGCCTACACCGGTGATGGTGCCGCCGGTGCCCACGCCAGCCACCAGGATGTCTACCTTGCCTTCGGTATCACGCCAGATCTCCTCCGCGGTGGTTTGGCGGTGAATTTCAGGGTTGGCGGGGTTTTTGAACTGCTGCGGCATGTAATAGCGCAGATCGGAAGCCTCGATTTCCTCGGCTTTACGGATCGCGCCGGCCATTCCCTCGCTGCCGGGAGTGAGCACCAGTTCCGCCCCGTATGCCTTGAGCAGCAGGCGGCGTTCGCGGCTCATAGTTTCGGGCATTACCAGCACCAGGCGGTAACCGCGGGCAGCCGCGGCAAACGCCAGCGCGATACCGGTGTTACCGCTGGTCGGTTCCACCAGGATGGTATCCGGTTTGATCAGCCCGGCACGCTCACCAGCCTCGATCATGGCCACACCGATGCGGTCTTTCACGCTGTGCGATGGATTAAAGTATTCCAATTTTGCCACCACCACACCAGCCATGCCTTGTGTGAGGCGGTTGATCCTCACCAGGGGCGTGTTCCCTACAAGTTGTGTCACATCATTTGCAATTTTCATCTTTCTTCTCTTCCTGTTGGTCTATGTATATGTAATTAAAACGAAAAGCGGCCGGGAGAGGCTGCACAAATAAATGTGCGGGGACGTCCACCGCCGCCTGGAGCGCATAAGCTCGGGAGTTCTCAGGCGGTGATCAAACCGTACCCCGCCCCATACACAAGCATGAAAAAGAAACCATAGCGTATCCCTTTGTAATTAAGATAAACATTGTCTATATTATATTGCAGATTTTTCACCTGTCAATGTTACGATTTTTCTGCAACCCATTGGAGCGTGCAGCGTATATGATTTATAGTTGTAAGGTGATTTAATTTAACGGAGGACAAAATGGGAAAAAAGAATCGAACGACGCTTGTCCTGGGGGCACTGCTGATCCTGGTGGGGGTTTACTACGTGTTAATCAACGCGGTGCCCGGTTTTGCAGATCTGCTTAACATTAACTTTTCGTGGCCGGTGATCATCATGCTGGTAGGCGCAGGCTTGCTGGTGCTTGGTTTGCTCACTGGCACACCAGATATGGCGATACCTGCTTTCATCGTCGCCGGTATCGGCGGAATCCTGTATTATCAGAACCTGACCGGAAACTGGGGTAGTTGGTCTTACATGTGGGCGCTCATTCCCGGCTTTTCAGGCCTGGGGATGCTCGCCGCCTGGTTGTTAGGGGCGCGGAATAAGATCTCGATCAGTTCAGCGCTGGATAGCATCGGCACCAGCATGGTACTGCTGGTGATATTCGGGGCGATCTTTGGCGCATTCAGGAACCTTGGCCCGTATTGGCCGGTTCTGTTGATCGCGGCCGGGATCCTGATCGGGGCGCGCGCTCTGATCAGAGAGCGCAGCGACACTGTCGTAAAGGATGAATCTCATGACTGATCAGAAGAAACGAATACTGTTTGGTGTGTTGTTGATCGCTGCCGGTGGTTTTTTCCTGTTGCAGCAGCTATTTGACCTGCCGTTTGGCGGGCTGTTCATTGGCGGATTGTTCGCGCTGGCAGGTGCGGTTTTTATCTATTTCCTGCTCCAGGATCGCACCAAATGGTGGGCTGCCATCCCGGGGTTCACCCTGCTCGGGTTGGGAGCGTTGATCGCGCTTTCCGCGCTTTTCCCTGAACTGGGCAGGCGCTTTGGCGGATCGCTATTTCTCGCTTTCATTGGTCTGGGTTTCCTGGTGGTGTACCTGCTGCAGACCGGTCAATGGTGGCCTATCATCCCGGCGGGAGTTTTATTTACCCTGGCGTTGGTGGCAGGGCTGCCGGGCGGTGAGCTGGGCGGAGCCGTCTTCTTCCTGGGGGTGGGTGCAACGTTCGCTTTGTTGGGGCTGCATCCCATGGGTAAAAAAGATAGATGGCCTTGGATCCCGGCTGGCATCTGCCTGGCGCTGGGTGTGCTGATCCTGGTGCTTTCCGGCGCGTTGGTGGGCACGGTGACCGGGTGGGTTTGGGCGTTGGCTCTCATTCTGGTCGGCGGCTTTTTGGTTGTTCGCGCTATGATCAAGAAAGAATAGGTGAGAAAAATGGAAAACCGATTGACCCGTACACTGCAGGATCGCATCATCGGCGGAGTTTGCGGCGGGCTGGCACGCTATCTAAATATTGAAGTAGTACTGGTGCGCTTGTTCTTTGTGGTCTTTACCCTGGTGGGCGGAATTGGTCCATTGGTTTACATCATCCTTTGGGTCATCGTACCGTCAGAGGAGCAGGTCAACGGCGCGGCCGCGCAGCCCTATTCCGTCGATGGCGAGGTGATCAAGGAGCGGGCGGAAAACTTCAAGGATGAATTTGTGGAAATGGTCAACCGTCCCAATAAAAAGACCGGGTTGTACATCGGGATTGGGTTGATAATGGTTGGCGCTTACATCTTTCTGAAGAACCTGAACATTCCCTGGCTGGCCTGGGTCAATAACAATGTCATCCTTGCGGGTCTGGTCATTATCGCAGGGGTCGCGCTTTTGGTGGTTTCCATCAGGAGAGGAAAGTAAGCATGGACAAGAGAACACAAAGGAAGGGGTTTTTCTTCCCTGTCCTGCTGGTGGGGCTGGGAGTGCTGTTGTTGCTGGTTAACCTTGGGATGATCTCCGGTACCACGCGTGAAAATCTGCAGTTGTACTGGCCGGTAATATTGATGATCGCCGGGTTGAGCGACCTATGGCGGCGGGATGGTCTGGTTTGGCCTCTGCTTCTACTGGGGCTCGGAGTCCTCTTTCAATTGGGTAATCTCGGTTATCTTCCTGTGCGAGCGCTGCCGCTACTATCCAGGATCTGGCCGATTGTGCTGGTCGCGATTGGTATCGATATCGCATTCGGGCGCAACCGCGGTGGATGGCATATGCTGCTGCGGACCGGTATAGGTTTGTTAGTGGTAGCGGCCATCTTCTGGCTGGCGATCGCCTATCCAACAGGAACCAGCGGACGGGAAGTGGACATTACGCAAAGCGCAGATGGTGCTCAATCTTCCAGGGTGGAGATCTCGCTGGTATCAGGGCAAATGAAATTGTCAGGCGGCGCGCGCGGCGGGCAGCTCCTTACCGGAAAAGCGTTCATTCCAGGAAGTGCCTCGCTCAAGCCCGATTACTCGAAGACATCAAACGGTGAAGGTCAGCTTACCCTGAAGATGCAAGGCGATTCCGCTGCATGGGGAGGAAATATCTGGGCGCATGAATATGATCTTAAGATGGCCGCGGACTTGCCGATCGATCTGCAAACGGAACTGGTGGCAGGTGACCTGGAGCTTGATCTTAACGGCACAGCGGTTACGCGGATGGAATCTCAAATGGCGGTGGGCAATCAATCGATCAGCATTCCCTGTAATGATGGATTATCGGTTGTCGTCGAACAGGCTGTTGGCTACATCGGTCTGAATATCCCGGAGGGCTGCGCGGTGAACATTCAGCTGGATAACGCCCTGGTCAACACCTCCATTCCAGCCGGTTACCAGCGTAACGGGGACCAGATCAGTTATGACCCACCGGGCATTTCCGGTGCNNTGGGAATACCGGAAAGCGGAGAGAAATACTCCGCTTTTTTATTTAATTTGGAACTTTTTTTTCAATTATGCGTCATACCGGTAGAGAAAAACAAAGAGAGGATCAAAATGAAAAAATCAATGCTTTTAGTTGTAGTTAGTTTAGTTGCCATGTTCGTTCTGGCAGCCTGCGGCACCACCCAGGTGACCAACACTGTTCAACAGGTACGCACAATTTCGGCTGCTGGTACCGGATATGTGTACATTGTCCCCGATATCGCCTACATCAATATAGGTGTGCGTGTGGATGCGGATGAGGTTTCAGCTGCGTTGGCTGCCAACAGCGTTCAGGCAAAGGCCATTGCGGATGCGTTAGCCGGTATGGGTGTCGACAAGTCAGATATCCAGACCTCGAATTTCAACGTTTACCCGATGCAGGATTGGGGTCCTGATGGACAGATCTCACGCAAGTACTATGTGGTCGAAAATACTGTGTCTGTGACCGTTCGAGATCTCACTAAATTGGGTAATTTGTTGGACACAGTGGTCAGCTCCGGCGCCAACACCATCAACGGCATCAGCTTTGATGTGCAGGATAAGTCAGCGGCCGAAGCCGAAGCTCGTGATAAAGCGATCGCGGATGCGAAGCTTGAAGCTGAGGCCATCGCTGCCGCGGCCGGGATCAAGCTTGGAGATCTCCAGTCGGTGAATGTATACACCAGTGGTGTGGTCTACCCCGTGTACGAGACAAAGGGACTTGGTGGTGCAGGCGCTTCCGGCGCAGCGGCTCCAGTATCCGCCGGACAGTTAAAAGTCAGTGTGGATGCCAATCTCGTTTACGAGATCAAAAAGTAGAGTTCTCCTCCAAAACAGATCAGGGTGCCGGTGTCGGCACCCTGATGCTATTAATTGATCTTTCAGTATTTGATGGCGCTGATCCGCTGCAACTTGCTCAATTTGTGGGTGGAGATCACCCGCCGGACCGTGCCGGAAAGTCCGCGCATCACGACGCTGTCGGTGCGCGCGCCGTCTTTGAAATATCTCACGCCTCTCAGGAAATCACCGGTGGTGATGCCGGTGGCAGCAAAGAACACGTTNNTCCAGTTCAGCCTGGTTGCGGGCGTACAGTTTTCCAACGATCTCACCGCCCATGCAGCGCAGCCCCACCGCTGCCAGAACACCTTCAGGTGTTCCCCCCACGCCCATCAGCAGGTCCGCCGGGTTGTTTTCAATGGCGGTCATCATTGCGCCAGCTACATCACCATCCGGGATCATCTTGATCCTCGCGCCGGCAGACCGCACTTCGCTGACCAGTTGCTCATGGCGGGGTCGGTCGAGGATCACCACCGTGAGATCTTCAACTTTCACCCCTTTACATTTCGCAACCTTGATCAGGTTGTCTTTAACAGGCGCTTCAATGTCTATGCAATTCTTGGCGTCCGGACCCACGGCGATCTTATTCATGTAAACGAACGGACCCGGGTTGAACATTGTTCCGCGCGGCGCGATGGCCACCGTGGCGATCGCGTTCCATAACCCGAAGGCCAGCGGGCGCGTGCCTTCGATGGGATCGACTGCTATATCCACTTCAGGTCCTTCACCTGTCCCCAAAAACTCGCCGTTATACAACATGGGGGCTTCATCCTTCTCCCCTTCACCGATGACAACCACTCCGCGCATTTCGATTGTGTTGAGCATGACGCGCATCGCGTCAACCGCCACTTTGTCAGCGAGGTTTTTATCTCCTCTGCCCATTTGTCTGCCGGCGGCCAGCGCGGCGGCTTCAGTTACCCGCACGAGATCAAACGCCAGGTTGCGAGTAGGTGTTTTGTTCTGCATGATCCCTCCCTTTCGTTTGGTTTTGTGTGTTATATCAGGTAATAAAAATGATCAGATAATAACCGATGGTGATCGCCCACAGGATGGAATCGATCCGGTCGAGAAAACCGCCGTGATCAAGCAGAATGGTACCGGAATCTTTGACATTGAAAAAACGTTTGAGCATGCTTTCGCCGAAATCACCCATTGGGGCGAGGATGGAGATCACTGCCCCCAGCATAATGCCATGGACGGGCAGGATAACAGGAACAAACCCATGCCATAATGCCGCGATCCCCCATCCAGCCAGGGTGCCGCTGATGATCCCGGCGAAGTAGCCTTCCCATGATTTATGCGGGCTGACGCGCGGGAACATTTTATGCCGGCCAAAACGTCGGCCAATGGCATACGCTCCAGTATCCGCGATGGCGATGCTGGCGACCACCAGGATGACCCAGTAAAAACCATAATCCAGATCCCGGATGGATACCGCGTAAGCGCCCAGCCAACCCAGGTAAAGTGGACCGCCAAATGTGAGGAAGAAGCTGACCGCCGAGGACTCGCCGCCTTTCTGAAGTTCGAGCACGTGGTAAACCATCGCCGCCAGTATCAGCAAAGCCAGCAGCAGATCACTGTATTGAAAATTAAACAGGTGGCGCAGCAGGATCAATAAGGATGTAAATACAAGCATTAACACCAGCGAGGGGGCGAACCCGCCTTTGTGAAACAGCTGCCAAAGCTCAAAAGCAGCCAGTGTAATGATGATGGCTACCAGGATTGCAAAAGGCCAGTCGCCGATCCAGGCGAACAGGGCGAAGAGTGGTACCAGGATAGCCGCGATTAGCAGCCGTTGGCGCAAGGATGGATCAGGTCTCATGATCAGCGCTGGAAATTTTTCCAAACCTCCGATCGCGCTGGCCGTAAACCTCAATTGCTTTAAATAGTTCAGCTTTATCAAAATCCGGCCATAAGGTGGGTGTGAAATACCATTCAGAATATGCGGATTGCCAGATCAGAAAGTTACTGATGCGCATTTCACCAGAAGTGCGGATGATCAGGTCAGGATCCGGTGTACCGGCAGTGAATAGGTATTGATCGACGAGTTCTTCAGTGACCTGTTCGGCGGGAACTTTTGCGTTGATCATTTGCTGGATGGCGTAGATGATCTCATCCCGTCCGCCATAATTCCAGGCTAGGTGGAGGTTGAGCACATTGTTGTTGCAGGTGAGCTGCATGGAATGTTCCACTTTTTTTCGGGTTGGCTCAGGCATGGCATCCAGGCGGCCGATGTGATGGAGTTTCACGCCTTCACGGCATAGTTCATCCAGTTCCTTGTCAAGGTAGGTTTCCAGAATGGTCAACAGCCCGTCCACTTCTGACTTGGGACGGCGCCAGTTTTCTGTCGAAAAAGCGTAAATGGTCAGGTGTTTGACGCCTTTTTCACGGCATCCCTTAATGATCTGGCGCAGGTTTTCGGTGCCTGCGCGATGACCCTCTAATCGGGTTAACCCGCGTGCCTCTGCCCAGCGGCCGTTGCCATCCATAATAATAGCGATGTGACATGGGATCTTGCAGAGTTGATCGGTCATCGGGTCATCAGTCTTCCAGGATCAGACTTCCATGATCTCGGCGTCTTTACGTTGACCGATTTTGTCGGTCTCTTCGATCATGCGATCGGTCAGTTTTTGCAGTTCTTCTTCACCCAACTCCAGGTCATCTTTGGAGATCATTTTCTCTTTTTCAAAATCACGCAGGTCCTTGATCAGATCGCGGCGCACGTTGCGAACCGCCACCCTGGTTTCCTCAAGGCGCGCATTAACCACTTTTACAAGTTCCCGGCGGCGTTCTTCGGTAAGAGGAGGCAGGTTCAAGCGGATCACTTTGCCGTCATTATTGGGGGTCAGCCCCAGTTCAGAAGCCAGAATCGAGCGTTCGATGGTTTTGATCGAAGACGGATCGAAAGGTTTGATCAAAAGCACACGCGCTTCTGGCACCGAGATGCTGGCCAGTTGCATCAACGGGGTGGGCATTCCATAGTAATCGATGGGCAGTTTTTCTACCAATGCAGGGGTTGCCCTGCCAGTGCGGATCCCGGTGAGGTCCTCTTCCAATGCCAGCAATGCGCCTTTCATGCGCCCTTCTGCGTCTTTTAATATATCTTTAATCATTAAATTTCCTCCGCAATGGATGGATTGACTGGTGTGGAATTAAGCATACCTTAAAAACAGGAAAAAATCCATCAACTTCGCGTTATGTATACGGCGCATCGTTGGAAAGGATGTAAAAACACTTGACAAAAAGAACAAATGTTCTATAATATTAAATAAAAACTGGCTTCCATCTGGCCCGAACCTTGCAATAGAAAGGATAATCGCGACTTATGGAGTTTAAAATGAACACAGGAATGTTATGGTTTGATAATGACCCGAAAGTTGATTTCTTCACCAAGATCAGCCGGGCAACCGATTATTATCAGAAAAAGTACGGCCAACGCCCGGACCTGTGCTACGTACACCCGAGTATGAAGTTCGAACCGCCTCCGAAGACGACTGGTATCGAAGTGCAGACAGACCAGATGGTGCTGCCGGACCATTTCTGGTTGGGGGTCAAGAACCTTACTGCTTAATAATGTTGGTATTCCTATTGCGATTCAGCCGCCAGAATGGCGGCTTTTCTTTTTACCGGCATGTCGTATTCGCCTTGTCAGCCAATTCCACACCTGGATGACATGCCTGAAGGGGCGTTTCGAAAAACGTTTGGCATAATGCAGCGCGGCTGATTCTATGCTGACCCTGCGCTGCAGTTCTTCAGCCAGGTACCAGCGATGTTCGAGTATCCACAGGTATAGATCCATCGGTGTGCGATGCGGGAAGTCCTTGAGGATCTCGTGTTTGTTAATGATGCGAATGAGGGGTTTGTATACTTCTTTGTACCAGCCTCTCACCGCTTCTTCATCGCTGATCGGGCGGTTCAGTTTTTCTCCCATGAACCAGCGGTGAACACTGATGTGCTGCAAGACCTTGTCATATTGCCCTGCCAGCGTGAAGCGAAAATCCTCTTCCGGATAAAGCAGATCCAGTTTTGTTTCTTTCAGGAAATCCAGGTATTCCTGTTCCAGCACTAACTGGTTCAGGTCGGTGTCCTTGTCGATGTGACCCGGCGTGTGGATCTCGGTGACATAAGCGTCGATGTAGACCTGCCCCTTCTCCCGCGCAACAGAGACCCGATGGTTGCCATCCTTAATAAAATACGCATCACCGATCTTGTATACTTCAATAGGTGGCAAAATAATATTTTTGAAATGCGCCCGGTCGATGCTTTCCCAGCGCGATCGCGTATGGGTCTGGCGGGGCAAAAAAGCCCGGTCAAAATCGTAGTACCGGCTGACAGAGCCGATGATCTTATCGGTCTCGATCTGCTTGACCCCGATGTAATTTTGCCCGCGCATGGGGATGTGTTTGAGCACTTCCTCAAATGGCAATAATTCATTGTTCTTGTTTCCCAGCCAACTCAGTATAGACCGCCAGAAGCTTTTCTGATAGGCGTACGAAAAATCGATCCTGGATTGCTGGCTGAAATTTACGCCAAGATCATCCCTGTCACTCATCGAGCAACTCCTTTTTGCCAGCTGCGAATTTCAGGCAGAGGCATGGGTAATACCTTATATCCGTATACATTTTGCACGATCGTATTTCCAATCAAGGTCCGGGTGACCGTGTCCTGCCGATAAACATGGATGTGCCCATGTAAAAAATAGGCAGGTTGGAACACTTTGATCAACCAGCCAAAGGCTTTAATACCGCGGTGCGGCAGGTCATGCTCGTCGTGTACCTTCCAAGGGGGAGCGTGCGATAAGAAAATATCGATATAACGGCCATTTTTCGCTCTGTTGATCAAAAAGCGCGGCACCAGGCTGAGTACCATCCCCCAATACTCACCCTGCGTATACTGATGCTGCCCGCGGTTGTAGCGCAGCGAGCCCTCCAGCCCTGCTAAAAGAAGGCCTGTATCATCCTCTACACAGCGGCGGTGCAGGTCAACCGCGCCCCACGGAAACCGACGCGTGCCCCCAACGCCGATCTCGCGATCACTGGCATGGTTCCCGCGCACGTAGTAGCAAGGAACATTGAGCATACTCAGCATGAATTCGATGTAAAAATAGGGAAGATCACCACAGGATAAGATCAGATCTATGTCGTGGAATTTATCCGCGATCATCGGGCTGTAAAGAAAGCCGATCTCTGTATCGCTCACACCGAGCAGTTTCATTACCTGCCAACCCGCTTAGAGCTGTTCAAACAAGGCGGTTACCGTTGCAGAAGCATATTCTGCGGTGTGGGTGATCGAGACCGACCAGCTGAACCAGCCCATCTGCCTGGCATACGCCAGCGCGCTGCCATGCAGCAGCAGCACGGGACCGCCCTGCTCACCCGTCAGTATCTCAATGTCATGCCAGCCCACCGCCCCGATCCCGCAGCCGAGCGCTTTCGCAGCGGCTTCTTTGGCTGAAAAACGGCCGGCAAGGCTGCTATCACGTCCGGCGCATTCCTCGGCTTCACGTATTGTGAACACGCGCTGCAAAAAGCGCGTTTTGATGGCTGGATCCAGTTTCGTCAGTCGATCGATCTTGAGCATGTCGATACCAGTGGTTACGCCGATCATGGGGTTATTTCACCTTTCCATCGGGACCGGCCGAGACTACAATAAGTTTCTCGGGGTCGATGTGCAGCCGGGCGGCTTCAAGCACCTGTTCGCGGGTTACCGCGCGGATCAACGAGGGATAACGCTGAAGGTAGTCCAATCCGAGACAAAACCGTTCCAGGTTCAGGATTGAATTGGCCACCCCGCTGTTAGACTCCAATGACAGGGGCATACGTCCAATATAATTGTTCTGGTTGTCGGTCAACTCTTCCTCGGTCACCAGCTCAGATGTGAAGCGCCGTAACTCATTCGTAATTAATGCCGCGGCCCGCTCAACGTTGCCGGG
>MTKZ01120897.1_pt1 | contig 14671 bp, 15 predicted proteins | sample 1042781 | NCBI WGS metagenome assembly MTKZ01 (sample SAMN06212207, study PRJNA360539) | anaerobic digester metagenome | biome: Wastewater treatment plant; material: sludge; isolation source: anaerobic digester fed with sludge from wastewater treatment plant | place: Denmark: WWTP Viborg ...
GCCGGTCGTGGCGGGGAAAGTCGCGGCAGTCGTGTCCGTGAACTGTGGGGCCGTCAGGGTCAGGTGGTACGTTCCGGGCTGGGCGAGATGGTCAGCGACAGCGTGGGCAGGAGCGTCTCCTGGCGGGTGCCGATTCTCTTGTTGACACCCCAGTCGCGTCAAAACTCATCCAGACACCTTTTACCCCCCCCTCCTTGTGCGGCGGCGACCAAGGGTGTCGGCCACACAAAGCGCAAGAGGCTCAAAAAGCTCCCCAGCCGGTCTTGGCCGCTGGCCGGTTCCGCATTATTTCACCACGGATAACACGGATATCACTGATGAGAACCCAAGCATCATCCCTCTATCCGTGTCATCAGTGCAATCCGTGGTTCTCCTCCCATCCGTAGTAGCTCGTGTAGCTGCCGTTGAGGCGCTGCATCCCGGCCGAGAGATTGGGCTCCGGCGTCTCCACGAACAGATGCTCGTGGTTGTCCATCAATGCGAACGCGTGAAGCCGCCAGCCGTAGGTCTCCACCGTCCGGGCCAGCCACGCCAGCCGCCGGTTCCGGTCGGCGTCATCCCGAACGATCGCACGCCGGTCATTGCCCCGCGACATCACATGATACAGGGCTCCCGAAAACTCGATTCGCAAAGGCCGGGCCATGACCGAAGGTTACACCACCTGCACGCCATCGTCAACACTAATGTCTAACTGCGCTCTGACCCCAGCTGCCCCCTGCGCTCTGACCCCAGCTGCCCTACGTCAGCGAAGGTTGGGGAATACGATGATCGAGTCAACCCAAACGCCCCATTGACCACCGAAGCCAGTTCGCTGCCAGACGATTCTTCCCCAGTCCGTCACCGAGAACCCACCCATCCGCCCTTCGGTTGGATGGATGGGTCACCCTGCCCACTTGGCCGCATGCATGCCCCGCCTGTCAGACCCCCGCATACCAAGCACCTGCTCTTGGGACAACGTGAGGTACCCTCTCAGCCGTCCTGACGGCCACAGGCGGTGCCGGAGGGCCCGCGGCTCTGGAGTGGTCTGCGGGGGTATGAGGGTGGGCGGAGTGGTTTTCCCGAGGGGTGAGCCGGTTCCGCAGGTTCTCGGACGGCGGACTCTCGGTTTTCGCACCCCCGAGCCGATTCATATCGTATAAATAAGTAATTGGCCGCGCGAGCGTAGTACCTGCGGGCACAGGGGCTTGTCGCCTGGAAAACAGGCTGACTGCAAGGTACCATCCTTGCCGGGGGTCGAGGTTGCGATATCTCCAGTGGACATTCGGGCTGGCCGTCGTCGGCGCGGCCATTGCGGGGACACTCTGGATGCTGTCACCGGGTGAAACCGCGCGCCTTCGCCGCGAGAATGAAGAACTGGAGAAGCGGCGCGTGGCCCTCGAGCAGGCCGTCAGCCGGCTCACCGCTGAAGACCGCGCGGCGGAAGTGTATGTTGTCGACCAGGTCAAGGAGGGCGAGGTCTTTAACGGCCAGCCTTCCGCCACCGACGTGACCATCATCGAATTCGTGGAGATCGACCGCGACGGACACGCTCTGCCCTCTCGACGTTTCATGATCAACGACGAAGTCATCTTCTTCGATGCCCTGGTGCTGAAATTCAACTCGGAGCATGTCGCCCTTGGTGACGCCCTTCGCGGCAAAAGCCTGTCGTTGTTCCGCCGAATCTACGGCGAGCATCAGAATCCGATTGACGGATTTCCTGTCGACCCCAGCGGCGACGTGCCCAATATCTTTCGTGTGAATCCCTCGCCAACGCCCTTTGAGCAGGAGCTGTGGCGTCAGTTCTGGGACCTGGCGTCGAAGCCCGATCTGGCGGCCCAGAACGGGGTCACCGTCGCCCAAGGGGAAGCCGTCTATGTGCCAGTCGAGCGAGGGCAGGTCTGGAGCCTGACCCTCCAGAACAATGGCGGATTGAGTATCAAGCTTCGCCGTTCGAACGCCGACCAAACCAGCAGACCCAGTCTCTCGCCATCCGTCCGATAAGGGACAGCAACGGCGGGCGTGCTCCATCAGGCCGTCCGCATCCGAGTTATGATCAGGGGGTAGTGTCATGCCGACGGAAGAAATCGTCAAACTGACGCGCAAGCAGATGGCCCGCCTCATCCGTATGCGGACGGAGGCCGCGGGGCAGGAATACGACGGCACGGAGCAGCGGCGCGCGAAGCGCTGGCCGTTCCCGGGTACGGTCGAGCTGCGCTATTCGACGGGCGACGATCCGAACCAGTGGTTTGCCACCTGTCGTGATATCAGCGAGGGAGGTATGGGCATGAAGACGGACACTTACTTCGCGCCCCAGACGCTTCTGGATATCTCCGTGCACCTGCCCGAGCAAACGTTCTACGGCCAGGCGACGGTTTGCCACTGCAAGCAGGTCGAAGGCGAATCAGAGTACCTGTTGGGCGTGCAATTCATCTTCGATGATTGATGCCCCGGACTGGAAGGTAGATCAGGTCCTGAACCCCAGGCCTGACAGGGGTGGCATTCAGGGTGGATGACCCTGCGAGGAAACGAACATGACGATCGGAGAGGTACCGAAGCTCACCCGAGGCGCGATCAGCGAAATCGTCCAGCAGATCCCGCATGACTCCCCTGCGCACGCAGGCCCCGACGACCAGAGGCGGCACTCGCGGTTGTCTTTTCACGGCACAGTCGAGCTGCGGCCGGTGTTCAGCAGGCAAACCGAAAGCGTGACCGGCGATGTCAGGAACATCTCCGAGGGGGGGCTGGGCATGAGCTCCGCGCACTACTTTGAGCCTGATTCCGTGGTCGAGATCATCGTACAACTGCCTCACGCGTCATTTTCAACGAAGGCGTGTGTCCGCTACTGCAAGAAGGTCCGCGGCGAGTACATGACCGGTCTGGCCTTCATCTTCGGAAGTTAAGACTGCTTCGGCCGCGGCGGCTTCAGGATCACTCGTCCCGATGGCCGCCCAGCAGGCCGGCCCGCATCAGGTAGTACAACAGCGTCAGGACGGCCGTCAGAGTGGCGGCAACATAGGTCCTGGCCGCGGCCCGAAGGACCCGGCCCACTTCCTTGTCTTCAACCTCAGTCACCAGACCGTTGGCCAGAAGCGCCTGCCGAGCCCGGGTACTGGCGTTGAACTCCACGGGCAGGTTGATGACCTGGAAAAGCACGACCATCGTGAACAGGGCACAACCAACGATCATCAGCGATTGCAGCATCATCCCCAGCCCGACCATGATCAGGATGAGGCTCAGGTTCGAGCCGATGCTGGCCAGCGGAACAATGCTGTTTCGCAATGACAGCGCCGCGTAGCCCTGGGCGTGCTGAATGGCATGGCCGACCTCGTGAGCCGCCACGCCCGCCGCGGCGATGGATCGCCCGTTATACACATCCGGGCTCAAGCGCAACACCCGTTCTCGCGGGTCGTAATGGTCGCCGAGGTAACTGTTGATGGGTTCGATGGTCACATCGTGAATGCCTTCGCTGTCCAGAATGGCCTGGGCGATGTCCCGACCGGTCCAGCCCCGGCGCGTAGTCATTTCCCTGGCTCTGGCGAAGGTCGACTTCACTTTGAAGCTGGCATAGAGAGCCAGCAGAATAGCCGGGCCAACGAACACGAAGTACACGGGGTCCCACCAACCGAGCATATCAGCCTCCTTCATGTGGCTCCGGCGGCATCCACTCGCCGCCCGGCAGTACCGACACGTTGTACGAGGTCCTGCATGTCCGAGATCGCTGCAATCGCAGTGCCACCGCACTGATTTTCCGTAAGGAACTGTGGGACAATGGCTTAACAACTTCCGGCCGGCAAGCGATCCGGTCAATTTGGCAGCTACGTCTCTTCCTTCAAGTCCGACTCGTCGAGGACCTCGAACTGGTTTTCACGTAGCGTATCGATCGCTAAATCGATGTTGTCGACGTGGATCACAATTGCGGAACCCTTCGGGGGAGCCAGCAAGGGGTACGCGTAGGAAATACTGACTTCTGCCTTGAGCAGGGCGGACCAGATGGTCAGAAGGCCCCGCTTGCCCTTTGGCAGCCGAACCACCACAACCTCTGCCACGGTCACGTTGAGGCCTGCGTCCCGAAGGATGCGAATCGCCTCATCAGCCGAGTCAAAAACCAACCGCAGAATCGCGCAGTCGACCAGGTCGACAATCGAGAGCGACAACACCCTAATGTCTTTTCTTTCAAAGAGTTGCGTGATACGGTGAAGTTGACCAAGCCGGTTTTCAATAAAGACGGAAATCTGCCTGACCGCTGTTGCCCCGTGACCCTCTATCGTTTCGTAAGGCTTGTGGACCAAAGACATGTCTCTATTGTAGCTCCTGAGAAGTCGCTGGTGCCAACAGCGAATGGGAAGCGCCTGCCACTCTGGCAGTCGTGTTCTAGACGCCTTCATATGGGATCTGACGTGTAAATATTTGTAAAGAAAGAGGTTAAGATACGCAGGACAAAAGCAGTCGGGTTGGCATCTTTCTTGCAGTCAGGAGAATGAAACATTGCGTTTGCGCAGTGTGATCGCTGTGCGCCTAGGGAGACCGGAAGCATGTCAAAAATCATTGGAATCGACTTGGGAACCACGAACTCGGTGGTCGCGCTGATGGAGGGCGACCAGCCGAAGGTGCTGACGAACGCTCAGGGATCGCGTCTGACTCCGTCGGTCGTGGGCTTCACTGACAAGGGAGAGCAACTCGTCGGCCAGATTGCCAAGCACCAGCAGGTGACCAATCCCGAGAACACGGTTTTCTCGATCAAGCGCTTCATGGGGCGCCGGCATTACGAGGTGCAGTCGGAGGAGAAGACGGTGCCCTACCAGATCGTCGGCGGCCCGCAAGAGCTGGTCAAGGTCGAGGTCCGGGGCAAGCAGTACACACCGCCGGAGGTCTCGGCGATCGTATTGCGCGACCTGAAGAAAACGGCCGAGGATTATCTCGGCGAGCAAGTCACCCGTGCGGTCATCACCGTGCCCGCTTATTTCAATGACGCCCAGCGGCAGGCCACGAAAGATGCAGGGGAAATCGCCGGCCTCAAGGTTGAGCGAATCATCAATGAGCCGACCGCGGCCGCTCTCGCGTACGGTCTTGAGAAGAAGAGAAACGAGAAAATCGCCGTCTTCGACCTTGGCGGCGGGACCTTCGATATCTCCATCCTCGATATCGGCGACAGCGTATTCGAGGTTCTGAGCACGAACGGCGACACGCACCTGGGCGGCGACGACTACGACAAGGTGCTGATCGACTACGTTGCCGAGGAATTCCGGCGGAAGGAAGGCATCGACCTGCGAAAGGATCCGATGGCCCTGCAGCGGCTGAAGGAGGCCTGCGAGAAAGCCAAGTGCGAGCTTTCGACGGTGCAGGAGACGACGATCAACCTGCCGTTCATCACCGCCGATCAGAGCGGTCCAAAGCACATGCAGGAGAAGCTGACCCGCGCCAAGTTCGAGCAGTTGACTCAGCCCTTAACCGATCGCTGCCGCCAGCCGGTGATGACCGCGCTGTCCGACGCGAAGCTGACGCCGAAGGACATTGATGAAGTGGTCCTCGTCGGCGGGTCAACTCGCACACCCGCCGTTCAACGGCTGGTCAAGGAGATGTTCGGAAAGGAGCCGAACAGGAGCATCAACCCCGATGAGGTGGTCGCCGTCGGGGCGGCGATCCAGGGGGCGGTTCTGGCCGGCGAGAAGGACGACATCGTGCTGCTGGACGTGACGCCGCTGTCACTGGGCGTGGAGACGCTCGGCGGCGTGATGACCAAGCTGATCGAGAAGAACACAACCATTCCGACCAGCAAAAAGGAAGTGTTCAGTACCGCCGCGGACGGCCAGACGGAGGTCACGATTCACGTCTTGCAGGGTGAGCGGCAGATGGCCGGGGACAACCGGTCGCTCGGGCGGTTCAATCTGACCGGCATTCCTCCGGCGCCGCGGGGCATTCCGCAGATTGAGGTCACGTTTGACATCGACGCCAACGGAATTCTGAACGTCTCGGCCAAGGACCTGGGCACCGGCAAGGCCCAGTCCATCCGCATCGAGGGGTCGAGCGGTCTGAACAAGGCTGAGATTGAGCGGATGCGGCGGGAAGCCGAAGAGCATGCGGCCGAGGACCAGGGCCGCCGTGAGCTGATTGAGGTCCGCAACCAGGCTGACAACTTGATTTACCAGACCGAGCGGACGCTCAAGGAGCATGGCGACAAGGTGCCGGCCAACGAGCGAGGGAATGTTGAGGCGGCGGTCAATCAGCTCAAGGAGGCCATGAAAGGCGACGACAAGAGTGCCATTCAGCGGGCCATCGAGCAGGTGGCGACGTCCTCGCAGACCATCGGCAAGATCATCTACGAGGAGGTGACTCGCAAGGCCGGCTCGGCGGCAGGCCAGGGGGCCCCTGCCGGCGCCGCCGCGGGCGAGTCGTCCCAAGCCAAGACCGATGACGTCATCGACGCGGAGTTCGAGGAGAAGAAGTAAGCAGCTCAGGACCAGGGGGCTGCAAGTCTCTGTGGCTCTCCGATGCCTCGGCGGTGAGAAGCGGCCTGTTAGTCCATTCGCCTTTTGATCTGTTGGTCTGGTGGCCCGTTGGTCTGTTGGTGCTGTGGTGCGGCGGCGTGCATTCTACGACCGGCCGTGGGACTCCACATTTCTGGGTCTTTGCGTGAATATCTCCCATGTCCGGCTGATTGCCTCCTCCGGGGACTCGAGGACGCGGAGGAAGACAAGCTCCTCCGCGAAAAGCAGGCCAGGGTGGTCCCATAAGCAAAAGCCACGTTGGCCAAATGAGCGCGTGCGGGTCCCGCCAAGCCGACCCGGAATTGGGCATTCGATCGCAGGACGGCGGAGAAACGATACTGTGATCGCCCCAGGGTCCCTGTTGGGCCGAGCAGCCGCCTGGCAATCCTGATAAGCCCGCAGGCCGGGCATCAGGAAGGCAAAGACGAACCGGGCCGCCCATCGTGCAGGGCCGTGGCCGGGGACAAAGAAAGCCAGGATAGAAAGCTGTCAGTGGTCATCTGAACAAATGATCGATGGTGTCCGCCGGGCCAGAGAAAAGCGCAGCCGCCGTTCCCTTGCCAAGACCGGTGTTATCTTGAAAACAGGTCATCTTGCCCTTCCGCCCAACCGAAATACCGACCAGAGGCTGTGGGTCTCCGCCCTGAAGGGCGGACAGCCTGGCTTGGAGGGTCCGGGTAACGGCGAGCCTGGATCCTCTTTTTTATGCGCACGGCGAATCCCAGACGGTCAGGCCCGCCACGACAGATCCGTGACAACCGGGACAGTCTTTCAGAGCCCCAGAGCGTTCCAATGGGGCGCTCGCACTTTTCATCCCAGTTGGCCCTGCAAAAACGCGGACTGAACGCGCCTCGGCAGGCCGTTGATGACCTCGATCGCGACGCGGCGTACGTCGCTGCCGACAACACAAAAAGAGGAGGGACCCCACCGAAACGGGATCCCTCACAGCAAGGTTGCTCGGTTCAATCCACAGCAGATCCGCTGCCATCCGCCGGCATTCCGACGGCCAGGGGCCGAAAGAAAAGAACCCCGCACGCGGGCATGCTACTGCACCAGGCTCACGTGGCCGAGCCGGCCATCCGTCGAGGGAGCCGAGTCGTCCACTCGAACCCACTCGTCGTAATACGCCGACGGCTGAAGAACAATGGCTCGCTGAGTCGGACGACCCGTGATCTTGACGTTCATAACCCGACCGAAGGCGATATTACACACCTTGTAATAGGAGGTTGCGCCCGTGTCAACGAGGCCTCGGTGAATAAAGAATCCGACAACATCGCCGAGACGGGCTTCAACGGCATCTTTCAAGCCTACCGACAGACCCGGGTTGCCGGGAATGTTGTAGATGCGAGAACCTGTTTCCGCGGTGTGCTCGTCATCATAAAAGACCAGCTCATCCGTGCCGAACGCGTCGATCAGTTCCTGGGCGCTGATTCCATTCAGAATCTGGTCCTCCAGGAAACTCGTGCCCTGACTGCCCAGGCCGACCGTCAGCGTACCGAAGTTACCGGCCCCGTCCTCTCCCTCCATGTTGGGAAGATCGACCCATACCCAGGGATAAAGCTTGATCTCGCGCACGCCGTCGGCGGCACCGATCATGAGCGAGCCCGTGTCGGTATCGTAGCCATAGGCGTCGTCCCCGTTTACCAGCATCTCGTTGTACAAGTCCTCGTGAATGGCAAACGGGGTGAAAATGCTATCTTTGTACAGACGGTAACCGGATACGCGATCGTTTCCGACGGCCCTCGCCTGCACGGTCACGTTGGCCGTGGTCTTGCCGAAAATCCGGGCAAAGAACAGCGGCACCGCGCCGTTCGGGCTACCATCCGTTTTCCGGGCAAAGACGTGCACCGCGTTCCACGGCTCGTCGGGCATCAGGGGGCATGTGCGACAATAATAATCGTGCTGGCCCAGAGCGATATCCTCGTCCAGGATCACCGTGCCGGCCCCGGCCGCGTTGTTCATGGCCGCGTACGCTTTAGCACGGGCCCGTGCCAGCGGGGTCAGCTCTTCCGTCGACATCCGCATGCCGGCGTTGCTGAAGTACGCCGTCGCCCCGGCCAGCGCCGCAGCATCCGCCGCGTTCTGGAGCTGGGACATGGTTAATGCCACGTAGCCGTAATCGACGGACAGTGCAACGAATCCGATCATCACAGGCGCCGCGATGGCTACCAGCGGGATCACGTTTCCACGTCGCAATCGCTGCGATCTGCTTTTCAATAGCGAATACCGACTCATGATTCTTCCCCCGTTTCGCGGTCCCCTGTCCCGCAAGCCGTCCACGAGGACGGCTCTGCCTCAAATGGCAATCGCCGACCGCCGCGGCCGAAGTCGCGGAAGTCTTCGCTTTTCCATGAGACAACAGTACGATAGGAAAACCAGCCAGACAAATATGCACCGGGCGTCCGGATAAAACAATCGGCCGGTATCTCGTTGACCTCCCGGTTTTTTCAGGACGACAGCCAAAAAGCTACGCAACTTGCCCGCAACCTGCGCCGGCGGCTCGCATCACGCCGCGTCACGGATATTATCGGCCTCGGTGATCAATGCCAGCGAAGACGAACACAGGTATCCGGACACAATGCGAGATCGTGTGCCGACGGCCGGACCCGGGCGTAGGGCCGGTGCCACAACCGCAAATCACAGGAATGAAGATCGGGCCTCCGGTCACTCGCCGACAGCGCTCAGACTCTCCTGAACCACAACGCCGGCGCGATTGACGATCTCCTTGCTCTTGAGGAACCAGTTGCCCGAGATGACAGCGGTGCGGACCTGCCGGTTCAGGGTGATATCGGACCTATCGACCCCGAATCGCGAATGGCTGATGTTCAAGTGTCCGCCGTTGGCCTCGACGGTCACGTGATCGCCCCCCTGCCGCGGCTCGCCGTGGTTAAGAAAGTTGCACTGGTTGAGGCTGACGCTGCCCTTGCCGTCGATGCGGACGGCCGTCGGGCACGGGCCCCAGAAGGCGCAGTTGCTGAGTTGAACGACGCCCGCGTGTGAAGAGGTCACATCCATCATCACGACCGAGCCCTCTCCGCCAACAAACTCGCCGTTGGTAATCAGCAGACCCGGCGGCTGGCTGGCCTCGACGACAACCGCCCGCTCGCACCAGTCGGCGCCGATGTACAGGAAATTGCCGTTGACGGTGCCGGCTCGTGTCTGACGAAAGAGGTAACCGATCTTCGCACCATAGCAGAACGTATTGAGCACGTACTCCCAGTCCGTCCGGGCGAAGTCAAACGCAACCAGATTCTCCCACAAATAGCGGCCGAGGTCCGGCCACTGCGGGACGCCGGGCGCTTCGGCTCTCGCCCAGTAGTGGGGATTGAAATGAACGTTCTCGATCCGCCCGATGTCCGTGCAGCGATCGACGCGAATTCCGATTTTGAGCGGGCACCCGAAGCAGTTGCGGATGTAGTGCAATTCATTGGCATGGGTGGCGAAGTCCATCGCCTTGTATGGATTGACGAAGGTGCAGTCGATCACGCTGTTGTGCATGCCGCGTCCCTGGATCGTCCACGGGTAGGCCTTGGTCCCGGGAATCCGCTGCATGGGATAGAAGAAGGTAATGCCCTTGACCGTGCTCGACGGGCNNCTTGGTCCCGGGAATCCGCTGCTCGGGATAGAAGAAGGTAATGCCTTTGACCGTGCTTGATGGGCTGAGGGTAATCAGCGGCGGGCCATCCTCGCGGCCGGCATCGGCGTAGACGAGGAACACCGTTCCTTTCGCAAGCTGAGCATGATGAGGGCCCTGCCACGCACCCTGAAGACAGACGCCCTCGGGGATGGTGATGGGCCGATCCAGTCGAAACCGGCCGACTCCCAGGTCCACCGTGCCGCCCTCCGGGGCCGCCGCATCAAGGCGCTTCTGAATAGCAGCCGAGTCGCCGGCCAGCGCGTCATCGTGCGGCCGGGTGGTCGGTGTCACAGGTGCTTGAGCCATCACCGGCACCGCCATAACAAGCATCACCACACAACAAGCTCTTGAGAGTTCTCGCATACCTGGCACCCTTCTTACGAGACGTTGGCCTTGGGCAATGCCCGTCCTGCCAACTACATTCGAATGCTTCACTTCTTCTTTGGGGCAGTCTTTGTGCGGGTGTTTTTCCTGGCCGCGGGCTTCGCCGGGCTTGGCTTGCGGACGGCCTTGTCCGCGTTCTCCAGCACGCCGGCCGGACGAGCCTCGCCGGGTTTGAGAAAGATGATTTCCCACTTCGACCGGCCGGCCACGAACAGCCGGGCGACACGGCCTGCCAGTTTGTCTGTCTCACGACCGGCGGCATTCGTGCCGTTCACCTGCGGATACCACTTCGAGGCCTCCAGGCGACTGGCGTCCAGAATCTTCTCCGGTTTGCTCCAGCCCTCAGGATTGACGATGTCCCGGTTGATGCTGACGTAGATCCCCTCTTGCGTCCAGTCCTTGTCCCGCGCCAGGTTCAGCAGCATCACGTACCGTTCCAGGTGCGTGTTCCAGTGAATGGACGGCCCCCACAACACGTTCGCACGCGGCTTGTGCCAGTCGATCGTCGGACCGAAGATCGGCGTGACGCGCCCCCCGAGGCCCGGCTGCTTCCACTGCCCGCGATACCACTTGAAGACCTTGCCGACGGGCATATCGCGATCGGCGTATCGCATCCGCGCGACGGTCACGCCCTGCTCCGTCGGATCCTTGTGATACGTGCTGATCAGGAAGTACAGGTATTCCTTCTGCTGGTCCGGGATGACGGAGAAGTCGCCGTTTCCGCCGGCGAAGTACTTGTTGGGCGTATCACAGAAGATCGAGTCGTCCGGGGCTTTCAGAATGATGCCGAGATCGCGCCAGTTCATTCCGTTGTCGCTGGAGACGACCGCCCCGATCTCCGGAGCCGTGAGCGACTTGCCCGGACATACGTCGNNCGTAGAGCGTGCCATCTTCTGCCTTGTGCGTGGCCTCGATCCACCGCCCGCCATTGTAGTCCTTCTCGTTATCATACGCGGTGCGCTCCGACTGGGGATCCAGGTGCATCAGGTCGGGGCCGGACGATCTGAAAGGATGGCCGGCGGAAGAGAAGATGTACATCGTTGTGCCGTCCCAATGGCACGGGTTGTTGCAGTCCACGTAGTTCTCAAGTTGCTTCGCCGGGTCGGTCAAGCCCGGCAAACGCATGGGCGAGGCCTCGCGGATAACAGCCGTAGGACCGACGGCCGCTTCTGCGCGACCAACCAGAGCAAGTGCGAACAACAGGCTTGAAGCTGCGTGAATGGGTCTCTTCATCCTTGACTCCTGACTCTCACTGACGGATGTGGCCGCTGCCGGTTACCACCCACTTGTACGTGGTCAGATCGGCGGCACCCATGGGGCCGCGGGCGTGGAGTTTGTCGGTGCTGATGCCGATCTCGGCCCCCAGGCCGTAAACGCCCCCGTCGCTCAGACGCGTCGAACAGTTGACCATGACGTTGCCGGAATCGACTCCGGTCACGAACGCGTCGGCCGCGCCGACGTCAGGTGTGAGGATGGCATCGGTGTGATGCGAACCATGCTTGTTGATGTGATCGATCGCATCCTGCAGCGAGTCCACCACCTTCACCGCGACGATGAGATCGAGGTACTCGGTGTACCAGTCCTGCTCGGTCGCGGGCTTGCAGCCGGGCAGCCGTTTGCAGGTCTCCGGACAGCCGCGGATCTCGACCTTCGCATCCATGAGCTTCCTGCCGATCACCGGCAGCAGCGTGTCGGCCGTGTCACGGTGGAAAAGGATCGTCTCGGCGGCATTGCACAAACCCGGCCGTTGGACCTTGGCGTTCAGGACCACGCTCTCGGCCAGGGCGGCCGGGCAGCCGGCATCCACGTACACGTGGCAGTTGCCGGTGTAGTGCTTGATGACCGGGATGCGCGACTGCTCGACAACCGCGCGGATCAGCGACTCGCCGCCGCGAGGGATAACCAGGTCGATGTTCTCGTCCTGCCTGAGCAGGATGGGCACGAGGTTGCGGTCGGTGGTATTGACGATCTGCACCGCCTCGGCGGGCAGGCCGACCTTGGCGAGCGCCGACGAGATGGCCGANNCATGTTCGAGTGAAACGACTCCTTACCGCCTCGCAGAATGCAGGCGTTGGCGCTCTTGATGCACAGGGCGGCCGCGTCGGAAGTCACGTTGGGCCGCGCCTCGTAGATAATCGCCACCACCCCCAGCGGCACGCGCCTTTTCTCGACCCGGAAGCCGTCCGGCCGTACGTGCCCTTCGATAGTCTCGCCCACGGGGTCGGGCTGCTCGGCAATCTCCAGGACCGCCTGGGCCATTTTGCCCACACGGCCGGGGTCGAGCTTGAGCCGGTCGATCATCGCCGAGGTCAGCCCGTTGGCCTGGGCGGCGGCCAGATCCTTGGCGTTCTCGGCCACGAGAACGTCTGTCTGCTCGCGCATGGCCGTGGCCATCGCTCGCAGGGCCTCGTTCCGCTGCTTGCCCGAGGTCAGGGCCAGCTTCCGACCGGCCACCCGGCCATCCCGACCCAGCCTTACCGCGTATTCGTCGAGTGCGTTGCTCATGACGGCAGATTATACCGCCGAACCGTCGAGACTGGGACAGGGCCCTGCGAGATGCCCAACGGTCTCCAATCCAGCTCGAAGGGCACGGCCGGGTAGCAGACCCGATCGAGCGCGGGATGTCCGTCACCACTCAACGCAGGGTTCCAGGTGACCCGCATCATGCCACGACCAACAGGTCGCACAAAGAGGATTCACAGGAGGTTTCCGATATCATGGGAGATTTGGTCAGCAGTGTTTACATTGAGACAACGATCCTGAGCGCCGTTGTCACCCGGCGAACCGATCCCTCAGGCCTGCACCGACGCGAGGTGACTCGCCAGTGGTGGCGGCAGCAACTGAGTCTCTACGAGCCATGGACATCCGGGAATGTCTTACTTGAGCTTCAACATGGTGACTGGCCGGGACAGGCTGAGGCGGTATCACTGATAGAACCACTTCCTCGTCTGCGTGTTGACGAGGAAGTCCTTGCGGTCGCACGACGTTACGTTTTGGAGCGTCTCGTGCCGGCGGATCTTGCTGGGGACGCTGCCCATTTGGCAATCGCATGTGTCCACGAGATGGACTTCTTGCGCACGTGGAATATCCGCCACCTGGCCAACCCCAACAGGACTGATCACCTGATCGTCATCAACCGCCGCCTTGGCCTTCTCACTCCCGCGATCGTGACCCCGGAGATGCTGTGGCTGGAGGATAAACCATGATTACGCCTGACCAGTCGTACACTGATTTCCTCATCGATGAGGTTCGACAACGTCGCCAGGAGTTGCTCAGACAACATGATAACGATCTGGACAAGCTCTTCGAGGCTGTTCGAGCGATTGATTCAGAGCACCCCGAGAAGGTTCGCGATCATCGAAGGCGCCGGTCAAATCCGCCTCCTGCGCCTCGTTAATACCGTACCAGATTCAGGTGACGGCAATCACACCCTGGCCGGGGAGTCATTCCCGACACCATCAACCCCTCCAAGAGGCGCGGGGCAAGTCGCCGTGAAGATGTGAATCACGAACATGGGAGCAGAGATCCGGGCTTCCCTCGGAATCAGCGTTGGACAAAGCTACTTCCCTGCCGGCCGGGGTACCATCAAGCGCATTCGCCCCGACCACTCCGCAAGCCTGGAGGATGCCTGCGAACGTCACGGAGCGGCCGCCGGCGTCGGCAGGCCGGGCACGTCGGTCTTCTTCCTGTTGACGCGAAGATTGACCGTCGGAGGCGGGCCGACGGGTTTGACATCCTCGAAGCCGGGCGGGAAGACGAAATGGACCTGCTTGGGTCTGTAGGTTGCGCTGGTGGTGGGAGCGGGCACAGTTGTGGCCGTCGGCGCTGCGGCGGTCGCATCCACCGGCAGGTCACTGCTGTCGATGATCACGTAGGCCAGAATCCCGGTGCTCTCGATCTGGCGGAAGGCGTCCAACTTGGAGACCGGCACGCGGCAGTTGATCGACTGGGTGAACTGCGCTCCGGTCTTGTCCTCCCATTCGATTTCATAGCCTTCGAAGAAATCCTGCGTCCTGACCATGACCGACAGCGGGCGGACCGTCTTGCGCTCGATGCTGGACTGGTCCCTCAGTTCCACGGTCACATGCACGACCGAAGGCTCGAAAACGGCATCAACCGCAAGTCGCAGCGACTCCAACTGCACGGGAAAATGAAGGGCCAGCGGCCCGCTGGCCTCCTCACTCCG